>Ga0256404_1012424_pt1 | contig 11081 bp, 8 predicted proteins | sample RumenRJG_01DNA_FD_185990 | JGI IMG/M metagenome (GOLD analysis project Ga0256404, IMG submission 185990) | Bovine rumen microbial communities from Lethbridge, Alberta, Canada - RJG_01 | ecosystem: Host-associated > Mammals > Digestive system > Stomach > Rumen | place: Canada: Alberta | collected...
CTTTTTGCAAAGAGCTGAACATACTTAAGTTTTTCATCCTTGCTGTAACTTTGTCTTGCCATTAGTTGTGACTCCTTCTATAGCTTTAACTAACTCGTCACAAACTATTGTGTCACCTAATGAAGGAACAGTAAAAACACTTAATTCTCTATTATCAAAAGCTAAGGGTGAATATATTGCCATGATTGCTTCTGATGACATGTACTACGATGAAGCTTTAGAGTTGGAGTTAGAAGAATTAAAAAAAGATCCTAATGTATCATTAGTAACTGGAAGATCCTTATATATAAATTCTCAAGGAAAAGTCTGTTATTTAAATTCAAAACAACAACTTACAGTGTCAATTTCTTGCGCAAAATGGAAAGATTATAACGATTATGTTTCGTCAACAAGATCTGTAGACTATCTATCTAATAATTTTGGTAGTTATGACAGCTTAGCTCCATGTAATTACATATCTAATGGGTATCTAATAAAAAGATCTTTCTTGGACAAAGTGCTCCCATTTAAAGAGCAAGCACCTATGGAAGATTATTGGTTAATGCTTCAGTTATCTAAAATTTCAAAATTTAAGTTTATAGATAAGCCTCTGTTCTATTACAGACAGCACGATACTAATACAATCAAGAATAAGCCTAAAATGAAAAAAATGGGGGATATGACTTTAAGTTATGAAAGAACATTGTATCTTAAAGAAGATACTAAGGATATGAATGAGGCTTATTTAGAGTATAAAAATAAATATATTCATAATGCTGTTGTTGAATATGATCGTTTAGCTCACTTCGAAATAATGAATTTAGAATTATCTAAAATTGAAAAACAGCTAAAACAAGCAAATATTTCCAATGTATATGTCTATTGTTTTAATGACCTAGGTCAAGCTGTTTATGAGAGATTATATTATTCAAACTACAATGTTATCTGTATGTTTGATCAGAATGCAAAAAATATTGATCAAAATGATATAAAAGTAGTTCAGTTTGATCCAAAGTATCTTGAACCAAATTCAGCAGTTATTGTAGCTTCCGGTCTTTACCAGGATGAAATAATTGAATTTATATCTAAAGACTGTAAAGCTAAGAATGTAAAAATCTTAAGTTTCAATCCTATTTTTTCATAGTTTCTTTTTATTATTATGATCATAAAAAACGCAATCTGGGAACAGCGCAATCTAGGTGTTACTAGTGCTGAAGTTGAAATTGAACCTTCTGACACCTTAGCTTCTGTAAAACAACAGTTGTTAGATCTTGAACTGCAATATCAATATATTGCTGTAAAAGTACCATCTTCTCTTCATGAGCATACTTGGCTTATGAATGAACTCAACTACGACTATGTTGAGGATATGATGTTTTTTGAACACGATTTACATGAAATTGTGAGAACACCACTTCAACAAAGACTATATGATGCCGTTACTATAAGTGAGATGACAGATAAGGATTTCAAACTTCTTCATGAGGAGATTGAAAAAGGATCATTTTCATTTGACAGAATTAGTAATGATCCTGTTTTTGGTCAGAAATTAGGCACTAAAAGATTTCACAATTGGTTAAATGACGAAAAAGAGCGTGGAGCTATTTTTCTTAAAGGAGAAATAAAAGGTGAGATGACAGGCTTTTTTACCATAAGAGAAATTGAGCCTGGCGTCTATACTTCAGCCTTAGGTGGAACCTTTATGAAATGGCGTAAGGGTGGTTTAGGTACTAATGTACAAACTCCTGCTGAAGTAAAAAAACGTGGTGGCAAAAAGCTAATTTTAGGAGTTTCTACAAACAATATGATTCAGATTAGAGCTCTTATTCAAAATGGCTTTTTCCAAAAGAGTGCTAATCATGTGTTTGTAAAACACATAAATTGCAAACCACAATGATCTTTTGGTTGTGAAGAATTACTACCTAGAGTTTCCCAGATAAAAAATTTAAGTAAATCCAGATCCACTCTAGGATTGATGCTCTTTAAAAACCTGTATTGATTTATTGAACTGCAAGATGCAATGGAATAACCTGCTTAAGGAAGTTACAGATTCCGTTAAACCATGAGCCTAAAAGATCGTTTATGATCTGCTCTGCTTTAACAAGCCATCCTTTCTTTAGCAGGCCAGCTTCTTCTAAAATCTTTGGAATAGAAATGAAACATCTCATAAGAGAATCTATTGCTGCCTGATAAGGTATATCCTGTATCTGTTCTTTTGTAAATCTGAATAGAGCACCTAATGAACGTTCATCCTCCTCGAACCTTCTCCAGAATTCCATCATGATGAATCTGATTGATGCAACTGATACAAAGGAGATGAGATTATCGTAGTCACGAGCATAAGTTTCAGTCCCAAGTTTAAAGTACTGTTTCTGTGCTCTAAAGCAGGTCTCTATAAGCCATCTTCTTGCATATAGTCTTACGATTTCACAATCATCAAGACTGATATCTGTAGATAAAATGGCAAGGTAATCTCTTTTACAGTTTCGATTACGTATAAAAACAATTTTGCAGGTTATTCCTCTCTTCGTTTTCACTATGGCAGAACAGATGATGTCGCCACGCTTTTTGTTGGGAATTGCCTGAAAAAGCTTTCTCAAATTAAGAAGTCTGCCGTTGTATTTATAACGTTGACGAAGCTGCTTAACCATACCAATCACATCAAGTCCCAGCTCATTTATTTTCTGAATAAAAGGCTCGGTAGTGAACCAGGTGTCCATGAGAACATAATCAGCATTTATCCCAGATGAAAGAGTCCGCTTCAACATATCAATAGCAACTTTTGTTTTAGAAATAACCGATTCTGCTCTTCTTTTGCCACCACAGGTTCTTGCATTGGCTTTAAGCTCATTAGCTTCGGCGTATCGATTCTCGTACTTAGAAGAAGACATTAGAGCAGAATTAACAGGAAAAATACTTACACCATCAGTCCAACCTAACTGCAACAGATTAAATCCTTTTACAAAGCTTTTGGATACATGGTCGTAAATACGGGCCATAAGCTCAACTTCTTTACCTTTATTACGCTGAAGCATGGAGTCATCTATAACGAAACAGAGCTTTCTATCTGAATCTGACAAAGAAGCAACTCTATGAATTACTCTCTGGCTTAAAAGCAGAATAAGCTTTCGCCAGTTATTATGGCTGTTAGAAAGAAATCTGTATAAGCTGCTTTTGGAGGTACAGATATTAGATTTCTTTGTGGATGAATAGTTACCGTGAATTGTTTTATTTGAATCATAGAAACATGATGATAAAACAGAAAACAGCAACTCTGAAACAGAAGCACCATAACCAGCTCTTTTTCTAAAGCCTGCAACTTTGAGTAAACTACAAAGACCAAGAACAGAAAAAAGAGAAGAAAATGTATCAGTAAAATTGCTAGAAGAGGTATTTTTAGGTATCATATTCATGGTGTGTTTTTTTATGTTAACTTTTTGTTTTAGCAGATAAAATTATAACATATTAAGCACACCTTTTCATCGATATCTATCAGATATATAAGCCTTTTTTGCTTATAATCACACCTCTTCCCCAAAAATAAATCAATACAAGTTTTTAAAGAGCATCAAACCTAGAGTGAATCTAGTTTTGTTTTAAATTTCCATGTGGGAAACTCGAGTTATATTATTGATTGTTCTTCGACAGGAATGCCTTTAGCTACAAAGCCTTTGATGGTTTCTTCATCCGGATCTTCCATATAATCTATTCTTTCAAAATCTGATAATTTAATGTCACCATGGAACTGAAGCTCGAAGAATCTTAATAGAGGGTTCTTACAACCTAATAATTCATCAATGTTGTAGAAGTTTTGCTTATTGATGGTTCCATCTTTAATTTTGTCAGCTATGAACAGATAGTTCTTGATGTTACCAGGACCATATGGAGCAGCATCTTTTCCAGATGCTAAGTGTGTGGCTACACCAAAGATACATGTTGCTTTTGGATCGGTGAGCAATGTAGGAATTAGATACGCAAAGCTCATGAAATCTAATGAGGTACCTATTGTTAGAGTTGTTCTGTCAAAAAGGTTGTCTTTTTTTAACTTAATAGTGGCATCTCCATACTGATATGACATGTCATAGGTCATCAGCATATTGATCTTAGGATCTGGTGATGAGAGATAACCAAAGCGAGGATAGTCTAGCTTGGTAAGCTCATTCTGGCTACAACCAAACATAAACTCAGTACTCTTAATTCTTGCAGCAGGTCCTCCGCCACTTGCTGTTCTTCCTGCCTGTAGTGCGTTTTTAAGATAGCCACACTCTAAGATTAAAGGTAAAACCTTGGTTGGTACTTTTATATAGAAATCACCTTCTTTGATGATCTTTTTTAAAAAATCTTCAATCACAGAAGCTGCATCCTTAAAACCAGGCACCTGCATCAGGATTGAGTAGTAGTTGTTCTGATAGTTCTTAAAATTTTTAAGGCAAGGAAGAGTCATATTATCCCTTTATCTTAACTTTGAAATTTAACTTCAATCAGTATAACAGCCTTAATTGGAAGCAGAGGTTTATTACTCACAAAATTTGCAATTTCTAAGTAAGTTTGGTGAAAAATTTTAAAAAAAAAAATTGTAGCCTACAGAACATGAGCTACGAAAAGCATTTATCTAAACGTAAGAGTACTAGTTATTGTGAATTCTTAATATCCGGATAAGACATAGAGAAGATCAATAAAGCTAGTTTAAATTTTCCTATCTGGCTTTAATAGAATCAAAGATGAGCGCAAAGCCTTTTTGTAAAAAGTCGTTTTTATCAACTTCAATAATGGTCTTTAGGTATTCTTCTTTATTTGAGGCTAATTCAATTAGACCTGATACCATACCCCAAATAGTAAAGATGGTAGGTTTAATCTTAAGATCGGAGCTAAAATCTCCATTCTTTATACCAGAATCTATAAAGCCATAGACCATAGCGTTAATCTTTTCACCTACTTCAAAAGTTTCCTTTTCCTCAGGCAAAAAGTTATCACATTTTTCATCAAATCTTATGGTCTTATGTACTAGAGAAAAGTACAGAGGGTAGAGCTTGTGGTATTCATACAATGAATTGCAGATACCAAAGAAACGATCTTTACAGTTTTCATTGTCCTGTAAAGCTTTTGAGATAAAGTTATACAGTGTCTGCATACTCTGCAACACTAAATAAGACACTAAGATCTCTTTACTCTTAAAGTACACATATAAGGTAGCTTTACTATACCCAGAGCTTTTAGCAATATCGTCCATGCTGGTTCGCTCAATACCTTTTTGTAAGAAAAGATCTTGAGCGACTAAAGCTATTGCTTTTCTGTGTACACTTTGAGGTTCTTTTTTACGTCTTGCCATGTTGGTGGATCCTTATGGTTATCACGAGAGTGTAACAGTAGCTTTGCTTACTGTGAAGACTCTACTTTAATGTAATCATGAAGATCACGCCTGATTTTGTAATTTTTGCCATAGTCATCAACATATCCAAGACGTAAGATCATTTGTAATTTATCTTTTGTGTTGAGTTTGTATGCCAAAAGCTCTCTAGTGTGAGGCTCTTCAAGTGCTGCACTCAAAGGCTGTATTGCGAGGTTGTGCTCTGTAAGATAGAGCATAAGATCATATGAAGTTTTGCCAGTTTCTATAAGCTCTTTGAAATTGTCTGATTTTGACTTTATGACAAGGTATCCTGCGCAATGTAGAGCTTGTGCTTTAGCTATCTCAATACTCTTTTTAGCAAAGCTATCTGTTGCAACACTGTCATGATCCATAAAAGCGTAATAAAAGAACTTTTTTACCCCAGTGATCCCAAGCTGTTCTGCTGGCAGTCCATCTTTATGTGCTTTAGCTTCACTGTCAGAAAATCTCATACATGAAGAAAGCTCATTTGCGACACTAAGATTATATGCTTGCTCAGTGAAAGCTTTAATAAAGCTCTCTTTGAAAAATTCATAATCACTGCTGTTGTAGGCTAAATACTGAGTGCTAGGAAAAGAGCTCGATATCTCATTTAAAACCTTTGGCTCAATACAATCTCTTTTAAATTCTCTCTTATCGGTGTGTCGCTTTTGCATCAGGGTAAGAAGATTATTCTTTTTAGCTTCATCCAATGCGTGAGGCTGTTTTGTATAGGTAAGAAAGATACTGCTTTCTTTAACTACAGTCTCTGTCTTATAGCCATAAGCAAGATATGCTGTTTCGAGTGCTCTTACATAGGCGCCAAGTGAGATTAAGGCTTCTCTTTTAAAAGGATCTGCAACTTTTAATAATCCTGAATCATCAAGGCTTATTTTTACCTTATTTGACTCAGGGTAGATTACAACAGAATACATCTGCGTGTTATGAGCGCTAGGAGCTAAAGATGCAAGATAAAATACATCAGCTAAACTCTTTTCAAGATTATGAACTTCTTTATTTGAGTGAACATCAACAGCACATGCTGTAAGAAAAACAGGAATGAAAGGAAAGTAATTTTAAGTTGTACCACATACTATTACTTGATTTAATAATTAAACTTACAGTTTAATTATTAAATCAGAATCCAATGATGTCAAAGGAATTTTCTGTACTAGTTGATTTTTATGATAATAGTGCGGTAGAGCGGTTTAATGTGAGTGTTATTTTAGGATCTGACTATATGTTTATATATAGTCAGATACCATGTAGCTTAAGCACGACTATGAGTCCTGTTTCTTTTTAAGGTTAGCTTTAGCAACACCTAGCATCAGTTTTACACGGTTTAACTGATTTACCTCAGAGGCACCAGCATCACAGTCAATAGAGACGATATTAGCCTCTTCATAGCTTTGACGTAAGGAGTGCACTACACCTTTACCGGTGATGTGATTTGGCAGACAGCCAAAAGGTTGCAGGCACACAATGTTAGGTACACCGTTTTCAATGAGTTTTACCATCTCACCGGTTAAGAACCAGCCTTCACCTGCCATATTGCCCAAAGAAACGAACTTGCCGGCAAGCTTTGCTGTTGTAAAGATGTTCAAAGGAGGGGTAAACCTCTTTGAATTTTTCAGAGCTTTATAAACATATTTTCTGTAGTGCTCAACTAAGCGTATGAAAGTGAGCGCAAAGAACTTGTTTAAAAGTTTACCTTCTAGAAGGTTATGCTCAATGATAGGATCGCCTGCTAAGTACAAGAAGAAATCTACAAAGTCAGGCATTACAACTTCAGCGCCCTCATCAAAGAGCTCTTTTTCAAGATAGTTGTTAGCTACAGGATGATACTTAACTAAGATCTCACCTACGATACCTACCTTAGGCTTTTCAATATGGTTAATCTCAATGTTCTCAAAGTCTTTTACCATATCAAAAATATTGTGCTTGTACTGTTTATTAGAACCGTCTAATAGCTCTTGCTTACAGTTATTAAGCCACTTTTCAAAGTACTTTTGAGTCTCACCTTTGTTTACTTCATAAGGTCTTACACGATTGGTTAATTTCATTAACAGATCGCCGTAGACAGCAGCTTTAATTGCATCTTTGAACATAGCTGTAGGCATCTTGAATTCATCAGTTTCAAGACCGTAGACAGCAAAGACAGGTACCTGTGGGAAGCCTGCGTATTTTAAAGCTTTACGCAACACGGCAATGTAGTTGGTAGCACGACATGCACCACAGGTCTGGAAGAGCATGATAGAGGTATTATCAGGATCATATAAACCTGACTTTAAAGCCTCTAACATTTGACCAATAACTACAATAGCAGGGTAGCACATGTCGTTGTTTACATAGCGTAAACCTAAATCAATGGATGATTTATCAGGCAGTGCTGGAATTACTACGTTATATCCAAACTTTGATAAAACCGTCTTGAAGAGCTCAAAGTGGATTGGAGCCATTTGAGGAGCCAGAATAGTATGTTTTCTGACACACTCTTTAGTAAAGTGAGGCCTATCAATAAATGGAATTGGGGTAAATACAGGTACTGATTTACGAGCTAAGGCTGCTAACAGTGAACGCAATCTGATCCTTGCAGCACCTAAGTTAGAAACTTCATCTAACTTAATTAAAGTATAGATGCGCTGATGCTCTTCTAAGATCTCTTTTACCTGATCTGTAGTAATAGCATCCAGACCACAGCCAAATGAGCTTAACTGAATTAGAGTTACATCTTTGTTCTCTACAGCAAATTCAGCTGCATGATACAGTCTTGCGTGATAGCTCCACTGATTGATAAGACCTACTTTGTTAGCCTTGATTTTTTGATGGTAGACGCTATCCTCAGAGATGACCGCTAGACCATAAGATTCAATCATATCGGCAATACCATGGTTGATCTCAGGATCAATATGGTATGGGCGACCTACTAACATAATGATGTGGCGATTCTCACTACGTGCCTTTTGAATTACGTTTTTAGCAAAATCTCTTACATCCTGTTTGTAGTGTTCAAGCTCGGCGTAAGCTGCGTTACAGGCAGCTTCTACTTCTTTTTTAGTAAGCTTTTCGCCCTTGAACTCTTCAATAAGGCGCTTACATAAACGCTTTTCGTTGTTAATAGGTAAGAAAGGCTGTAAGAAGGTGACATTCTCTGCTTTTAGAATATCCATGTTGCCACGAATATTCTCAGCATAGGAGGCTACAACAGGGCAGTTGTAGTGGTTGTCATTAGGATGAGCCTTATCCACAAGATTAAATGGCAGACATGGGTAGAAGATCTTTTTAATGCCATTTTCAATAAGACTCATGATGTGTCCATGAACTAGTTTTGCTGGATAACACAATGAATCAGATGGAATAGTAGCAAGACCTTTTGCATACAGGGCAGCTGATGATTCTTCAGACAAGACAACCTTATAGCCTAATTTAGTTAATAAGGTAAACCAGAATGGGAAGTCCTCGTACATATTCAAGCAACGAGGAATACCGATAACGCCACGAGGTGCTTTATCGTCATCTAGAGGTTTGTAGTCAAAGACTCTCTGATACTTATAACGGTAAAGATTATTAGTGTTCTCTACAGTGTTTGCAACCTTACCGCCAATACCTTTTTCACAGCGGTTACCAGTAAAGTGTCGAGAGTTGTTTGGGAAGATCTGCATGGTGATCATGCAGTTATTTCCACACTTATGACATCTGTAAGATCTGGTTTTATAGGTAAATGAATCTAGCTCTTCATGTTTTAGAATGGTTGAAACATAAGGCTTACCATCTTGTTGTTTAGCAACAGCTGACTCATGAGCTAGTATGGCAGCACCATAAGCACCCATGTGACCTGAGATATCAGGGCGAATTACCTTTTTATTCAGTAATTTTTCCATTGCGCGTAAAACAGCATTGTTCAGGAATGTACCGCCTTGAACGACGATGTGATCTCCTAATGAGTCCACATCCTTTAACTGCATTACTTTAAAGAGCGCGTTTTTAATTACTGAAATTGAGATACCAGCTGAGATGTCGCCTACTGATGCACCATCTTTTTGAGCCTGTTTTACCTTAGAGTTCATAAAGACGGTACATCTTGTTCCAAGATCAACTGGAGCTTTTGAATCTACCGCTTTGTCAGCAAACTCTGCTGCACTTAATTTTAAGCCTTTTGCAAAAGTCTCAATAAAGGAGCCGCAACCTGCAGAACAGGCTTCATTTAAGGTGATGTTACCTATAGTGCCGTCTTTTACAAAGAAGCACTTCATATCCTGTCCACCAATATCCATGATAAAGGATACTTCAGGGCAGAACTCTTTAGCTGCACGCAAGTGAGCAAAGGTTTCAACCTCACCAAAGTCAGCATGCAGTGCTGCTTTAATTAAAGATTCACCATAGCCTGTAGTAGTTACACCTGCTATATAGCAATCCTCTGGTATATGCTCATAGAGTTCTTTTAACTCATTGTCTACTGTGTTCAAAGGAGAGCCCTGATTAGAGCCATAGATAGTATATAAAAGCTCGTTTTTGTCAGTTACAGCTGCAATTTTTGAAGTGGTAGAACCTGCGTCTATACCAACGTAGACAGGTCCATGATAGTTGTCAAAAGAGGTTCTTTTAACAATATCCTCACTGTGTCTTTTAACAAAGGCATCATACTCATCACGTGAAGCAAAAAGAGGCTCACTGTGATTTTTTGTCTCAGTAACAGCATTGAGTGCTGTTTTTGAAAGTTCAGTTAATTCTTTTAAGGTAGTTAATTTTGCTTCATCGCAAATAGCAGCACCTATGGCTACAAAGTAGCAGGCATCAGGTGTTGATACTACATCCTCATCTTCAAGCTTTAAGGTCTTAATAAATCTAGCTTTTAACTCAGATAAGAAAGTTAATGGTCCACCTAAGAAGGCGGTCTTGCCTTCAATAGCACGACCTTGAGCTAGAGTACCTACAGTCTGATTGACAACAGCCTGGAAGATTGAGAGTGCTAGATCCTCTTTTTGAGCACCATCATTGATAAGTGCCTGGATATCGGTTTTGGCAAACACGCCACAACGGGAGGCGATGGTATAAAGTTTGGTTCCTTTTTTAGCTAAATCATTAAGACCTTTTGCATCGGTATTTAAGAGGTTTGCCATCTGATCGATAAAAGCGCCAGTACCGCCTGCGCAAGCACCATTCATACGCTGTTCAAGTGAACCTCTTAAATAGGTGATCTTTGCATCCTCACCACCTAATTCAATAGCAGTATCTGTCTCTTTAGCAAGTAAGTTAATCGCACTGGTACAAGAGAGCACTTCCTGCTCAAAAGGTAGGTTTAATCTTGAGGCTACACCCATACCTGATGAGCCTGAGAGGGTAATATAGAAAGGATTATCACCTAAAACAGGAGCAACCTTTTCAAGGTTTCTTTTAAAAGCATTGCCTGTTTCAGAAAAGTGTCTTTCGTAATTTTTGTAAATAATCTTTGCATTCTCATCAAGCACTACGAACTTGATGGTGGTAGAACCAATATCAATACCAAGTCTTAATGTCGTCATAGCATATGTTCTTGTTTTATTAAGGTCTGATAGTTATAGCGCACTTTTTACTTTTAAGTAAGTGCAAGAAGACTTTATATGACTGTATATGGCAACAACACCATTTGAACTACGTCACAAAGTTGTAAAGTGGTTCAGGTAAAAATTAATGTAAATTAATCAGTTAGTTACAACGCTGATTTTGCTCTTTAAAAATGTGATTCAGAGATCAA
>Ga0256404_1012426_pt1 | contig 11080 bp, 24 predicted proteins | sample RumenRJG_01DNA_FD_185990 | JGI IMG/M metagenome (GOLD analysis project Ga0256404, IMG submission 185990) | Bovine rumen microbial communities from Lethbridge, Alberta, Canada - RJG_01 | ecosystem: Host-associated > Mammals > Digestive system > Stomach > Rumen | place: Canada: Alberta | collected...
GCTTTCAGGTGAAGAGGCCAAAGTTTACAGTCTGTTCCGATAGAACTATCCATCCCTTTTGCAAGAGCGTAGTCCACCTTGAATTGGATAAGCATCTTCTCATATTTCGTTGGGCTGTAGAACCCGTCCATATCACTCTCGTCACCGATACCGAAAATTGCGGTATAGATGTCCTTTGATGAACGACCCGTAGCTCGTGATAAAATGCCTATCATCTCTTTGACACTCTTTGCAGGTTTTCTGTCAAGAAGAACGTCTGCTACTTTGTGTGGTGACATTCGTTGGATTTTCTCATTGGAGATGTACTCCATTTCCTTCCGTTCGTCCTCGGTGCAATCAGAGCCAAATTTAGGAGCGTGGGTTGAGGCCCAGAACTCCCTCACTTCATTCATTGTTTTCTCATCGAGAATTCTGTCAAGCATAATTTCTTTGTACGTCATATTCTGTTTGTTTGAAATGCAGCTAAGAATGGACAAATCAATGCCCATTCCTATCCAAAGGTTACTTGTCTTCCAAGTAATAGATTTCTCGGTCTGCATCTGAACCATAGAACGGTGTATCATCAGTCCCGTGTAATGTACCCCCGTCTGGGTTCCCCAACTCGTTGAGTCCGATGCGGTAGCAGTTCTTCATCCTTTCGATCTGCTTCTCGGTCATAAAGGATTTCCAATATTCCTGTCTGTTATCGAACCCCTCTGCGGTGTGGTCTTCGCTTGCAGCGTCCCACTCGGAGATTGGATCTACCAACACCCGTCTGACTGTTGGCTCGTTAGCCCAGTACTCTCTGTTGGTAACATAAATGTACTTTCCGGCGAGTTCTTTGGCTTTTCCGATGGTGAGTACCTGTCCCTTTTCAAAAATTTCTTTGTAAGTCGGTTTCATAATCTTGTATTTTTAAATAAAATCAGCAAGAAATCCCCGAGGTCTTTAGCCTCGGTGGATGAATTGCCACTAAACTTTTTTAGAATTTTCTTTTGCGGTTTCTAAAATTATTATTATCTTTGCGGTATGAAATATAGAGCATACAAATATAGGTTGTACCCTAACAAGCAACAGGAAGTGCTTTTGGCTAAGCACTTCGGATGTTGTCGGTTCATCTATAACTATGCTCTCGACAAGAAAATCAAGGCTTATCAGAAAGACAAGACTAATCTTTCCCGTTTCGACATTCAGGCAGATTTGCCCAAGATGAAGAAGTTTGAGGAATATCATTGGCTTTCCGAGGTCAACTCTCTTTCTTTGCAAGCCGCACTCGCTAATTTGGATTCCGCTTTCGTCAAGTTCTTCCGTGAGAAGAAAGGCTTCCCGAATTTCAAATCCAAAAAGGCAAGCAAACAAAGTTTTTCCATACCGCAAAACACGAGGGTGAAATTCGATGAAGGCAGGGTCTATATTCCCAAGTTCAGACAAGGAATTAAGGCTCGCTTCCATAGAAAGTTTGAGGGTCTTGTCAAGACATCCGTTATCACACGGACACCGACAAACAAATACTATATTTCCATACTCGTTGAGGTAAACGAGGTTGATGCTACGCCTAAGCCAATTAGCGAAAACAAAGCAGTTGGAATAGATTTGGGCATCAAGACGTTTGCCGTTCTTTCTGACGGTATGGAGATACAGAACCACAAATACTTGAAACGCTCCATCAAGAAAGTCAAGCGTTTGCAACGTTCCCTTTCCAAGAAAGCCAAAGGTTCTAAGAACAGGGAGAAGGCAAGGCTCAGACTTGCAGTAGCGCATGAGAGAGTTTGTAATCAGAGGAATGATTTTCTCCATCAAGTCACCCACAGACTGGTCGCTAACTACGACACTATCTGTCTTGAAACGCTTTCCGCAAGTAACATGGTTAAGAACCACCGTCTTGCACAAGCATTGGAGGACATTGCCATCAACCGCTTCAACACCTTGTTGGAATACAAGGCAAAAGAGCATGGTGTCAATATTCTTAGGATAGGCCGTTTTGAACCGTCCTCCAAGATGTGTACTTGTGGTTATATCAATCATAATCTGACTCTTTCTATGCGTCGCTGGAAGTGCCCTATTTGCGGTGCCGTCCACGATAGGGACTTACTCGCTGCGAACAACATCAAGCGTTTCGCGTTCAACAAATTAAATACCGCTGGAACGGCGGAAATTCAAGCGTGTGGAGATATGGCTGGAGGTTACTCTGGCCAGCCCACGAAGCCCCGAAATCTTTAGTTTCGGGGTAGTTCACTTGTTCAACATATTCGTATTAATCACACCGCAAAGATAAATATAAACAAGCAAACAAACAAGCAAATTAACATTTTTCTTTGTCGGGTGCGTATTATTTTTGTGGAATGAGCGATTTTCATGTCCCTCATTCCATAGGATCAGTCCCAAATCTTGATGACTATCTTCCTTTTGAAAGGATCCCATCCGATTTCAGTCAGTTCATAGTTCTTGTCCTGACAATCGCCGTGAACATAGACTCTGGCATTTCCGGCTATTTCTTTGTACTGCTCCAATTTGTCGAGAACCTCTTGTACTCTTGTTTTTGCGTCCATGATTGTAGTTTTTTTAGTTCGTTTTTGGATATGTATAACGAGCGAACGCTATACATATCGTGTGATTTGAATTGCCTTTTAATCAACCGTATCAAGCACGAATCTCTCGAATTTTTCCGTTGAAATTATGTCGTTGCAATACAACGAGACACTTAGTTCATAATAATAGACGGAATTATCCACCTCTTCGCCCTCTTCGTCCTGCGGTTCATCCGGCTCATTAGAGTTGAGTTTGTTGTCGCCTACAATGTCGAACCATAGTTGTATTTCAGCGAAGAGCATTTTGAAACCGCAAGGCGTATTCACGGTTGCCTCGTTTTCGTCGAGCGTAACATACACTCCATCGTACTTTCTTTCGTGATAAGTAATCTTTGTCTTTTCTAACTTCATAATTCTTTTTTGTTTTAGTTAATAATTGGCAGGTGGTTATCGTACTATCGAATACCACCTTGAAAACATTACGCAAAGGCTATGGACATTCCCGCAGCCTTTGTGCGATCTGTTCAATTGCGTTAAAAATTAAAGTGTTAAATATGATAGAAAGCGAGGATAAAATTAATGATCCCCGCTTGACTTTGGTTGGAGATTAGAAATCATAGAAGTGACTCATAATAAATCCCTCTATGCTTGTGGCATAATCAGTTCTGTATCCGTCGGTAAAAGTAGCCTCCCAAATAACAGAGTACCAGTGGCAAAATACGTGGACAGATTTTACCTTACCGCTTACTATTTTACCATGCGGATAATCGAAAGAATATTTAGGTTTGAACTCGTGACCGATCCTCTCCTTTACCCATTCAATCATTGGTTTCACAGAACCACGTACTAACTCGCCACAACTCATTCTTGTTTCCATTGCGTTAAAATTTTAAGTTAATATTTGAATGAGGGTATTCATCCAAAAATACCCTCACAACAGCTATGCGTTGGCAAAGATGATAAATGCCGCAGCAAATGCCGCTACTTCTCTGTCAGAACTGATTATGTCTCCACGGTAATTTGCCACCTCGTTTAGGAATGGCTTAAACACCTCGTTTCTGATGATTGAATCTCCTTGCTTTACGAGGGAACGAAACTCGTCCTCTTCTTCGCTCCATGACTCATAAAAAGCGTCATATATATGAGCCATGAGCTTAGTGAACTTTTGGCAATCGAAATTGTCTGACTGAAAGAAAAATACATTTTGCATAATACGTTTGAATTTGTTGGTTAATAATGTAGCCGTGAAACACATTACTGTTCCACAGCTTTAAGTTAGGCGGAAAGTTTTACTATGTACTCTCTTTTAATCCCATGTTTGCAAAACGTATCAACATAGACTTCTATAGAAAGAATACTATCGACTTCATTCAACAATTTTCTTGCGGAATCCACCGCACTTTCCTTTGTTGGATAGCTGTGTGTTATCGCATTGTATATTTTGTCGGTGATACCACTCCAAGTCTCGCCGACTTTCTCGTCAACGGATAATCCAAAAATAGTTCTCATTTGCGTTTTGATTTAATTTTAAGTTTATTTATGTTGCGTACTTGCAAAGATTATTGTATCTTTGCAAGTGTAAAACCGGGCCGGCTACACGACCTTGTGTTGAGGCTGAAATAAGCACTCGGCAAGCGACTTTAATTAGTTAGCATGTAGCGTATTAGTCGTCCCACATAATGTAGTCAAACAACTCCAGCAAATTATCTTCGGATAAATCATACTCCGAAACCCATGTGTTATCTAAGTAAAAATTATCTCCGTCAACCACATGGAATATAAGTTTAATTAATTCTGGATCTGAATTGACATTGAGGGCTACTTGGTCAAATGACGGATAGTGATTACTAATACGAATAAGCACAGGTTTCCCGTCTATATCAGAGGCCTCATCCATGAGTCGAAATCTGCGGTGTTCTACGACTGCTTTCTTTACCGTATTTAAGTAGTTTCTCACTGCCTGATGATACATCTTCTTTGCGTTGTAAACTTGCTCTTTTGTTGTCATAATTTTGTATGTTTAATGTTAATAATTGCAAGCGGCAAATCATTAAAGATTTACCGCCTTAATTCAGTCTTTCATTGTGGCCTCGATATGGTTCTCTATCTCCTCGATTTCTGCCCTTATATCAGAAGCCTCGTCCTCTGCATCATTGTAGGCTTCATAAGCGTCAGCTTTCAAGTCCCGATTCTCTTCGGAAACGGCTTGGAATTGGCGCCATTTTTCGTCAACCTCTTTGTCTTTCAAATACTCTTCGTTTATTTTCAACTTCAACAGTGTTTTTATTGCAAGTCTCTCTACCAATTCCGGCAGGTCGTTTTTTAGGTTGCAATAGTCTGACTCTTCAACCCTGCAACTTGAGCATAAAACATAGAGGTTTTCAATGCTGATTCCGATACTGTAATCGTACTTTCGTATCTCTTTTGATACTTCGTAGAAATCTGATAAATCCATGTGCGTTATATTTTTGGTGAATAATAGCAAACGGCAACTCATTAAAGAATTGCCGCCTTAATTCTACTCGGAAACATTCAGCAATATGCACCACCATCCATCGTCGAGTACTTCATCGTTGAAATCATCTTGAAAATCAGCCAAGTGCATTGTATCAAAGATGCGAATAAAACCGTTGAAATCATCATCGAAATCATCATTATGGTCATCTTCATATTTCACCAATTTCATTAACTCTTTATAGGCTTCATCGTCGTCCATATTGTCGAACGAATGTCTGTCAAAACCGAGTGGATTGTCTACTCTGTAGAATACTAAAACTTTTGCCATATATCTATTATTTTTTGTTGAATATTGCAGCCCCCATTCCTGCAACAGATTGGAGGCCTAAAATTAATCAATACCGCATGCTTCTTTCGCTTGCTTAATTGGCAGGCATAACGGAGTGTGTCCTGTCTCCCATTCAAACTTTGACATCATGCGTACATGATCCATGATTCTCTTGAATAGTTCTTCGTCTGTTTCGCCGTCTTTTCGATGATAGCGAGTCCAGTAAGTTCTTGGCGGATATTTCTCAACCAAAATCTTAACATCACCAGCGTTGATTAACTCTAAATAAATACGTCCGTCTTTAATCATGATTTTGAGTATTAAATTGTTAGTATTTGTAAGCCACAATTCAATCAAGAATTGCTGCCCATTTCAGAAACCTTTACTTGCAGCAAAGTGTACAGTTTTCGCTATCTATATATCCTCTGTAATGGACACACAAACTACAGCCAATACAACCGACAGGAAAGTTGTGATTACTTTCACAAAACGTTGGGATGTTGTTGGGGCAAATTTGCCCATCATTGTACTTTTTCATATCCATAAAATTTACGTATTAATAGTTAAGTGAAATACCCACAGATTAGTGTGGGCAATTCTTTACATCATTTGGACTGCCGTTTTCAGGTCTGAATATGTGAAACTATTTGGTGTTGTTGGTTTCCAACCATTATGTTGCTTTATTACCTGTCCAATAAACTCACCATTTTCAAAGACGTTCCACACTCCTTTTGTCCAAAATCTTCTAATTCTTTTTGCCATATTATTTTGCAATAAAAGTTAAGTGAATAAGGGAGGATCAAACCTCCCAAATTCTTAAGCAGAAACTCTGCATGGTTTGTAGAACGTTTCGTTTTCCTCATCCCACAAGTAATTTCCGATGACATTATCGACGAAACAGTCTACATATTTCCTCGACTTTTCGCCAACAAATCCTTGATAGAGTTCAAAGGACGCATCTTCCACGTAATCTACCATGCTTTTTAGCTCTCCTTCGTAATACATTTCGGCGAGCTGATCGCACCAATAATCGAAGAGGTTTGTGCCCTGCAATTTCTCGCACCGTTTGAGCAGCTTTTCTGCCTTAGTAGTCAGTCCGTATTTCTCGTGAGATTTACGTACGCCATCGAGGAACAAATCGCTGTCCTTTACGGTGAAGTAATTACTGTTGAAAAAGCCGATAGAATAGTCAACGGCTTGCCGATCGAAACAGCTGAGCAATTCGCCCAACCAATCGCTTTCGGTTTCCTGAATGTATCTGTCGAGCATATTACGCAGTGTTTTGCTATTGTTAATCACATTGATAACATCGTCGATTCCCATTTCTGAAAATTTCTTCATAATTGTAGCATTTTAGTTAATGTTTTGCGTTTAGAAACCTATCCCGAAATCAATCGGGAAAGGCCGTTCGTTTACTTGTCGAGTTTCTTCGCTAAGTTCTGCATGGAATAGTAGAACGATTGCCACCTCGTTCTGCCCATCGCCTTTGCGTTAGGACTTTGGCTGTAATGCAGCTCACGGCAAGCCTGACGAACCATGCTCAGTTTGCTTTCCGGTTGAGCAAAGTAATCCTTGCTGAAATCAACACCGTTTTCCTGCAACTTTCTGAGCACCATAACTTTTACTGAATTTACTTTCATATTTTTGCGTTTTTAAGTGAAACATTGAAACCGCAAACCAAACAGATGATTTGCGGCTTGATTTTAGAAGCTCGGAATGTTCTGTATAAGCGCATCAAAATCTTCGGGAATTTCAAGTCCTTTCTTCTTCGCTTCTGTCAGGATATTGTCCCAGACATAGAACGAAAAACGGCCTGCACACCCCGTGATGTTTCCTTCTTGCATTCCGGCGCGGTTTTTCCACTGTTTGAAGCCCAAAAAGTTCATAAGCCCAAAGTAGGTAAAACCGAAACCTCTTTCATTAATAGAACATATCTGAAAATAGCATGTGTATCCGTGGCTTTTTGAGTCCACGATAAGAAATGCTCTTTTCTCGCGGATAGCCTTTACTAATTCGTCGAAGTGTTCTTGTGCAATTTGTTTTTCCATTTGCGTATAATTTTTAGTGAATAATATTTGAAACCAATCCGCAAATTAATGCGGATTGATTTTGAGCGTGAATTATACCCATCGGAATGTGCTATTGACAGCGGAATCGTCTTCCGTATCGACGGTGATAGTGTAGCCTGCACTCCTTAATTGGAAGATTATATTTTTCATTAAATCAAAGATGGAACCGTGCCATATAAGCGTACCGTCTTTTCCGTACACTTCCGACCGCCGAACGTCAAGCATTCTTGCCACGGATTCTGTCATGTCCCACACGCCTTTATCGGTGGATATAAGGCAGACCTTTACATAGTGGGTATCATAGTCAAAACCAGTCTTACGTTTGGCCTCGAATATCGTCACGAAACGACCTTCGTTAATCCACTGTGAAAGGAACTCATTGTTTGAGAAATACTCTTCTACTGAAATCTGTTTCATTTGCTTTGAATTTTTTGGTGAATAATCGTACTGATACCTCAACCAAATGAGGTATCAGCTAAAAGCTATTAAATGCTCGGGTAAACTCCAGTGTAATGATGTATAGCTCCGCACTCCGAATACGGCTTTATACTTACCGAGTATTTCCGTCCCTTAAATTCGGGCTTATATGGTGCCCAGTTAATGTTGGAATAGATACCTTCTTTCTCCATCCAACTGACGACCGCATCGACTTGCTTTTGATTGTCGCAAACGACAACGAATTTGTCGATAAACTTCTTGCCTCCGAAATTGTGCATACTTGTTGTGAACTTATCAGTAGCCCAAACGTACTTCTTTTTGTTTTCCATATCTGTATCTTTTTTTGAGTTAGTTTATAGACAGCCAACCGATAGCCAAATCAGTTGGCCTTTTACGGGTCAGTTCATTGAGAAATAGTCCTGTAACGTGCCCCAATTTCTCTTCAAATATTCCTCGTGTTCCTCGACGATTTTAAGGAACTCTTCGGGTGTTGAAAAGCAGCCGTTATCGAGACTCACTTCGTCGTCCTCTTTCATTGAGGAAATATACATCCCGAATCTCATGCGGTTTCTCGCATGGGATAGTGCCTTGGAACCGACCTTTGCATACCACCCACGAACGGTGTAGAAATCCACCATATTTCCGTCGTGGTTTCTCAGCTTGATTACTCGTACTTTATTACTCATATTCTTTGCGTTTATTAGTTAATAATTGAAGCCGCAATCTCACCTAAGAAATTGCAGCCGGAAATGATAGGCGTTTAGAACTTGCCGTCGATGCTGAAATTGTACTCACAAAGTTCAACGGAAAACTTGTACGGTTTATCAGTGTACATTGTAATCCGAAACGTTGTGGATTTCAGACGGCAGAAAGAGTCTTTTTTGTCGTACTCTTTTTTCTCGATGATTTTGTTGTAGTAAGAGTCCCCACAGCCGGGCCAACTTCCATGACCATTCTCGACAATATCATCGACGATTTCCTTGTACTTTTTCTCGGCAGCTTCTTTGTCCTCGAACTTGAGGGTAAACGGCAGGTTTTTCCATGTCCATTCGTCCTCAGTTAGCATACGAAATTCTACCTCCCAATGCTGATTCTTTTTTGCCATAATTCTTTGCGTTTAATTTTAAGTTTATTTATATTGTGTGTCTGCAAAAATATTCGTATCTTTGCAGACGAAATAGGGCTGGCTGTACCGCCTTGAGTTGAGGCCTTAATTTGACACTCAATAAGCGACCATATTAGGTTAGCTTACAGCCCTTGTCGAAAAGTATTTGAATTATTTTCTCGTTCTTTGAGAAAACATATCCAGAATCCACAAGAGATTTCTCGATAGATTTCTCAACCATAATACCTATGTATTTGCAGGCGCTATTGGTAAAAAATACTATCGGTGCTTCACCCACTTTTACCAAAGCCCAAATAGCCCAACCTTTTTGGGTCATTTCTTTAATGACATTTCTCATAGTTCTTTGCGCTTTAATTTGTTTATAATTCTATTGTAGAATCACCCTGTAATCGGCAGGGTAATCCCATAGAGAAACCTATGCGTAAATCTCGATAGGTTTGCGGTGATTGTACGTTGAATTGCCATCCTTTATCATGGACCTGAAAGCGTCGCCAATACGCTTGAAATTACCCAAGATATTGATTTGGGTTTTGCAGTCGTAATTAGCAGTGTTTTCACCGCTGAATTCAGCTCCATGATAGGGGTAGTAGCATTCGCTCAATTCCCAATGATTTTCAAACTCAATTATAGAGGCGAAATAATCGTACTTTCCACCCACAAGTTTATCGAACTCAAACCACGATCCAATCTGGTCATAATTGAACGTCGCTTTCCACACGGCTTTCCGTGTGGTTTTGTCGAGTGGTACTGATAGGTATTTCTCGCACAAATCCAACACTTTTTCCTTAATATCCTCCGGCGTCTTTTCGTCGTCGAAATTTAGGATGAAACCACGTTCGTTCTTGTCATCTAAATACATCATGTTCTTTGCGCTTTAAAATTATCGTACCTTCACCCTAAATTAATAGGGTGAAAGCAAGTGGGAATTAGGCGGCAGGAAGTAGGTAGTAAACAGCCGTCTTAAAGTCCTCGTAATCGGGTTCGTCTTCGTGGGTCGTCAGCTGCATGATTATCCGGCCGATTTGGTAGTACTTTTTCGTACCCCATTGGCCGAAGTCCATCTCGGACCCATTTGACCACACAATTCTGTGGTCGTTTGACTTCGTAATCGTGCGCCAGTCGGCCTTACTTTCGTCGGACAAATCTTTGTAGTTATCTACGGCGATTTTGAGGAAGTCTTTTCCTCTCAAACTACCGCCCCAAATGTAGCCGACTTTTGCAGCCGAAGTGAGCAGGTTAACGAACTCTTTTTTGGTAATCTTTTTTGTTTCCATTTTTCTTTGCGTTTTAATTATACAATGCAGCCCCGAAAGCTATCGTACTTTCGAGGCTCGTTTCAATAGGTCATTCCACATAGGAATTTCCCACAAATTTCTTCCACTTTTTGCCACATCTTCGCACTACCTTTATCGTACTTAAAATGCAGCTTCCAAATGCGCTCGTATTGGGCCGCAATTTGGTTGATGTTTTTGGTCATCATTTTGGCCTCCTTTTCTTTTAGTTATCGTACTCTCAAATTCGACAAAGAATCTGAGAGTATTTAATTGTTCATTCCAGTCCGAAATATCGGTTGATTTCCATGTTGGTTCTGAGGAATCTTCCCCACATTCTTTTGCCTACATTTAGGCAGGCAAATTTCATGTTGATTGCAAGCCAGATAAGGCCTAAAATCGTCGGGGTAATTTCACACGACAACAAAAGCACGATACCTAACACAATTATCGTACTGCAAATCAGATAATTTAATGCTTTCATTTTGCGTTTAATTTTAAGTTTATTTATGTTGTGTGTCTGCAAAGATTTCCGTATCTTTGCAGACGAAATAGGGCGGGCTGTTCCGCCTTGAGTTGAGGCCTTGATTTGACACTCAATAAGCGACCTAATTAGTTAGCATACAGCGAGCGGGTTTTCGTACTGCCAAACGGTTATCGTACTATAACCCAAATTCCCCGGTAGTTTTCGTACTACAAACCGATAGGGTTTTCGTACTACAAACCATCAGGGAATTATCGTACTTTCAGACGCTGAATTCAAGAGTATAACCTTTGCTGAAACGACGCTTCAAACCGAACCACTTATAGTGGAAGGTTTCACCGTCTTTTTCATAGGTGAAATCCTCTTTGAAAACGGAGGCTTTTTTCTTCTTGAATTCATA
>Ga0256404_1012428_pt1 | contig 11080 bp, 8 predicted proteins | sample RumenRJG_01DNA_FD_185990 | JGI IMG/M metagenome (GOLD analysis project Ga0256404, IMG submission 185990) | Bovine rumen microbial communities from Lethbridge, Alberta, Canada - RJG_01 | ecosystem: Host-associated > Mammals > Digestive system > Stomach > Rumen | place: Canada: Alberta | collected...
GGTGAGGATCTGCTGACAATTGAAGAGGCTGAAAAGCGAGCAGAAGAGATAATCGAAAAGTACACGTCGATAGAAAAGAAATATGCGGTCAACGGCAGCTACTGCGCTATCAACGGATACAAGATATTCTGCCGTGCATACAAGTACCCGCAGTACATCGGCGGTGTTTACAAGGGCAGAAGACCGCGGCAGAAAAACGAGATAGTTATCACACAGCTAATCAGTGACGAGTTCGGCTGGAAGATAGGCGACAAGGTGAACGTTACGGGCAGAGGCGGCGAGCTTGAATGTATGGTAACGGGCATTTATCAGTCGATGAACGACGCGGGAATGGTGTTTGCGATACCGTCTGAGGCATTTGAGACGATCAACCCGTCGTTTAAGATAAGCTACGAGGGATTTGTCATCAAGGACGAATCAAAGGCAAAGCAGATAGCTGACGAGATAGACAAGGCGCTTGTCAATGACAAGGGTGAGAAAAAAGGCTCGTGCAGCTATTGGAACATCGAAAACGATGGCGAGGAGATGTACGCGAGCGAGATAAAACTGCTCAAGACGATAATCTACAGCTTCTCGGGCGTGTTTATGCTTATCGCTGTGGTGCTGTTATGCACAAAGGCTTTCGTGCTTGAACGCCGTGACATCGGCATTTACAAGGCGATAGGCTTTACATCGGCAAGGCTGCGGATGTCATTTGCGCTGAGGTTCTCTTTCGTGGCGCTGCTCGGCTCGCTGATAGGGATAGCACTTTCGCAGCTGTTTACGCAGAAGATGATGGAAATGCTGCTGAGTGTGATAGGACTTTGCTATCTCGAGCTTGAGACAGGCATACTTGACATAGTGATACCGATGGCGCTGCTGATACTCGGATTCTTCGTATTTGCGCTTATTGCGTCACGCAAGATAAAGAGGGTCGAAACAAGAGAGCTTGTTGCAGAATGATAGGGGTGACAAAAAAAGCTCGCAGGCATTACGCTTGCGAGCTTTTGTATGTTTTGTTTATGCCCAGGGGTTCTGCGACTTTGGCTGGCGGATATCAGAAAGCAGGAACTGCTCCCAGAGGAACCACTGACCTGTCGAGCCCTGCTGTCTGAGCTGCACCTGACGGATGCTGTCTGCTCCGCCCGAACGGATATGCATTGTTGCATAGCCCTCGTTCTGATAGGTGTAGGGATTGGTCTCGATGGTTATTGTGTACGGCTGTGACGGTGTATAGTCATTATCGGGAGTTGCGCCTTGGAAGAAGGAAAACGGGATATACTCCTTGCCAACGATGCGGTCACGAAGGAACTGCTTTTCGTGAGGAGAAAGCGGCTGCGGTCCTTTGAGGAAGTTGAGCATCTCAATGCCTACCTCGGGTGCTGCTGCATATGCGCAAAGCGCACAGACTGTAAGTGCTGCTGTGTCGTAAACGGACTTGAGCTGTCCCTGCGGCAGAGCCTTCATCTGCTCAACGCTTTCGGGAAGTGCTGCAAAGGTGATGGTCTTGGGACCTGTTTCCTTTCCGATGCCAGCTACTGCGCCTGCGATACCGCTTGCTGCTTTGTTTTTCAGGTTGTCAAAAATACTCATCTGGGTTTCCACTCCTTTTTTATTTTTTGTAGTGTTTTATCAGCAATAAAACCTTGTACACATTGTATCATATTTTTTTTAATAATGCAATAGCAAATCAGTTTTTTTCACAAATACTGTGCTTTACATTCGCAGGAGTTTGTGGTATACTTTTCTTGACAAGATTCGTGGAGGTAAAGGTCATGTTTGGCAGGTGGAAGATATACTCGGAAAACACATCATCGCTGACGGCAAAGAACTTCGAGCACAACAAAAAGCTTTGCAAAAGGCTTGGCAGCGGACTTTTGCACGGTCAGGAGCATGAGCCTGTATGCTCGATGCGCTACGGAAAGTACGATATGCACCACTGCGGCTGCGAGATAATCGCGGTGTACAACGTGATGCAGCTTTTGCATATGCCGCAGGACCTTGCTCAGCTTATCTGCGAATTTGAGGTGAACAAGCTCGCTTTTTTGTTTGACTCGGCGCTGTTTGGCTCTGACCCGAAAAAGCTGCGCAGGTTCTTTGATGCGCACGGTGTGGGGTACGAATACTACACCGACAGGCAGCACTTTTACGACAACGCCTCGCGCTCGGCTTTCGGCATTGTGGGGTTCTGGATAAACACCTACTCAAAGCACCCGCTGAACAAGTTTTCATCGGGGCTGCACACGGTGGCGTACACGATCGACAAGCAAAGCGGTGAGGTGAGCGTTTACAACCGCTACAACGGTGACACAAGGGCGCGCGTTTACCGCGATATGCGCGAGCTTATTGATGACAGGCGGTTTATTGCGGGATATTTGTTCCCAAACGGATGACGCGCTACGGTGCGATGACTGACATTATTTGCAGGGCGGTTTTGAGTCCGTCTACGGCGGCTGACATTATGCCGCCTGCATAGCCTGCTCCCTCGCCGCAGGGGTAGAGATTTGATATGCCCACAGCGGTCATATTCTCTGTGCGGGTGATGCGCACGGGTGAGCTCGTGCGCGTTTCGGGCGCGGTCAGCAGGGCATTTTCATCGCCAAAGCAAGCCATTTTGCGCGAGAAATCCGCAAGACCTTTACACATCATATCGGTGACTTTGCGCGGGAATATTTTTGTAAAGTCACACGGAACAAGCCCGAGGCTGTATGTCGGGATAAGGCTTGTATCGAGGTCGGGCTTGCCGTTGAGCAAGCCGCGCACGGTAGTTCCCGCTGCTTTGAACGAGCCTGTGAGATGATAGGCATTTTGCTCTATCTTTCGCGCAAAATCGACACCTGCAAAAACCGAGGAGCCGAAATCCTCGGGGGTAACGCCGACAACGAGGGCGGCATTTGCGTTTTTGCCGCCGCGTGAAAACTCGCTCATGCCGTTGGTGACGGTGCCGCCCTGCTCGGACGCTGCGGGGACGACAGTTCCGCCGGGGCACATACAGAAGGTATAGACTCCGCGTCCGTTTTCACGGAAGCTGAGATTGTACTCGCCTTTTGGCAGCGCGGGGTCGCCTGCGTGCTTGCCGTAAAGGCTTTTTTCGACATCTGACTGGAGATGCTCGATACGCGCGCCGACCGAGAACGCTTTGGGCTGCATAAACACGCCGCTTTGCGCGAGCATTTCAAAGGTATCTCTTGCAGAATGGCCAAGCGCAAGGACGAGTGCTGCGGCTTTTTCTTCGCCGCGGTTTGTATGCACGCTTTTCACGGCTGCGTCTTTTATCTCAAGCCCGTCAAGGCGGGTATCGAACCTTACCTCGCCGCCGAGGCTGATGATACGCTCTCTTATCGCTTTAACGATACTGCGCAGATTATCGGTGCCTATGTGCGGCTTTGCTTTTGTGCATATCTCCCCCGGTGCGCCGAACTGAACGAATCTTTCAAGGACGTAGCTGCACAGGGGGTCGTTTATGCGGGTGGTGAGCTTGCCGTCAGAGAAGGTACCTGCGCCGCCCTCGCCGAACTGCACGTTGGAATTCTCGTTAAGTGCGCCGCCCTTCCAGAAGCTGTGAACGGTCTGCGTGCGCTTTTCGACCTGCTCGCCGCGCTCGAGGACTATCGGCTTATAGCCCTGCTCGGCAAGCGCAAGTGCGCAGAACATCCCCGCGGGACCGAAGCCTGTGACGATAACTCTGCCGTCTGCTTTTTCGCCCGATATGACAGGCTCAAAGCGCGCAGGTGCGGCATATGTGATATTCTTGTTCTTTTCGCAGAGCTTTTTTTCAAGCTGCGCATCGGAAAGTCTGACGAACACAGAGCAGACGTAGTGGATATTATCCTGTCTGCGTGCGTCAAGGGAGATCTTATGTATCTGCGCGGTCTGAACGAGGTCTGTACTTATGCGAAGCGATCTGACCGCCTTTTGCACGATGCTTTTGTGCGGCTGCGAAAGTGCGGCGTTTATCCGATTTACTATTAAGGGCATTTTTACCTCCGAAACTTCATATTATTTCAGCAACAGCCATACAGAAGCGCTTTTCTGTATGGCTGTCGTGGTTTATCGCATATTGTGATGTCAGTCATCTGACTTTGTGGTGGTTGTGGCGGCTGATCTGTCAGAAACAGCTACCTGAACTTCGTTGCTGCCGAAGCACCACACTTTGCTGTGACCTGAAATGCTTATCGTTGCTGCCTTTGAATATGAACCGTTCCTTGAAACATCGGAGAGGTCTACTGATGCAACGAGGTCGTTATCCTGAAGGTTTTCAAGGTCACTTGACGGGCCGATTATGGTAACTGCGGGCAGAGATTTCGTTTCTATCTCGACCTGCTTGCCGTCGGGCTTATTCTTGGTGATTATCTGGCTCACACGGCAGATGTTGGTGGTATAGTCCCTGGAATCAAGTGTCACTGTGACCTTGCTTTCGCCGCTGAGGTTGACCTCGCCAGATGAAAGCGGTATGTCAAAGGTCTGCTGCCAGCCAAGACGCAGCTGCGAGAGCGGCACTGTACCGATGATGAGCGTTTCGCTGTCCTTATCTCCGAGATTTGGTGTGTTTATGGTTATCTCCTGCTGGGAGTAGGTTATCGGCAGGCTCGACACATCAAAGTTCTCGGGTGCGCCTGTGATGTCCAGCTTCAGCTTCAGCGTCTTTTTCTTATACACGATAAAGCTTGCGGTAAAGGTCTGGTTTTCGTCCCTTGTTATCGAGGAATCTGTTACTACGTTGTTATCCGCATCGTACAGAACTATCTCGTCCGCCTTGAAGCTTCTGTCCTCGGAAAGCTTTGCCGAGCTGTTGACCTTTGCAACGGCTCTGGTGACTTTTGCAAGGCTGTTTACGGGGCCGTTGAGGGTTATCTTATTCGGGCTTACGGCTGCCTCGCTCAGCGAGAATCCGTCTGCTGCGCTTACTGACGGGGATTCGACCTCAAGCTGAATGCTCTTCTGGCTTATCCTGTCAAACTCGACCGCTACGGTACTCGGGCTTACAGAAACTATGGTACAGCTATCGGACGAATGGTTTGACTTAACGTCGATATCAAGCACATACTGTCCCTCTTTTGTGACCTTGCTGACATCGACAGTCGCGGAAAGGTCGCCTGCTTTATAGTTGCCTATCTCGTAGTTCATGCCCTTTATCTCAACATCGACGGTAATGTCCTTGAAATTGAGAGCGGACAGTCCTTTTTCCTTGGCTATCGTATTTTCAAGCGACAGGTTCACGGGGACTTTGTTTATGGTCTTATTTATCGTGGGGTACTGCGTTATTGCAAGTATGAACCACACGATTATTGCGGCTATTACCGCGATTATGCGCAGCGCAAAGTCAGCGCCGTGCTGTTTCTTCACAGGCTTTTTACGGGGCTGTCTTGGCTTGGGGGTATAATCATTGTTTATTTCTTCCATTTTGACATCACCCTCCCCGCAAAAGAATTGTCCTTTGTGGAATCAGCCGTTCTGTCAGGAAGCAGGCGGTTATACAGAAGCTTTTTGAGGGTATCCTCGACATAGCCTCTTGTAAGCTCGCCGTTTTCCGCTACGGAAATGGTACCTGTTTCCTCCGACACTACGATAACTATGGCATCGGAGTTCTCACTCATACCGATAGCTGCGCGGTGGCGCGAACCAAGCTGTTTGTTTATAAGCTCCTCCTTTGCGGGCTTTGGCAGGAAACAGCCTGCGGCAAGTATTTTGCCGTCGCGGATTATTACTGCACCGTCATGCAAAGGGGTATTGGGAACGAAGATATTGCCAAGCATCGCGGCTGACGGAACGCAGTCAAGCAGGGTGCCTGTTGCTATCTGCTCGCCGAGCTTGGTCTTTCTCTCAAAGATTATCAGCGCGCCTGTTCTGGTGCTTGAAAGCTTCATTGAGGCATCACACACGGCGCGTATGGCGCTTCTGATGTGCTCTGCGTCCTGCTCGTCATCGCTTGGCTTGAACAGCGCGATGTCGGCTATCTTGGAGCGTCCGACTCGTTCGAGCATTCGCCGAAGTTCAGGCTGGAACAGGATTATCAGCGCGACAAAGCCCCACTGGAAGCATATTTTCAGCAGGAATTTGAGCGTTTGCAGATTGAACACTACCGCGATGATATAGCTGCCGACAAGCAGCATTATGCCCTTGGCGAGCTGCAATGCTCTTGTTTCGCGGATAAGCTTCATTATATGGAAGAACAGATAGGACAGTATCATGATGTCGATTATATCGTTCAGACCGATAGTTTTGAACACGCCCCATATGGAATAAAGCACGTTTTTTATGGTATCCATCTTATCTGCTCACCTCGCTTGAAAAGCCGAAACTTTTGCATCTGAAAACAGGTGCGGAAAAGGTTACAAAACGGTAACGAAAAGAATTGTAAAATTTTCTGAGTTTTCGGCTTAAAATTTTTACACACTCATTATTATAGCATATTATTTTTTAAAGTACAATAGTTTTCCCTCATAAATTTTAAACATTTTGTAATTATTTTTTCGACTGCGAATTTTTCGGGACGGCTATTCTGTAATATTTCGGCACGAATGTAAAAATAGACCGCCGAAAATATCAAACGGCGGTCGGTGTACAAAATGTCATATCTGCTTGAGGCTGTTCATGAACTGCTGCATACGTTCAAAAGTCCGTGTCATATCGTCCGTGACTTCGCCGCTGCGCAGCGGTTCAACAAGCTTTACGCAGTCGTTATATATCGGTATCATACCCATATTGGCATAGACACCTTTGAGCTTGTGCGCGCTTTGGAACGCTCCCCTGCTGTCACGCTGTGCGAGCGCCTCACCGAGCTTATCAAAGCTTGCATCGGTTTTGAGGTCTTCAACGCAGGTGAGATACAGCTGTTCATCACCCAGAAATCTTTCAAGTGCGCCGTCCACATCGCAGCCCAGCGCTTTGAGCTTATCAAATTTTTCTTTCATAGCGGCTCCTCGGGCTTATTTATCAAGAACCTTTACTGACCAGCTCGCGCCCTCGCTGCGAGCCTTTTCAAGCTCGTCATTGGCTTGTACGAGCATACTGTCAAAGCTCAGCGTTTGCTCGAAAACGATGGCACCGATGGTACATTTCAGTTCGCTTTCGGTGAGCTTGAGGTCAAGCGTGGAAACCCTATCGGTTATCTGGTGGCACTTTTCCTCAACGGTCTCGTCGCCTGCGATATTGCTCATAAGCACGCAGATCTCATCATCGCCTATTCTCGCAACTACGTCATTGGTTCGGAACATAGCTGTAAGCATCTGCGCGAGCTCAAAGAGCATTCTGTCGGCGGTCTGTGTGCCGCTTTCCTCGTTTATCCTGCGGAAGTGGTCGATATCAATGATAAGGAACGAGTACAAGCCTGCTTTGAGCTGCATCATACTGTTGATGAGCTTTTCGCCTGTTGCTCTGTTATAGATGCCTGTGGTATAATCGTGGATTATGCCCGAATTTGCGGCGTGCTTATTTATCATATCGCGGAAATATCTGTCTGATTCAAGCACGTTATCGACTCTGCGCACGATCGTTTCGCGCACGAACGGGCTTACGATATAGTCATTGACATTGAGGTTTATCATTGCCTGCTGCTGCCGCGGTGAATCCTCGGCGGTGGTTATGACAACGGGGATATTGCGCAGAACGGGGTCTGCATTCTTGGCTCTCAGAAACTCCTCGCCGTTCATAACGGGCATATTGAGGTCAAGCAGGATGATGTCGATATTGCTGTTATCCTGCAAAAGCTCGAGCGCCTGTCTGCCGTTTTCGGCGGTGAAGATATGGAATCTGTTCTCAAAGAATGATGACAGTGTTTCGCGGTTTATCTCAAGGTCGTCTACTATCAGCATCCTGCTGGTAATGCCTGCCTGATTGTGCATAGACTGGCGCAGCTTTTTGAGCTTCTTTTCAAACTCACGCTCGACGGTTATATCCTCAAGGCGTGCAAGAAGTATGCATTTGTTGCCGATAGTGTCGATATACTCGAACTTTGCGTGTATGCTCTTATAGCTGTTGCTGAAAGCGATATAGCGGCTGTACTCACACTCCGCCTGGGCTTTGCTCTCAATAGCCTCGCGCAGTGATTCGACTATCTTCCACCTGTCGCGTTCATAGACGATATCAAGGGGATTGTACTTATAAAGCACGCGCGTCGGTGAATTGAGCAGCTCAAAGAAGGCATCGTTGACGCGGATTATCTCGGTATCCTCGGGTGCTTGTGCATCGCACTCGATGATAGCAACGGGCTGTGAATTGCCTGCTATATTCAGCACCTCGTCGATATGGCTCATTACCTCGTCGCCCTCGGCACCCGTATTGCCGTTTATCCTGCTGTCAGGGGTGAAAGCATAGCGCTCGTAATCCTTGATGCACATAGGTTTTGCGTAATAGTAGCCCTGGATATAGTCGCAGCCTATCTCGCGCAGGAAGCTCACAAGCTCGGCGTTTTCGACACCCTCTGCGATAACGGGGATATTCAGCCACTTGCTCATACGCACTATTGATGCCACGATGCTTTCGCATCTGCTCTTTTTATTGGCATCGACAAAGAAGTTCATATCTATTTTGAGAATATCCACGGGGATATTTTTGAGCATGGAGAGTGACGAATAGCCGCTGCCGAAGTCGTCCATCATTATGGAGAAGCCCTCTTTTTGCAGGCGGTATATCGTTTTTACGAGGATATCAGGGTTATCGGTATACGCGCTCTCGGTAAGCTCGATATTGAACAGCTCGTGCGGCACCTGGTACATGTCGACAAGCTTTATTATGTTATCGACAAAGTGCGGATTATAGATATTAACGCGCGATACGTTAACAGACAGCGGATTAGGCTTTTTGCCCTCGTTGAGCCAGCCTTTGAGCACCTTGCAGGCTTCCTCCCACACATATGCGTCAAGCTTGACAACGAAGCCGTTTTTCTCAAACAGCGGAATGAAAAGTCCCGGAGGTATCATTCCCTTTTTGGGGTGTATCCACCTTACGAGTACCTCGCCGCCTGCGGGGGTATTGGTCATAACGTTGTACTTGGGCTGGACATAGATGGTGAACTGGTTATCCTGAAGGGCGTAGTTCATATCGTTGACTATCTCCTGCTCCTTTTCGATGCGAAGGCGCATATCGTCGTTATAATACTCATAGTAGTTGACGTAATTTCCCTTGCAGTGCTTTGCTGCAAGCGTTGCTCTGTCAAACATTATGGAGACGGGGATATCCTCCTCGCCTGTGATGTAGATGCCAAAGCAGGGCACGATGTAGTAGGCGCTGGAGAAGTTTTGCAGCGCATTCATGCTTCGCATAACAAAATGCTCTATCGTCTGCTTGTCCGAAAAGGGAACGCAGATACCGAAGATATCTGCCTCCATACGACCGAACGCGCTGCCCATGAAATCTGCGGTATTAACGCGCAGGTGCTTGGCGATGTATTTGAGCAGCGAGTTGCCCTCGTCCATACCGAAGAAGGAGTTGATAAGGCTAAAATGGTTTATATCCAGCCTGATGATAGCAAAGCGCTTATCGGGGCGCTCGTCAATAAGCCTTTTGGTCTCCGCGTAGAACTTGTCCCTGTTGAAAATATCGGTAAGGGTATCAAACTCTGCCATATATTTGAGCTGTTCAAATGCGGCAAACTGGCTCCTTTCGATAGCGTTCTTTATACGGAAGCTCAGCACCTGCGGTACAAACGGCTTTTTGATAAAGTCCCACGCGCCGTTGGCAAGCGCTTTTATCTCATTATCAGCGTCCTCGCCGCCTGTGGTGACAACTACGGGTATTTTGTTGAGATCGGGGTTGACTCTCATTCTCGAAAGTACCTCAAAGCCGTCCATTACGGGCATTTCAAGGTCAAGCAGCACGCACGAAACTGTCACGGTGCTTTTCAGGATATCAAGCGCCGTTTTGCCGTCCTCTGCCTCGATAATATTATACTGATCGGACAGCAGTTTTTTCAGCAGCGCACGGTTGATAAAGGCATCATCAACGATAAGTACCGTTTTTGAATTATCCAAAGTCTACCCCTCCTTGAAAAAAAGTTCAAAATTACATAGTCATTATAACACATTATTGAAACATTTTCAAGTGAAATTTAGTATTATTTGCACAAGGCATAGCCAAAAATCAAATAATGTACTGTTTGTACAAATCGGCGGGGGCGTTTTTGTTTATTTTCCCTCAAACTTTGTGAACTTTGCGCGCAGCGATGCAAGGGCTTTCTTTTCTATCCTCGAAACGTACGAGCGTGAGATCCCCAGCTTTTGTGCGACCTCGCGCTGTGTGAGTGCTCTGCCGCTGCCCAGTCCGTAGCGCATACGGATTATCTGCTTTTCGCGCTCGTCAAGCTCTGTTTCGATAGCCCCGTAGAGCTGTTCGCAGCGAATGATAAGCTCGATCTTGTCGCTTACGTCCTCGCCGCTTGCGATAAGGTCGATAAGGCACAGGCTGTTGCCGTCCTTATCAGAGTCCACGGGGTCGTCAAAATAGCGGTCGAGCGCGGTTTTCTTCAATGAGCGCAGGTGCATCAGTATCTCGTTTTCAACGCATCTGCTGCCGTAGGTCGCAAAGCGCGTGCCCTTGGTGTAGTCAAAGGTCGAGACTGCCTTTATAAGCCCTATGGTGCCTATGGAGATAAGGTCGTCCTGGTCGCTTGAGGCGGAGTAATACTTTTTGATTATGTGCGCAACAAGGCGCAGGTTATGCTCGATGAGCTTGTCGCGGGCGCTTTTGTCCCCTGCTGCCATCGCCTCGAAGCAGCGGCGCTCCTCCTTTGCGCAAAGAGGCTTGGGGAAGGTCGAGGTACTGTCAAAGTGCAGGGCGAAAAACAGGAAATTTGAACACAGAAAATCAAGCAGATGAAAGAGCATGATGTCACCACATTTCAAGAGTTTTGGTAATATATATGCTCCTGTGCGGTTAAAAATGCAATTCCCTTTTTACAAAAGAGTTCCTAAAGTAAATCAGAATTTAGCATCTTTGACGCTAACAGTGAATAGTGAATAACGAATAGTGAAAAGCTAATAGTTAAGGTATCGCCTGCGGCGATGTATTAAAAAATATGTGAGCGAAGCGAACACCACAATTATTCACTATTCACTTTTCACTCTTCACTATTCATTGCTTATCGGTGCAAAGCATCGATAAA
>Ga0256404_1012430_pt1 | contig 11079 bp, 9 predicted proteins | sample RumenRJG_01DNA_FD_185990 | JGI IMG/M metagenome (GOLD analysis project Ga0256404, IMG submission 185990) | Bovine rumen microbial communities from Lethbridge, Alberta, Canada - RJG_01 | ecosystem: Host-associated > Mammals > Digestive system > Stomach > Rumen | place: Canada: Alberta | collected...
TTGATTTAACTAAATTTAACCAAGATTCATTTGGACCATTTGATGTTTTTGATGTTTTAATTTCAACAACATCACCTGTTTTTAAAACAGTGTTTAATGGAACAAGAACGTTATTGACTACCGCACCTACTGCTGAATCTCCAACTTTTGTGTGAATCTTATATGCTAGATCTAAAGGCATTGAACCGTTTGGAAGATCGATAACTTTTCCTTTAGGAGTAAAAACATAAACGTTAGCTTCAAAGATGTCTTTATTAATTGATTCCATATATTCGCTGCCGTTTTCGTTTTTTGATTCGTTACTAACAGCGATGAATTCTCTAAACCAATGAAGCTTTTCTTCGATTTCTTGTTGTTCTTTCTTGGCGTTATAATTTGTGCCTTCTTTATATCTCCAGTGAGCAGCGATACCGCTTTCAGCAACTTCATCCATTTCGTGAGTTCTAATTTGAACTTCGAAGAAGTTACCATCTCCAGAAATAACTGTTGTATGTAAAGATTGATACATGTTTGGTTTAGGCATAGCAATGTAGTCTTTAAATCTACCAGGTAAAGGTGCAAAGTTACTATGAATTACGCCTAAAATTTCGTAACAATTTTGTTCACTTTCAGTAATAATTCTAACAGCGAGAACATCATAGATTTCATCAAATGTATATCCTTTGAGATACATTTTTTTATAGATTGAATAGACAGATTTGACTCTAGATTCAATTTCAAATTTGAAGTTCTTCTCAAGCAATATATCTGCAATCTTTTTCTTAAGTAATAATAATGATTTTTGTCTATTTTGGATTCTTTCAGAAAGTAAGTTTGAAATTTGCACAAACTCTTTGTGGTTTGTGATTTCTAGACATAAATCTTCAAGTTCACTTTCAACTTTGTAGATACCTAATCTATGAGCGATTGGAGCAAAAACTTCTAAAGTTTCATTAGCTAAGGCAAGTTGTCTTTCTTTTTTGAGTGCTTTAATTGTTCTTAAATTATGAAGTCTGTCAGCAAGTTTGATGATGATAACACGAACATCTTTAGCCATTCCTAAGAAAATCTTTTTGTGATCTTCAGCAACGAATTCGGCTTCAGTTCTATGTGAAAGTTTCATTCTTTGGATTTTTGTTAATGAATCAACAATTTTTGCTGTTTCATTACCAAATTTCTTTCTTATATCTTCGACAGTTACTTCAGTGTCTTCAACTACATCATGAAGGAATGCAGCACAAATTGTGACAGGTCCACTTTGAAGGGCAGTAACAATATAGGCAACTTCAATTAAATGTTGGAGATAAGGTTCACCACTTTTTCTTTTAATTCCATCGTGTTTGATTTTGACAAAATTATATGCATCTTCAATCATCTTTGCGTCTTTTTCGTCATGAATATATGTCGAAAACAGCACTTTGACATCTTCGAAAGTGTGCATTGGATACCCGCCATTAGGCAAGATATCAGGATTTTCATTAAGGTTCAGCGAACCGCCATCTTTAATAATCTCATCACTCATACTAGTATTGAACCTCGTTAACGTTAAATTGAATTGATTTCACGCCTCTAAAAACGTGAATATTAATATTTCCTAAAATATTAAAAGTTTGTTTAGTTTCAATTTTAGGGTCGAAATTAAAATAAACAATAGAAATGTGTTGATTTGGTCTAAAAAATAAATGCTTTCCAGATTTATCTTTGGTACATAAAGATAACGGAATATCTTTGATTCTAAATATTGGCTTCTTAAAAGTTTCTCCAAATGGAGCAAATTCTCTAATAATTCGATAATTCTCAAGTGTTAAATCTTCAACATCGATATCAATAAACTTAGAGTCTTTATTTTCTTTAGATGCTTCATTAAATAAATTTTTATCATTTAATTTTTCTTTAAGAGCTTCAACGTTCTCTTCGTAAACTGAGAAGCCACCAGCGCCTTCATGTCCACCATAAGCTGCTAAATATTCTTTGCAATAATCTAAAGCCTTACTAACATCGTATCCTGGCCCGCTTCTTGCACTTCCTTTAAATAGTTTTGGATTTGAAGCGTTCTTACAAATGACAAATGTAGGTTTATCATAATCGTTATAAAATTTTGATGCAATTAATCCGCTAATACCTTCAACGGATTTATTTTCAATAAAAATAATATTTTTTTCGTTGTCAAAATCCTGTTTTTGGTTTTCTTCAACTAGTTGCTTTCTTTGGTCGTTAACTGCATCAATCCATCTAGATAGGTTATAATCAACGCTGCATCTTCCATAAATAAAATATTTCACAATATTGAATCTAGAATTATCGTTTTTGACTCTGCAAATTGAATTAATTTTTGGAACAACATATCTAGCGATTTCGTCTTCTGTAATTGATTCAATTGAATCTAATTCTTTTCCAACTAAATTTTTAATTACCTTAAAATCATAGTTCTTTGATTCGTTAAGAATCTTAAGTCCTTCTCTAACTAAGACTTTATTATAAGATTGAATTGGCATAACATCGCCAATTGTTGAAAGCATTGCTAAAACTAAAAGATAGTCATCAATGTGGCCTAAATATGCCCAACTAAAAAAGAAACTTACTTCACCTGCACTAATATTATATGGACCATATTCATCAATATCAGGATGCATAATGTATTTAGCTTTAGGGATTTCGTTCATGATCTTATGATGATCAAGAATAATGCATTCCATGCCTAGACTATTGATATATTCGACATTTTCGTTTAATGAAATTCCGTTATCGACTAAGACAATTATTTCGTAATTTAAAGAATGAAATAAATCAATGTTTTCTTTTGTAATTCCATATCCGTCATGGTCTCTATTAGGAATGTAATATCCTGGTTTATATTCGTTAGTTTTTAAAGTTAAATACATTATTGAGACAGATGTAATTCCATCACAATCGTAGTCACCATAAATTAGAATTTTTCTATTTTTGCTAATAGCATCTTTTAAATAATCTACAATCTTAAAAACATCCTTAAAAGCATGAAAATCTTTAATGGTATTTAAGGATTGGTTTTTATAAAAAAGAATATCATTCTCTTGTAAAGAATAATATTCTAATAATTTTTGATAGAGATTTTGACTCATTTTAATTAATCGTTGATGCCAACAAAGATTGCTTCTTGTGGACCATCATCAAATTGAACTTTTTCTTTTCTGTGTGTTTTTTTGTTAATTCTTTCTGGATTGTTATATTTTTCGCTAATTTTTGCAAAACGTTTTGTAAGGAACATTTCGATTGGCAATTGGAGATATCTAATCATTAAGTAAACAATGACTAAACCAACTACTGCGAAGATGATTGTTGCTTTTGTGAATGCACTTGAGAGTAAGAATGAACCTAAAATTACAATTGAAACAGCAAACATGACAGCAATTAAGAGTAAATTCTTATTATTTTCGTGTTCATAAGCAACTTCTCTAGCAGCTAATTCTTTTAATTCGTATTTGTTTTCATTGAGTTTTTGTCTTTCACCAGTGAAGATAATATCGATTGCGAAGAATGCAGCTAAAGCAATAACTAATAATCCAAGTGTAATTTCACTTGAGAAGAAACCTCTAATGAGTGAGAAGATACCTGGAACAATGATGAGGGCTGTTGCACTAATTCCTAATGCTGTTAAAGCCTTACTTGGTCCGTGTCTTAATAAGAAGTAAGCAAAGATAATTCCAACTGCAATTGCGCTAGCAATAAATACATAGTAATTATTTCTTTGTTGAGCTTGCTCATATGTTTTACTTAAGGAAGCAATTTCAAATTCAGAAACTGTTCTTCCAACTCTATAAGTAATATCTCTTAAGGTATTTGCTTTTAAAGCTGTTGGAAGGATGTTGTAAAGGTTACCACTCTCGCCTGTTGATTTAAGGTAATAGACAGTTGAATCAAGTTCTCCAACTTCATAGATTCCACCAAAATCAACTGTGAAATAGTATTCTCTATTAAGAATTGCTGATGATTCACTTGCTTGATAATCAAAGTAATATGTGTCAACTTTGGCTTTTGCAAATGCTTGTTTTTTACCTTGAGCATCCTTATAAATATCAGCAATAGAATTCTTGATATTTGTTTCAAGTGTTGTGATTTCACCTTCGACAATACTATTTGTATTTTTAATATTGTATTGAATAACAGCCTTTGTAGTGACTTCACTTGAAGCAGTGTTATAAATATTGCCTGTGACAGCTTGGAATGTAATCATTCCAACAAGACCTGCAACCATTAAAACAAGGGATGCAATGCCTGCAATTTTAAACATACGTTTTGGAGTTTGTTTTTCAAAGGCTTTGAAATATGGTGATTTCTCTTCTTTTGATAAATCAGGAATTAATTTTGGATCTGCGCCAAATAATCTTACATGATTTTGAGCAAATTGAGAGTTAAATAAGAACCATTCAATTCCTCTAAAGATGATGCCATTTCCAATAACGTTAAGGATTGTACCAACAATAAGGATTGCACCAAATGAGTTCATAAATGGATTTGGTACGAGGTAACATGTAACACCAATAATTGCTGAAATAATTGAGAAATCGAGCAAGTTAAATAAAGTGTTTCTGTTTGCTTCTTGATATGCTTTCTTGGCTATTTTTCCTTCATATAATTCTGTTTTCGCTTTGTGCAACCAATGCATTGAAAGGAATAATGAAAGGAATGAAACAGCAATAAGTCCAAGAATTGTACCAAGGTTGAATTCGTTACCCATGAAATTGAAGAAGGCAAGTGAGCCAATCATTGTGCCTAATGTTGTAATTGCTGGAAGTAAACCTGCAATACCATGATTTAAAATAAGTAATAAAGTTACAAGAACAATAGCAACAAGGCTAGCGATTGCAACTGTTGAGAATTTAATTTCTTGAGCGACTACTAAATGTTCTTTAAATGCGCCAACACTATTTGTGTCTAATAAAACTTGGTTTTGGTTAATGACTGTAATGTCGTATTTTAAATAACTTGAGTTGAATTTATTTCTAAATAAAACAGCTTTTTCATATGCTTTTTTAGGATCATTTGTTTCTTCTGCTGTGTAGAAAGAATATTTTGTATCTACTTGAAGTGAATCTGAAGCAGCTGCTTTGTTGTATTTTCCGAATTTAATGAATTTGTAAGTTTGTTTGCTTTGGTCTTCTTCACTTAATGTTGCATCGTAATCATAGAAAAATGATGATGGTGAGCTAACATCTAAGTAAGATAAAACATATTCGCTGAAGTTGGATGATGTAATGAAATTGTTACCATCTTCAAGTAAAGTTTTAAGTGAAAAACCATCTAACCAGTTGTTTAAAAGGTAGATAACTTTATTTTTGTCAGTTTTTGGTGCTTCTTCTTCCTCGGTTGCTTGTTCAGCGTTTTTGATTGTTTTTCCAGCACCAATAATTTCTCTACTTGCTTCATCGGTTGATGCTTCATTAACACCTTGAATCATTGTTTTGAAGGCTTCTGGGTTAGCAAGTTCTGCGATTACGTAAGGATATTTTGTGTTTTGATCATATTCAATTCTTGCACTGCCTGCAACAAAGACAGGGGAGTTGTCTGATGTGTTTTCGCTTGCAAGTTCGTTTACTGTGTAGCCAATCGTGTATTTTTCACTGTAGTCTTTAAACATCAAAGAATTTGAGTATGTTAAATATGAGGTGATATCGTCATATTTGCTGCTGTTATCTCTAAATGTAAGACTAAAAGTATCGTCTGTAATTTTTTCAAGTTTATATTCAGAAATGTTTGTATCATTTAATCTTTGTTTTACTGTATCAAGAACATAATCTAAGGCTTCGCCTTTTTCGTCTTGGTTTTCATCAAGTCCTCTTTCGGTTCCATTTCCGAGTTCACTTACGCTTCTGCTTTTTTCGTTAATTTTCATGACATATTGCTTTGAATATGAGTAGTCGCCATTACCTTTCATGGTCAAAAGTGTTGGAACAACACCAACTAAAACTCCTGCTAAAGCAGCAATACAAAGTGATAAATATCCTGTAAATCTTTTCATATCTTAGTAACCCCCTTTATAAATATATTTATAAAGACTTTGATAATTTTACTACAAACACTTTAAAAACAAAAGAAAAATAACTTTGTTATTTAAATATTCTATAAAGCCAGGAAAATTGTTACCTAATTTTTAATAAAAAATTAGTTTTTAAAATTTGTTTTTTTGTTAAGAATATTTAGAAAATTAGTAAAAATTTAGGTTATTTAAAGAAACCAATAATCTTGATTTTTGGAGTTACTTTTCGAGAGAATGAATATTATTCCGATAAAATAGTTTTCCGCGATCAGTTAAAAGTCGCCCACTTCTAGTTCTACGAATCATACCAGCTCTAACTAGATAAGGTTCATAATTTTCTTTAAGATTTACAGGGTTTTCGTTAATTAAACTTGCAATTGAATCTAAACTTACAGGTTGACTTGGGAAATTTTCATACATAACTTTTATGATCGCTTTGTCAAATTCATCTAAACCATAATCGTCAATTTTTATGAATTTGAAAAATTTATGTAAAAATTCGAGAGTTATTGTTTGTCTATCATAGTAAGTTGCGTAGTCTGTTAACTTCAAAAGTAGGTTATTTAGAATTCTTGGATTTCCCTTACATCTTTGAATGAAAAATTGGCTTGTTTCAAAACTCTCAAATTTAAGGTTAACTTTCTCAGTATTTGTATGTAAAAGCTTAGAAAGTTCAATTTCTGAATACTCTTTAAAGTGAAAATTTAATTGGAATCTATCTCGTAATGGGATTGAAATTAAACCTTCTAAAGTTGTTGCTCCAATGAGAGTAAATTTAGGAACATCAATTTGAACAACTTTAATCTGCTCGTCGCTTTTATAAGGTATTGTCATTTTAAAATCTTCAAGAACACTATATAAAACTTCTTCAATCTTTTTATCTAATCGATGTATTTCATCGATAAATAGAATTTCTCCTTCCCTAATTGAAGCGATTATTTCGATTAATTCTTGATTAGTTGTAATCATCGGAGCATTAATTGTTTTGATATTTGTGTTCATTTCATTAGCGATGATGTGTCCTAATGTAGTTTTGCCCATCCCACTGGGGCCGCATAATAAGATATGCGAAAGGGGTTTTCCTACTTTTTTTGACCCAAACATATAAACTTTTAATTGTTCTTTAATATTTTCTTGTCCAAAAAATGAATCAATTGTTTTTGGCCTAAAATCAATTCTTTCTTCTGCCATCTTTGATATACTCCGCTGCTGTTAAAAAAGCTTTACTTATGTCTAAATTGTCTTCTAATTTTTCTAAGGCTTCATTAACTTCATAAGCTGAATAGCCTATCCCAATTAACATGTCGTAAACCTCTTTATAACGCATATCTCTAATTACGACTTCGCCTAAGTTTCTTTTAAGTTCTCGTATGATATGTTCGGCTTTGACTCCTGTGCCTGTAGCCTTAGCAAACTCTTCGACATCATATTCGTTTACATACGAAATAATGCGATTACAATCGCATTTTTTAAGTATAGATTTTGCTGTGAGAGGGCCAATTCCACTTATTTTAATAAGCACAGAAAAAATTCTTTTTTCAAGTTCTCTTTTAAAGCCATAAAGCAAAATGCTTTCATCTTTTATGTAGTCATGAATATATAATTTGATCTTCTCGTTGAGTGGGAAAGACGATGGATCAATCACGTTAATTTCATATGATAAGTGTTCGACTTTTAAAATAATTGAGTTTGATAAAATAGATTCGGTTTGCCCGATAACACTGTATAACAAATTGTTTTATGCATGGATTAGTCAATGTATTCAAATTCGAAATCTTGGAGCTTAACTGTGTCACCGTCAACTGCGCCTAATTCGTGTAATTTGTCATCAACTCCGATTTTATTAAGGTATGTGATAAGTCTCATCATACCCTCATCGGTTGATATATTGATCAAATTGTAGGTTCTTGTAACACGTTCTCCGACAATCTCAAAAGTGTGTTCATTGATCTTCTTTATATCGAAAATCTTCTCTTCTTCATCAAGATTAAATACTTGTTCTTTGTCCTCTTCTTCAAAAACTGACCATGTAGGTGCATTTTCAAGAAGTTCAGAACATTTATACAAAACTAATTGGAGATTCATATCTCCTAATGACGAAATTGCAATTACTTCTTTGCCAACTTTATCTTTAAATTCTTTTAATCTTTTTTCTGCGCCTTCTTCGTCCATTTTACTAGCAACAATAATCTCTGGACGATCCGCTAAATGCATTCCGTACTCTTCAAGCTCGTGTCTAATGTCTAAATAGTCTTGATAAGGATCTCTAATTCCGCTCATATCAACCATATGAACAAGGACTCTACATCTTTCGATGTGTCTTAAAAACATTAGACCTAAGCCTTTACCTAAATGAGCGCCTTTAATTAAGCCTGGCATATCTGCGATGACAAAACTTTTTGTTTCATCAACTTTTGCAACGCCTAAATTTGGTACGATTGTTGTAAAATCGTAATCACCAATTTCAGCTTTGCAGTTAGTAACGCAATTAATAAACGTAGATTTTCCAACGCTAGGAAAACCAATAACACCAACATCTGCGAGAAGTTTTAATTCTAATATGAGTCTTTTTCTTTCACCAGGTAGACCGTTTTCAGCGATCTTAGGGCATCTATTTCTGCTGCTTTTAAAGCAAGCGTTGCCACGACCTCCTCTACCACCTTTACAAATAAGGTATGTTTTTCCAACTTCATTCATGTCGCAGATAAATTGATGGTTCTCTTCTAAGAAAACTACAGTTCCAATAGGTAAATCAATATAAATGTCTTCTGCTGCGTGGCCATACTTCATTTTGATGTCACCATTTTCGCCATCGTTTGCAATAAATGTTCTTGAATGACGGTAATTCACAAGTGTTGTGGTAGATTGTGAGCATCTTAAATAGATGCTACCTCCGCGTCCACCGTTTCCACCACTTGGACCACCTTTAGGTACACCTCTTTCTCTTCTGAAAGCAATGCGACCATTGCCTCCTTTTCCACTTCTAACTTCTATAATAGCTCTATCGATAAACATAATAATTCTCTTAAAAGAAAACCATCTACATAAAGCAGACGGTTTTTAATTATTCACTAACAATTGGATAAACGCTAACACGTTTTCTGTTTTTTCCAACTCTTTCGTATTTAACAATACCTTCAATTAAAGCGAAGATTGTATCATCTTTACCTTTTTTGGTATTGAGACCTGGATAAATGCGTGTACCACGTTGTCTATAAATAATTGCGCCTGCTTTACAATATTGGCCGTCACTTCTTTTTGCACCGAGTCTACGGCCAGCACTATCACGTCCGTTTTTGGTGCTACCAACACCTTTGTGGGAAGCGAAGAGTTGTAAGTCAAGTTTAAAACTTAATATCATATTTCTACCTTTCCTTTCATCTCACGATTTTATCGATTTGGATATATTTACCGTAAGATTCCTCAATTTTTTCTAATTGAACAATAATTGTTTCTAGAACAATTTGATCATGTTCATTAACGTCATTTAGAGCAAGGATACTTACTTCACCTTCTCTAACAGATATTTTGTATTTTTTTTCGCTTGATAAGTTAGTTAAGCCACCAATAACTATTGCACTGACAGCGCTACACACAATGTCGCTGCCTTTTTTTGCGAAATTTGCGTGGCCCGTAACATTTAGTTCAACGACTTTTGAATCGCTTAGTGTATAACTGACTCTAATCATCTTATTTTACTTTGATATCTGTGATAGTTAAGCAAGTGTATGGTTGTCTATGACCTGTAGTTCTACGGTAATTAGCTTTTGACTTGTATTTAAAGACTTTAATCTTTTTACCAAGGCCTTGCTTTTCAACTTTTGCGGTAACTGTTGCACCCTTGATTGTTGGGTTGCCACTAACAACTTTTTTGTCTGAGACCAATAAGACATCATTGAAGGTGTAATCTTGACCTGCTTCAACGTCTAATTTTTCGACAAAGATTTTTTGTCCAACTTCGACTTTGAGTTGTTTTCCGCCTGTTAAAATAATAGCGTACATCTTTCGTCCTCCTATAATAATTAAGTACTCGCTTTTAAGGTATCTATATAATAGATTTAAGGACCTTTTCAATGCGGTTGTAACTAAGATAGGTTACAACGTACGAATATTACCACAACCGAGATTTGGTGTCAATGAAAAGAGGTAGAAAATGAGTCTACTTCCACTGGAACTTGTAACCACCAGGTAGAGTGACTAGACCATCGCCTGAAGAGTACAATTTGTAAACAACGACAGTCACTATTGCGATGACTAAAACCGCCATAACAGCAGCTAAAGTCATAGCTTCACCACAATGGAATGATTCAAGTTCCTCAGTAGTCAAAGGAATTTTTCTTTCAACCATGCTTTCCTCCTTTCTGATTGGGATTAACCCCTCTCACTATATAGAAGGCTATAAATTGGCTAAAAATTCAATTTTGGTAAAAAAAGTTAGAAAAATAAGTAAAATTAATACTATCTTAATATTAAAATTTATTCTAAATGAAGTTAACAAGTAATAAAAAAAGCGATAATAATCGCATTTTTTTAAAGTAATCTTGTGTGATTTAGAGTTCGCCATCCCCTTCGCCGATGAATTCCTCTTCTTCTTCGTTTTCCTCCTCTTCAAAGTCATATTTAATTTCTTCGATAGGTGGAGTTACACTTTGAGAAGATTTATTTTTCTTTTTAGAATTTTTCTCTTCTTTGAGCTTTTGGAGGTTTTCTTTTGATCCGGAAATAAATTTATCAAGAATAAAATCTAATATGATTAAATTCTTTCCTGCATATAACCTACCTCGACTTAAAAATAGTAATTTTCTATTAATTAAATTTTGAAGAACAGGGAACTCTTCAAATATATCTGTTTCAAATCTTTCGTTAAAGTCTTTGATGTAAAAACCTTTTTCTAGTCTTAAGTTACAGATAAGATGATATTCCATTTCGTCTTGCTTAGATAAAATCTCTTCTTCCCTTTTTCTATGACCATTTAAATAAAGGGTTAAATTTCCTGAATTTGTATAACGAATATCGCCTTCGTATCCGCTAGCTCCAACACCTAATCCAACATATTGTTCGTTATGCCAATATGGGAGGTTGTG
>Ga0256404_1012432_pt1 | contig 11079 bp, 10 predicted proteins | sample RumenRJG_01DNA_FD_185990 | JGI IMG/M metagenome (GOLD analysis project Ga0256404, IMG submission 185990) | Bovine rumen microbial communities from Lethbridge, Alberta, Canada - RJG_01 | ecosystem: Host-associated > Mammals > Digestive system > Stomach > Rumen | place: Canada: Alberta | collected...
TGGAGTTATCGGCAAGAGCGGTTCCTGGTTCAGCTACAACGACCAGAAACTCGCCCAGGGCCGCGAGGCCGTCAAGCAGCTCCTCAAGGACAATCCGGAGCTCTGCGACGAGATCGAGGCCAAGCTCCGCGAGGCTCTCAAGAACGTCAAGGACTAGGCGCCGGGGCGATCTTGCATCTGGCAAGTTTTTCTCCAAGGCCGGGGTCAAGGATCCCGGCCTTAATTATATTCCCGACTGTCCACTCAGCCACCGGGGAGTTTTCCCTGAATATGATTATCCCGTGGGCGGCTCTTTTGTCGATGTAGGGATGCCTGGCAAGCTCGTTTTCGGGAAGTGTCCAGAGAGGGTAAGGCTCCGACGGCCCGACCTTGATGAGGTCTTTCAGGCCGTCGTATTTCTCCTGGTCGAAGTGCCAGAGGTCCATCAGCTGTTCCGGATAGGAATATCCTCCCAATTCCCGGCGGTAGCTTACCATCTTGGCGGCGAAGAACTTGCCGATCCCGGGGAGGGTCTCGAACGCCGCCGAGTCCGCTCGATTGATGTCGATTTTCGGAATATCGATATATTTCTCAAGCCGACGATACACTGAATCCTCGACAACATAAGACTTGGCGAAATCGCTCTTCCGTCTGAAGCGGCCGCCTTTTTTGCGGTAATTATCAATTGATTCCGCCTGCTTTTGGCTGAACCCGAGACGCATCAAGTCGTCCACGCTCACGGTGTTCGGATCGAACCTGAAGCTCTCGTACCGCCTCTTCGTATTCGCCCGCCATATATCCCTCGCCGCTTTATCATACTTCCTGACCACCAAACGTCCGGCAGGTGCCAGCTCTGGCAGACTGGTATTGGCCGGAGTGCCGCTCGAGCCCGACCGAGTCCATCCTCGCTTCGCTGCGGCTGAGTACGGCCTAAGCTCGACGGCACCTCCGGCTTCGGCAGACAAATCCGACTCCATCGAGTCACTAAAGGGAGCGGAGGAGGCAGGTCTGGCAAGTCCAGGCCCTAGCCACCCTCGGCTGGTAAGAGGGATGGGCCCGCTCGCAGAGCGAGTGGGAGGGGCCGAGCGAAGCGAGGAGTCTGGACTGCCAGAGCCTGCCTCCGATCGCAACGTTGCAGCCGAGCCGCCAGAGCTTGCAGCGCAAGTGTCCAAGTCGAGAGGGTCGAGATAGACGAAGACGGTGTCGGGATGGTCGTGGTTGGCGACGATCCGGGCGACAGAGGCTTTGGAGATGAAAAGCGCTGCCTGATAGCCGATGATAAGGAATAGAAGGGCAACAGAGCCCACAACGAACGACGCGGACGGTTTACCGCCCCGCTTTTTGAAGTCTTTCATGTCCGAAAAAGATTAAGTCACATTTTGAATTATTTGTCTAATTGATTATCTTTAAGATGTTTCCGCTGCTGAGGACATCCCTCCACAACAATCACGATCTCCCCTTTCGGTTCATGCTCCCTAAACCATCCTGCGACCTCAGCGAGGGTTCCCCTTCTGTGCTCCTCATGGATCTTGGAGATCTCCCTTGCCACTGAGCATCGACGCTCCGCTCCGAAAAACTCCGCGAACTGGTCCAGCGTCTTCACAAGCCGGTAAGGAGACTCGTAGAAAACCATGGTCCTGGTCTCAGTGGCCAGTTCCGTCAACAAGGTCTGCCTCCCCTTCTTCACCGGGAGAAAGCCTTCGAAACAAAACCGGTCACACGGAAGTCCAGATGAGACTATGGCCGGGATACAGGCCGTAGCGCCAGGAAGTGTCTGGACCTCAATCCCTTCCGCCGCACAAGTCCGGACCAGGAGAAAACCGGGATCCGAGATTCCGGGAGTTCCGGCATCACTGATCAAGGCAACATTCAGTCCTCCAAGAATTCTCTCTTTTATCAGCTCGACTGTCTGGTGCTCGTTGAACTTATGATGGGACCATAATTTCCCATGAATATCATAATGCTGGAGCAACACAGAGCTGGTCCTTGTGTCCTCCGCCAAGATCACGTCGGCTTCTTTCAGGACCTTGACCGCCCTGAAAGTCATGTCTTCAAGATTGCCGACAGGAGTCGGAACTATATACAGGACACCAGCCATCAGATATTAGCTCAATTTGCGGCGCACGGCCATCATCAGCCTATAGACAGCATCAGAGTTCATGTCCCAGTCCGGATGTTTCTCACCGATGTATGCGAGAGCCTCAGACAGTGAGCCCATAGCATTGAACTTGGAGATTGTCTCCTGGAAAAGCATTGGATCCTCTCCGAAGAGGGTATTTATCAGGAACACTCTGTCGTTCAAGGAGATGGCGCTTATGATATTCTTTACCGGCATCCCGGGGCGATCCGTCCGCCATGCCTGTTTCTCCGCCATCACATCCATTACCGCCGTATCGGCTTTCGCAGTGTCCAGAATGGCCTTTTTCGGTTCGGAAGGCTCCGCCGGAGCAGCCTCCGAGCCAAGGCCGTACTCAGCCGCAGCGAAGCGAGAATGGACGCGGCCAGGCTCGGACGGCTCTACGGCGTCTTCTGGGAGATCCTCGACATCTGAGATCGAGATGTCAATAGGGGTGTCATCGACCGGAGCGATGTCTATAGGTTCCTCTTCCGGTTCCTCCGCAGGCTCAGGGACGGCAGGGGCCAGCTCTGGCGGCTCGACCGCCTCGCTACGCTCGGCCCCACCGCTCGCTTCGCTACGCTCCGCTCCGGTCCCCCCTCTTACAGTGCCGAGGGTGGCATGGGTCTCGCCATCCAGACTGGCCCCTGCCGCAGCAGCCGGAGTAGCCTCCGGGCCAAGGCCGTACTCAGCCGCAGCGGAGCGAGAATGGACGCGGCCGGGCCCGGACGGCTCTCCGGCATCTACTTGCAAAGCCTTGATCTCATCTTCAAGCTGTGTGAGTTCGTTCTTGATGGCATCGATCCTATCCAGGAGGCCAGCTATTGTTTTCTCGTCAATATTGCTCATAAAACTTATCTTTTGCTATCTTTGTAATGCAAGTGAAATCCTTACAAAGCTAACGAAATGTTTTCAGAAAACATAAAAAAAGCCGGAGAGATCGAGGTCATCTGCGGCTCAATGTTCTCGGGAAAGACCGAGGAACTCATCCGCAGAATCCGCAGGGCCAAATTCGCCAACCTCAAGATTGAGATATTCAAGCCCACCATCGACACCCGATATTCCGAAGACGATGTCGTCTCCCACGACTTTCACAAGATTCCCTGTCATGCCGTGAAGGACCCCAAAGAGATGCTCAATGTGGCGGATGATGTTCAGGTGATCGGCATCGACGAGGCCCAGTTCTACGACATGTCCCTTGTCGAAGTGGCCCAGGAGCTGGCCAACAGGGGCAAGAGGGTTATAATCGCCGGCCTGGACACAGACTACCTCGGCAAGCCGTTCGGCCCGATGCCCTACCTGATGGCCATCGCTGAGGAAGTCCGCAAAGTCCACGCTATCTGTGTCCGCTGCGGCAACCTCGCCAACCATTCCCACAGGCTCTCCAACAGCATGGAACTAGTCGTCCTCGGAGAAAAAGACGCCTACGAGCCACTCTGTCGCGACTGCTACAATAAAGTGATGGCCGAAGAGGCCGCTCACCGCCTGGGATGATGCTCCAGGATGGCTCGCTGCCAGGTTGAGCTGTCGATATGGGTATAGATCTCTGTCGTGAGAATGCTCTCATGGCCAAGCATTTCCTGGACGACCCTCAAGTCCGCCCCATTCTCAATCAGATGGGTCGCGAAGCTATGACGGAAGGTATGAGGGGATATTTCCTTGTTAACTCCAGCAGCCATGGCCTGTCGCTTGACCATGCTAAATAGCGCCACACGGCTGATAGCTTTCCCGAAACGGTTGAGGAAAAGGATGTCATCAAATTGGGGTGAGGCAGGTTCAGGCCTGGCCGCCATATATTCCTTGACAGCCTCGGCCGCCATCTCCCCCATCGGTACGATCCTCTCCTTGTCCCCCTTCCCTACTACTCGCACGAAACCTTCTTCCAGATAGACGTTGGAAATCTTGAGTCCGACAGCCTCCGAGACCCTGAGCCCACAGCCATATAGGATCTCCAGCACTGCCCGGTCCCTTTTCCCATTCCATTTAGAAATATCCACGGAATTGATGATAGATGTCACCTCTTCGACAGACAGAACCTCGGGAAGATAACGTCCCAACTTTGGGGAATCAATCGGGTCGCAAGGATTGTCTTTCCTGTCCCCTTCCATAACCAGCCAATCAAAGAAAGAACGGAAAGAGCTCAGGAGCCTGGATTGAGATCTTTTTGAAAGCCTCTCATTCGCCGCGAGATAGTCAAGGATGTCTTGGGTGGACACATGAGCCGGCTCGACGGCCACTTGGGAAAAAAAGCTCTCCATGTCGGAGGTATATGCCTCGACAGTATTCGGGGACAATGCCCGCTCGATCCTCAAATAATAAGAGTAATCGGATAGAATCTTATGCGTCAAGTCCATTATAGTGTCCTGTATTTTTTCCCGTACTCAAGTTGCTGGGCAAGATAATCATCAACCGGAACTATTTTATAGTCAACAATTTCCCCGTCTTTAACCACAGGAACAATATCCGGATTGACAAATCCTCCATAAGGCTTGAGTCCGAGGGAGTAGTAACGCTCCCTCACTTCGGCATGGAGCTGAGGATCGATCTCGACACCATAGTCCTCGACAAGGCTCTTCCCGGCGGCGTAATCGCCCTCCGACTTTATCCGCTGGACTTCCACCAAAAGCGCGGCGAAAAGATCTCTAAGCGCCTGGAAGTCATTGACGGTGAAAAAGGTCTTTCCATCGACCACCTTCCTCTCAATCACATTCGAGGCCCGGCCTTTCTCGTAGCACCACTGGGTGATAAGCTTGCGGTTTTGCATGTGGGCCTCAGTGACTTTTTTGCCAGGCTCTATTCTCGCCAGCTGAGTCAGAAGCCCGTTTCTGATGTAGCCCGAATACGAGCACTTCCAAGCCTCATGGTCAGGTAATATGCCGAGTTCAACAAGCTTTGGATCAGCTATATAGTAAAGCCCGAAGAGATCCGCCCTGGCTTCCTCCAAAGTGCTTTGGTACTCCCCGAGAGCATTCGGAGAGACGCCGGGAAGGATCTGGCCGGAGCCATGCCCCAAGCATTCGTGGAGGTCTGTGTGGACCTCATCGACAATGCTGCCATACTTCTTGTAAGCATCGACTTCCTCCTGGCTGAAAGCGAACTCCTTCAAAGCGCTTCTGGGGGTCTCCAAAGCCGCTTTGTCGTAGGCTTTGGTTATATTTGAGATCGTCACCGACTTCGAGCCGAACTCTCTCCTTATCCAATCGGCGTTCGGGAGATTTATCCCGATAGGCGTCGAGGGATATGTCGCCCCGCCAAGGGTCACCGCGGTCACGACCTTGGCGCTTACCCCCTTGACATGGGGTTTTCTGAATCTCGGATCAATCGGGGAATGGTCCTCGAACCATTGGGCGTTTGCGCTCAACTTTTCCGTCCTCGCGGATGCCTCCTCGTCTTTGATGTTGACATATCCCTCCCAAGTAGCCTTTCGGCCGAGAGGATCGTCATAGTCCTCGATGAAACCGTTAATGTAATCCACCTTCCCGGAGGTCTCCCCTGTCCAGACGACATTGAAATCATCCCATTTCTTCAGATCTCCGGTCTTGTAATAATCAATAAGCAGCCTTAACGCCTTCTTTTGGGGCTCATTCTCAGCGGATTCCACCGCCTTTTCCAACTCCTCGACTATCCTGTCTATAGCCTCTCCGTAGATGCCGCCGGACTTCCAAGGCTTCTCCACGACCTTGCCGCCTTCCTTTACCACCTTGGTATTCAGCCCATGCGACACTGGACGAGGGTCTTCCGGATCCTCCAATGCCCTGTAATATTCATCGACTTCGGCCCTCGTGACACCTTCGTAGAAATTCACGGAAGAAAGGGCTACGATGTCCCCTTCCTTCGAACCGGAGCGGCGGACAGGGAAAATGTCCGGGGAATATATCACATCCAGCAGTTGGTCAATTCCCTCCTGACATCCGGTGGCCTCCGCCAGAGACCGGAAATATTCTTTGGGACAAGTGGGGAAAAACTTGTCCTCCGCATAATGGTGGTGCATTCCACTGGAGAAGAAAAGACGCTTCGCATAAACCAGGAAATCATTGAATTCCTGGCAGTTCCGGTCTCCGTCATATTTTTCGAGAATAGCCTCAATCAGGTGCCTTACCGGAAGGTTCCAAGAGCAGTACTGGTCCCACGTTATGTCCCGCCCGATTTTGGCGGCTTCCGCGAGATGGTACGCGAATTGCTTCTGTCTTAATTCGAGGTCTTCCCAACCGGGGACTTCGAAACGCATTATCTTGATGTCAGCGAACTCGTCAATCAGTGTTTTCATGATGTAAAGATACGCGATATCATTGAATTATTTATATATTTGTAATCTTGAGAGATAAGAGAAATGCGCGTCAAAAACATATTTCATTCGATACTGGGACTGGCCTCGATCTTCTTTTGGGCCACTCTCGCTCTGTCCTCCTGCGACAAGAAAGATCCCGATCTGGGGATCGATGGCGCCGAGGAAGGCATCCATAACAACCCGCATGGGAACCGCAAAGCGTTGGAGGAAACAAGAAAGGTGCTTCTTTTCTATGAGTGCGGTTTCAACTCCTTATGCTACGACCTGAAGGGCGACATGGAGGATGAGCTTCCCGAAGGATATATTCCTAAAGGCGGACGGCATGACAATGTCCTGCTGGTCTTCTCCAAACTGGCTCTCAACGAAAGATACAATGACGTCCCTTCCTATCTTAGGAGACTCTACAAAGACGACGCCGGCAATGTCGTTTCAGACACCTTGAAGGTTTTCCCAGAATCAACCGTGGCCACTTCCGGCGCCACCATGCGGGAAGTCCTCAACCTGGTCAAGTCCGCTTTTCCGGCGAAGGGTTATTCAATGGTGTACTCATCCCATGGGTCAGGCTGGCTTCCGGCAGGATATTACAACAAACCCCTTTCCTTTGAGAGTTCCCACCAGAGCAGCGGCAGGAAACTCTCAAGCGCCCGCAGGCTATTGGATATTCCTCAGGACAGCATGGAGGAAGATGACCCGTACGCTGGGATGGTCAGGAGTATCGGTCAGGATAAAATGAGCTCCGGAGACGTGGAGATGAGCGTGTCAGAGTTCACTGACGGAATACCTTTCAAGCTGGACTATCTGCTGTTCGACATGTGCTTCAGCGGTGGGATTGAGGTGGCTTATAGCCTGAAAGACAAGGCCGACTATCTCGGAATATCCCCTACGGAAGTGCTTGCCCAAGGGACTTTCGACTATTCCACCATAACAGATTATCTTCTTAAGAATCCCACTCCAGACCTTGAAGGGCTGTACAAAGAGTCATTCGACTATTATGACAAACAGACCGGAGATTACCGTTCCTGCACCATCACCCTTCTCCGCACGAACGGACTGGACGAGGTCGCGAAAGCGTGCGGACGACTCATCACGAAATATTCTGACGCTATCGCCAACGCCCCTGTCTCAAAGATTCAGATCTACTATAGGCAGAACCGTCACTATTTCTTCGACCTCGAGGACATTTTCGCCAAAAGCGGTGTCACGGACGATGATATGGCCCCTTTACGTGGCGCTTTGGACAATTGCATTGTTTACAAGGCTGCCACGCCGTCCTTTATCAGTGCCTTCAATATCACGAACTATTCAGGGCTGAGCATGTACCTTCCCTGCGCCGGCACTCCCCTGCTTGACTCCTATTATAAAGAAGAGGCTTGGAACAAGGCTGTCGGACTAGTAAAATAATTGCGAGTTAAATAATTAATTCATATATTTGCGGCCGCTTTAAAAGCGCTCGAGGCGCTTTTGGTGCGATGGGGCCCCGGCCTTCCGGGGTTGAGTAACACATTTTAAATTATTTTACAATGAAGCATTTTGAGCTTAACGGCAAAGTCCGTGAGGTCGGCAACAAAGCCGTCATCAAGGCCATCCGCAAGCAGGGTCTTGTTCCTTGCAACCTCTATGGCCAGGGTATTGAGAACGTCCTTTTCACTGTCACAGACAAGGATCTCCAGGGTATCACCAACACACCTAACTCCTACATCATCGACATCAAGCTTGATAACGGTAAGGCTTACACCGCCGTCGTCCATGAGCTCCAGTTCCATCCTGTCAAGGACAACTGCCTCCATGTCGATTTCCTTGCCGTCACTGAGGACAAGCCTATAGCTATCAAGGTTCCCGTGGTGGTCAGCGGCCATCCCGTGGGTGTACAGAAGGGTGGAAAATTCGTCCTTGTGTCCAGGTTCATCAAGATCTGCGCTCTTATGAAGGATCTTCCCGACACTCTTGACATCGACGTGACCCCTCTCGATATCGAGAAGAGGATTGTCGCCGGTGACATCAAGCTTGAGGGCGTCAGCGTGGTCTCCCCTAAGGACACCATCATCTGCACCGTCAAGGCTACCCGCAACATGTCAGCCCAGGTCGCTGATGAAGGTACTGAAGGCGCTGAGTAAGCTGTTTTGCAAAAAACAGCCTGAAGTTGATCCTGGTATGAACTATCTTGTCGCCGGCCTTGGTAACATTGGCGCCGAGTACGCTTCTACCAGACACAACGTGGGTTTTATGGTATTGGATGCCTGGTCCGAGGCATCCAATATTTCTTTCAATACCCAGAGATACGGAGACGTCGCCGAAGTCAGTTTCAAAGGAAGGATATTTTACCTGCTGAAACCCTCTACCTATATGAATCTCAGTGGCAACGCCGTGCGTTACTGGGTGGACAAACTTAAACTCCCTCTTGAGAACCTGATAGTTGTCTGCGACGACATCAACCTCCCGTTCGGAACTATCCGCATGCGTAAGAACGGTAGCGATGGAGGCCATAACGGCCTGAAGGACATCGAGTACAGGCTTGGCACCACAAACTGGTCAAGAATCAGGATCGGGGTCGGTAACGATTTCCATCCAGGCAGCCAGGTGGATTACGTCTTAGGTCAGTTCGAAGACGAACAGAAAGCCCTTATTCCTGGAATCTGCTCCAAAGTGATCGAGGGAATAAAGAACTATTCGACTATGGGTCCTGACAGGGCGATGAACCTCCTCAACACCAGACATAAGTCAGCAGATAAATAGCTTTTTCTCATTTTTTATTTGTTTATTCCGAATTTTTGCATAAATTGCAAGGCGGAATAGATTAAGGTGAAGAAACACAAATCATTATATAACAACTATTCACTAAATTTTTATAAAAATGGAAAAGCTTGTAGCACAAATCAAGGCCGAGATCGAGGCTTTCGTCGTGAACGCTGACGCTCAGGTTGAAAAGGGTAACAAGGCAGCTGGCGCCCGCGCCCGCAAGGCCGCTCTTGAGCTCATGAAAGATCTCAAGGAGTTCAGGAAGATCTCTGTTGCCGAAGCTAAGAAGTAATTTACTACAAACCACTTACAAGCGGCCGCCATTTAGGGGGCCGCTTTTTGTTGATGAGACGGACATTTTTCACTGTATTACTCGTTTCCCTTTTCTGCGTCCAGGCTTTCGGATCAGCGCCCAGGAAAGGTGCCTTCCTTATGTACCAGCCTGATGGCACATCATTTAAGGCAAGGCTCCATGGCGACGAGTTCCTTAAGGTATTAACTACCGAGGAAGGCCACGCCGTAGTAAAAGGCAAGGACGGATATTACCATTACGCCATTTTCAATCCCGACGGAACGAGGACGAGCACAGGACACAGGGTAGGAACAGACGCTCCCTCCGCGGTTTTGTCCGCCAGCCGCTCTATACCGTGGAGAGCCCTAAGGGAGAGAACATCTTGGACCCGCCTGGATAGACGCGGCGGCTTGAGGCCTAAACCTACCACAAGGGCCTCATCACCGGTAAAAAAGAACTGCGTGGTCCTCCTCGCCCAGTTCCCTGACATCAGTTTCATGGGCGGAGAGTCAAGGAGGTCCGACTTCGAGAATCTCATCAATAAAGAAGGGACGAAAAGCGTCCTGGACTATTTCAATGACCAGTTCCTGGGTCAGTGCGAGTTTAACTTCACGATAGGTCCAGTCGTGACCTTATCCAAGAATCACGACTATTATGGGAAAAACGACGACGGGAAGGCCGGGCAGGATCAACATCCACAGGAACTGGTCAAGGAGGCCTGCGTACTGTCCGACCCGCAGATTGACTTTTCCCGCTTTGACGATGATGGCGACGGGATCGTGGACAATGTGTTCGTGATAGTCGCCGGGAAAAGCGAGGCCGAGGGTGCGGATGCCGACTGCATGTGGCCCCACCAATGGTATGTCCCGGATCTGTTTCTTGACGGGAAAAGGATTTTGCCATACGCCCTGTCAACTGAGCTCACAGTCAAGAGCCAGAATAGCGGCGGGCAACTTGTATGGGGGCTCTGCTCGATAGGGACTTTCTGCCATGAGTATTCCCACACACTCGGGTTGGAGGATTATTACGACACCGATGAGGAAGGGAGCGGCGGCATCTCCAAGGGAATGTGGGAGTCCACGGCATTGATGGATGGAGGCAATTTCAATGATGTCGGGAACACCCCGCCTAATCTGAACGCTCTCGACCGGCATATTCTGGGAATAGGGAGACCGGAGGAAATGGTCCTCGGCACCGTCACCCTTGAGCCTGTCAATAAAAACGGCCGCTATCTCATACTGGAGAATCCCTCGAACCCGAAAGAATTCTTCCTTTTCGAGTGCAGGACAAATAAAGGATGGGATGCCTTCATAGGAGGAACCGGCCTGGCCATTTACCATGTGGACATGAGCCAGAATGAGGCTGGTTATTCCGACGACGCGGGGAAGGTCGTGTCTGCCGAATACAGGTGGGATAATAACGAGGTCAATTGCAATCCGTCCTTCGAATGCGCTGACATGATCGAGACCTCCTCCACCGCAATGGACGTCAGGCAGGCTTTCTTTCCTTACAAGACTATCACCTCCTTCAACATGAAGTCTTCTCCGGCATTCAAATTCAATGACGGGACACCCTCCCCTTTCGCCATCTCAGGGATAAAGATCAGCGGAGAGAATGTCAGCTTCACGGTCTATAACAGCTCAGACATAGTCCCCAAGGCAACGGATG
>Ga0256404_1012435_pt1 | contig 11078 bp, 11 predicted proteins | sample RumenRJG_01DNA_FD_185990 | JGI IMG/M metagenome (GOLD analysis project Ga0256404, IMG submission 185990) | Bovine rumen microbial communities from Lethbridge, Alberta, Canada - RJG_01 | ecosystem: Host-associated > Mammals > Digestive system > Stomach > Rumen | place: Canada: Alberta | collected...
TTCCACCCGACGCTCGCCGGCCGTCACGGCCCCATTGTACAGGGGCCGCGCGTCAGCATGCCCAGTCTTCGACATCGCTGCCCGACTGTCACCGCTGGCGAAACCCGGTAAAGAAATAGGTTGACACAAATTCCCCCGGAGCTACAGCAGCTCCACCCTGCCGTCCTTCACGGTGAGGCCGACGCTGCCAGAGAGCAGCCCCTCGAGCTCCCTTCCGGCAAGCTCGTAGCGCCACGACTTCATGAGCCGCGAGCCCTTCCTGCCGCTCGCGACGTCGAGGAGGTCGTCCCTCGTCGCGATCACCTGCGTGGCGACGCCGCTCTTCTCGGATATCAGGCGTAGCATCGCGTACATGAGGTCCACGACGCTCTCCGTCTCTGCCGACGGGCGGTCGCGACGCTTCGTCTGCGGGTAGTCGTCCGGCGGGCACGCCACGCCGCGGCTCACGGCGTCGACCATGCCCTGCGCGTCCCGTGCGCTCAGCTGCTCCGTGCCGCGAATGCGGCGCAGCCTGTCCACGGAGCGCGGAACGCGCTTGCACGACTCGATGATGACCTCGTCTGACACGACCCACTTGCGCGGGATGTTGCGGTCCGCCGCGACGACGTCGCGCCACGCGCTCACCTCGCGCGCTACGGCAAGCTGCTTGCGCGTGAGCGAGCCGGAGCGCTTCAGGTGCAGGTACGCGAGCTCCGGAGGGCGCGAGAAGTGCTTGCGGCTCGTGACCTCGGCCATCTCGGGGGCGATCCACGATATCCTGCCGCGGCGCGTGAGCTCCTCCGTCATCTGCCGGTAGATGCCGGGCAGGTAGCGCACGTCGTCCTCCGCGTACTGCAGCTGCTCGGGGTCGAGAGGCCGCCGCGACCAGTCCGTGAGCGACTCCGCCTTCGGGAGCCTCACGCCGCAGCACGCCTCCACGAGGGCGCCGTAGCCAATCTGCTGGCGGTATCCCAGAAACGCGGCCGCGACCTGCGTGTCGAACACGGGCGTGGGGATGCAGCCCATCTCCTCGAGGATGACCTCGAGGTCCTGGGTGCAGGCGTGGAACACCTTCGTGATCTTCTCGTCCTCGAACAGTGCCCGCAGGCTCGAGAGGTTTCGGATGAGGATGGGGTCGACGGCGGCGGACTCCTCCTCCGTCGCCACCTGGATGAGGCACAGCTTGGGATAGAAGGTCTTCTCGCGCAGGAACTCCGTGTCGACGGCAAGCACCCGCGACGATGCGGCCCGCTCGCAGAACGCGGCGAGCTCCTTTGAGTCGGATATATACACAAAAGCTCGTTTCGTTGATTGTGTAGGCAGTCGCCCTGTGCCGACGGGCGTTACGCTATCCTGTGGGGATATGGCTCGCGACGTCGACGCGACTACACCATGATACATAACAAGGCGGGAGGGCACCGTGCGCATCCTCATCGTTCACAACCTCAAGTCGGGCATGAGCTCGATCGACGTATTCGACTTCGTCCACGCGCTCATGCGAGAGGACGACGAGATCGTCATCCGCGGCCTGGACTCCAGCTCCCAGGGGCAGCAGGAGCTTCGCGACGCGGAGTCCTTCGACCTCGTCGTCGTGTCGGGCGGCGACGGCACCGTGACGAGCCTGCTGTACGAGCTGCGCGATCGCAACGTTCTGACCTGCGTCTTCCCGTCCGGCACCGCAAACCTGGTGTTCGAGAACCTCGCGAACGCCCCGGAGCCCGCCTCCATCGCGAAGGCGTGCCGCGACGGCTACTTCGTGCGCGCGGACTTTGGCGAGATAGCGTGGAAGGATACGGACGGCAACAGCGACTCGCGCGGGTTCGGCCTCATGGCGGGCTCGGGATACGACGCCGTCCTCATGCGCGAGGCCATCCCCAACAAGCAGATCATAGGCGAGGCCGCGTACTTCACCGCGGCGCTCGCAAACGCCCACCCCAAGGTGGAGCACTTCACCATCACCGTCGACGGCGAGACGTTCGAGCGCGACGGCATCGCGTGCATCGTCGCGAACACCGCCAAGATGCAGGCCGACATCCAGATCGTGCCGGACTGCTCCATGTCCGACGGCAAGCTCGACGTGATCGTGCTCGAGACCTCGGACGCCGTCCAGCTGCTCGTCCCCATCTTCACGGGACTCTTCGACAAGCAGGCAAAGGGCGGCAGGCCGTTCATCGAGCACTTCTCGGGCAGGGAGATCGAGGTGCGGTCCGACTCTCCCATCCCCATGCAGGTGGACGGCGACACCATCCCCGGCATGGTCATGGGCTACAAGGCCCATGTCATCCCCCAGTGCAACAAGCTCGTCGTCGACCAGGCGAGCCCGTACTTCGACCGCAGGAACCGCGTCGAGCTGGGCTAGGCACAACAAAGCGGGAACACCTTGGCCCCCGGACTCCGGGGGCCTTTGCGATGCGATAGGAGTCAGATGTACACGTTCGAGAGCAGGGTCCGCTACAGCGAGTGCGCAAGCGACGCGCGCCTGTCGCGGCTGGGACTCGTCAACTACCTGCAGGACTGCTCGTGCTTCCAGAGCGAAAGCCTTGGCATCGGCATAGAGGACATGAAGAGGAACCACTATGCGTGGTTCCTCTCCGCCTGGCAGATAGAGATCGAGGACCTTCCGCGCTTCAACACGCCCATCGCCGTCAGCACGTGGTGCTACGGCGTGAAGCGGCTCCTCGCCAGCAGGAACTTCACCATCGCGGGACAGGACGGCACCCCGTACGTGCGCGCGGACTCGCTGTGGTTTCTGTACGACACGAAGCTCGGCCGGCCCGTCAAGTTCCCCAAGTCCCAGATGGCCTACCTGGAGGACACGCCGCGTCTGGACATGCCGCCCACAAGGCGCAAGATCGACGTCGAGGGCGACTTCGCGTGCGCGCCCTCGATCACGGTGACGCGCCAGCACCTGGACACGAACGGCCACGTCAACAACGCGCAGTACATCCAGATGGCACTCGACGCGATCGAGCAGACGGGACAGGCACTCGTGCCGTGGCGCATCACGGTGCAGTACGAGTCCATGGCGCTGCTGCACGACACCGTGGAGCCGCAGGTGTTTTGCTCCGAGGGTGGCCGCACCGTCAGGCTCGCCCGCCCGGACGGCAAGCCGTACGCGATCGTGAGGATCGAGGTGCGCAGCTGATGGAAGCGCGAAGCGACAGGCCGGTGGTGCGCGTGGTGGCGGCGGTCATCTGGATGGACGACCGCGTGTATGCAGCCCAGCGAGGCTACGGCGACATGAAGGACGGCTGGGAGTTCCCCGGCGGCAAGGTCGAGAAGGGCGAGGCGCCGGAGCAGGCGCTGCGCCGCGAGGTGAGAGAGGAGCTTGGCTGCGAGCTGGGCGGTGTGTTCTACCTAGACACGGTGGAGCACGACTACGACGGCTTCCACCTGAGCATGGACGTGTTCGCGTGCACCCCCGCCGCGGGCGAGACGCCCCGCTCGAGGGAGCACGAGGCGGAGCGCTGGCTTTCGCGCGACGAGCTTCTTGACGTGGAGTGGCTTCCCGCGGACCGCGACGTGGTCATGAGCCTGGGCATGAGCTGGGACGAGGTGTTCACGGAGGGGCGCCTGTAGCTGCAACGGAGCCAATGCCCGCGAAACCATGGCGCTTGGTAAGCCCAGGTGCAGGCGTTTCTCGCCCAACCGTGCAGCTGCTATGATAGTGCCCTGAGCAAGAGAGAGGACTTCCATGCCAGACAACCAGCAGGTCGCAAGCGACCAGACGAGCATAGTTTCGGCAGACGCCGCAAGGCGTCCCGCCGTTATCGAGACGGCATCGGCCACGACGTCTCCAGACAACGCGAACTCCGGCGCGAAGCCGGTGGTGATCGCAGCGGTCGGCGTGGTGGTCCTCCTTCTTTTGGCGAACGCGCTCGGGGGGTTCGTCGCGGGCGTCACGAGGTTCGCCCTCATGGACGAGCTGGGGCGTCACGCGGACACGCTGGAGCTTGGCGATCCCGACGGCGCGTACGGGGACTCCGACGACTCCGACGACTCCGACGCGTGGGACACCTTTGACGACCAGGGCGGCTGGTGGAGCCAGGGCGGCATGGCCGACGCATGCGGCGCGCCGTCCCGCACGGACGCACGCGCATAGCGAGGCGAGGACGCCCGCACCGGACCCCACCCAAGGAGGAGGCACGCATGAGCAAGGCTGACGACATCTTCATCTCCATGTGCCAGGACATCATCGAGAACGGCACCACGACGGAGGGCCAGAAGGTCCGCCCGCACTGGGAGGACGGCACGCCGGCGTACACCATAAAGCAGTTTGGCGTGTGCAACCGCTACGACCTGCGCGAGGAGTTCCCCGCGCTCACGCTGAGGCGCACGGCGCTCAAGAGCTGCATGGACGAGGTACTGTGGATCTACCAGCGCAAATCGAACAACATACACGACCTGAAGCCGCACATCTGGGACGAATGGGCAGACGAGGGCGGGTCGATCGGCAAGGCGTACGGCTATCAGGTGGGCCAAGTGAGCCACTACGCGGACGGCAACTACGACCAGATGGACCGCGTGCTGAAGGACCTGCGCGAGAACCCGTTCAGTCGCAGAATCATGACGAACCTGTACACGTTCTCCGACCTGTCCGAGATGCACCTGTACCCGTGCGCGTACAACGCGATCTACAACGTGACGGAGCACCCCGGTGACGACAAGCCCACGCTGAACATGGTGCTGGTGCAGCGCAGCCAGGACGTGCTTGCCGCGAACAACTGGAACGTGTGCCAGTATGCCATCCTGCTCATGATGGTGGCGCAGGTGAGCGACATGCACGCCGGCGAGCTGGTGCACATGATCGCGGACGCCCACATCTACGACCGCCACGTGGACATCGTGCGCGAGCTCATCAGCCGGCCGACCTACCCGGCCCCGAAGGTGCACCTGAACCCGTACGTGCACGACTTCTACGACTTCACGACCGACGACCTCATCGTGGAGGGCTACAGCCACGGCCCGCAGGTGAAGGACATCCCCATAGCGATCTAGGAGGACCATGGACGCCATCGTTTCCGTCACGCGCGACTGGGCCATCGGCAAAGACGGCGCTCTCTTGGTCCGCAACAAGGCGGACATGCACCGCTTTGTGGAGCTCACGCGCGGCTGCACGTGCGTTATGGGCAGGAAGACCTACGAGAGCTTCACGGGAGGGCCGCTCAAGGGCCGCCGCAACGTGATCGTGACGCACGACGCCAGCTACGTGCCGCCAAAGGCGGAGGACCTTGCCGCAGGCACGAGCGTGGACGTGGTGACGTCGCCCCAGGCGGCGCTGGACGCGACGGCCACAGACACGCGCGTCTGGCTCATAGGCGGCGAGTCGCTGTACCGCGCGCTTCTCCCCCACTGCACCAGCTGCTACGTCACCAGAAACGACACCGTGGTGCCCGGCGCGGACGCGTTCTTCCCGAACCTGGACGACGACCCGGCGTGGACGCTTGCTAAGCGCGAGGACGGCGGCGTCACGAAGGCGGGCGTCGCGTTTGACTTCGCACGCTACGACAGGCGCGCATAACGGCGCGCAGGACAGGGTCTACCGGCGGAGAAGAGCCTCCGCCGCGGCCACGAGTTCCCTCGCGTCTCCGCAGCCACACTCGACCCTGAGCCACGCGCCGTCTTCGACCGTGGCCATGTTCTGCACGCGGCTTGCCGTGCCGCCGGGCACGTAGCGCCCGCACAGGTCGACGGCGCCGTTGGCGCCACGGCCGACCGTGCGCGTCACGACGGCTGCGTCCACGAGGACGTCGACCGCGGGCCCGAAGCCGTCCTCGAGGTTCGCTGCCGCGGCCTCGTACGACGGGTCGTCCGTGAGGCCGGGGTAGCGCACGTCGCGCACCGCGGGATGGCAGCGCAGGTATGCCGCCATGACCTGGGCGTTGTCGTTTGCGTGGCGGCGGCGCGCATCGAAATCCGCCATGCCGGCAGAAAGAGCCTGAAGCTGAGAACCCTCCGGCACGGGCAGTGCGGAGGCCACGTCCGCCATGCCGGCGCAACCGTCCCTCCCTTGTAGGGCCTCGCGACGAAGGCCCACCGTCACCATGCCGCAGGCAGGTTGACAGACGACGCGATCGAGCGAGGCGAGCGTGACGTCCGCCCCCAGCCTGCCGGCGGGGCACCCCAGCGCAGACGTGAGGCTCACGTCCACGGTAAGCGGCACGCGCTCCGCGACAGGCGCCTCGTCCCGGCGGCGCGCCAATACCCGCACGTCGCGCATGCGTACGGGCACCCCGCCCAGGGGCTCCACAACGGCGCCGGGGTCGATTCCCAGCTGGCGTTCCACGTCTGCGACGCCAGGGGCCGCCACGACCCACGCGCGGCTCCTGCCGCCAAGCGCCCGGGCAAAGGTGCGGCAAGCGTCCCGCAGTGCCTCCTCCGCCAAGGCGCCACGCCCTTCTCGCCCGGCGCGCACCGCGTCCGTGCGCCCTAGCTCCTGCTCCATCGCTCTTCCCTCCTGCTGCCGCGCACTTCCATGGTGCGCATGGCGTGCCGCCGTTGCAAAAGGGCCGCCCCGTAGGACGGCCCCTGTCATGTCATAAGGATGTCGCTTTGGACCAGCCTTTGACTAGCCGCGGCGCTCGCGGATCTCCTGGCAGATGTCCCGAACGAAGTCGGCCAGGTCACGCTGGGTGGTCTCGTTGGTGGCGCGGTCGCGGACGCTGATGTTGCCGGCCTCCTTCTCCTTCTCGCCCAGGATGAGCATGTAGGGGACGCGGTCGACGGAGCGGGCCTCGCGGATCTTGTAGCCGATCTTCTCGTCGCGGTCGTCCACCTTCACGCGCACACCGGCGTCGCGCAGGGTCTGTGCGACCTCGCTGGCGTAGTCGCGGGTCTTCTCGCTGACGGGCAGCACCTTGACCTGACAGGGAGAGAGCCACGTGGGGAACTTGCCCGCGTACTGCTCGATGAGCATGCCGATGAAGCGCTCGAAGCTGCCGAAGCCGGCGCGGTGAATCATGATCGGCTGCTTCTTGGTGCCGTCCTTGTCGACGTACTCGAGCTGGAAGTTGTGCGGCAGCTGGAAGTCGAGCTGGATGGTGCCGCACTGCCACTCGCGGCCCAGGCAGTCCTGCAGGTGGAAGTCGATCTTGGGGCCATAGAACGCGCCGTCGCCCGGGTTGAGCTTGTAGTCGACGTGCATGTCCTCCAGGGCCTTCTTGAGGCCCTCCTCCGCACGCTCCCAGTCCTCGTCGGAACCCATGGAGTTGTCCGGACGCGTGGAGAGCTCGACGCGATACGGGAAGCCAAACTGCGCGTAGTATGCCGTGATCAGGTGCGCGACGTCCTCGACCTGCTCCGTGATCTGGTCCGGACGGATGAACAGGTGGGCGTCGTCCTGCTGGAACTCGCGCACGCGGAACAGGCCGTGCAGGGCACCCTTGAGCTCGTGACGGTGGTCGATGCCGGCCTCGGCCAGCTTGAGCGGCAGGTCACGGTAGCTGCGCGGCTTGCTCTTGTAGATGAGGCAGGCACCCGGGCAGTTCATCGGCTTGATGGCGTAGTCCTCGTCGTCGATCTTCGTGGTGTACATGTTCTCTTTGTAGTGGTCCCAGTGACCGGAGGTCTCCCAGAGCTTGCGCGAGAGGATGATGGGCGTCTGAACCTGGTCGTAGCCGTACTTGTCCTGCATCTCCTGCCAGTACTGCATGAGGGCGTTGCGGATGCGCATGCCGTTGGGCAGCCAGAACGGGAAGCCGGGGCCGGCCTCGTTCATCATGAAGATGTCCATCTCCTGGCCGATCTTGCGGTGGTCGCGCTTCTCGGCCTCCGCAAGCAGGGCGAAGTGCTCGTCCATCTCCTGCTTGTTGCGGAAGGCGACGCCGTTGATGCGGGTGAGCATCTTGTTCTTGCTGTCACCCTTCCAGTACGCGCCAGAGACGCCCGTCAGCTTGAACGCCTTAAGGGCCTTGGTGTACAGGATGTGCGGGCCCACGCACATGTCGACGTACTCGCCCTGCTTGTAGAACGTGATGCGCGCGTCCTCGGGAAGGTCGCCGATGTGCTCGACCTTGTACTTCTCGCCACGCTCCTCCATATGCTTGATGGCCTCCGCGCGCGGGAGCTCGTACGTCTCGAACTTAAGGTTCTCCTTGCAGATCTTGCGCATCTCGTCCTCGATGGCCGGGAAGTCGTCCTCGGAGATCTTCGTGCCCTCGGGAAGGTCGATGTCGTAGTAGAAGCCGTTGTCCGTGGCGGGGCCGTACGCGAAGTCCGCCTGGGGGTACAGGCGCTTGATGGCCTGCGCCATGATGTGCGCCGCGGAGTGACGCAGGACGTGGAGCTCCTCGTCGGCGGGAACCTCGTCCACGTGGCCGTCGTTAAAAAGAACCTTCATGCTAATAACCTTTCGTATGTGGGGCGGGCCCGCCATGGGCTTCGCCCTCAGACATTGCCGTAAAATGTTTTCCGTTGGATCAAGGGAGAAGAGCGTGCGCACCCGGCCGAGGCCCTTGGGTCGACGCAGCGCGGCGCCTGCCGCAGGACGGCGCGCGGCCGTCCCATCGAAAGGACAGGCGCCTAGATAGTCGTCGTGGTGATGGTGGGAATACCGTTCGCGATGGCGCGACTCGCGCGCGTGCGTGGGCAGAACCTGTACTCGTCACTGTTCGAACGCATGACCTGACGACTCCCCCGTGCCGTGACGGCACGACTTGCGTTTGCCGACGGCACGCGGCCGTTCGCAAACCAATTACAGACGTGACTACTTTACAACAGCTTCGTGCGATGTGTGGCCGCGACCTCTGTGTCAGCCAAAAGCCACATGCGTGGGCACAGAGGACGCCCAGAGGTGTCGGCCGCAGTGGCATTGCGGCCACAAAAAAGGCACCGCGGCTGGCGCGGTGCCCTTGCAGGTGATTCTATGCGACGCTTGCGGATGTCGCGCTACTGGATGCGGGTGCGGCAGTACGGGCACACCTTCCAGTCCGCGTTCAGCGGGCGGTGGCAGGTGGGGCACACGTTCCTCACCTGGGTGTTGCAGATGGGGCACACCACGAAGTCGCGGTCGATGGGAGCTCCGCACTTGGGGCAGATGCCATAGTGGCTGAGCTGGTGCTCGCGAAGCGCGATGTCCAGGTCCTGCTCCTCGCGGTCGACCAGGTAGGAGCTCGGACGCAGAATCACGTACGCCAGAAGGCCCACGATGGGGATGATCGATATGACGGCCCACAGCCACCAGGGCTCCGCACCGCGGCGCTGGGCGTCGCGGATGACATAGACGATGGAGAGGATGTAGAGCATGACGAGGCACGCAACCATGAGGTAGAGCACCATGCGGACTTCGGGCGTAATCAGCTGGTCGAGAAGCTCAGACATGTCTTAGTGACCTTTCTTATTTGACATACGTGCTTCCCGGCTTGCGCTCGCAGGAAGCTGCAGCATCGCAGAAGATTGTAACAGACTGCGCGCAGGCACCGCGCGCGATGGGCATTTGTGCAGGTTGCGCACAAGCTCACTACATCGCGCGACACCCGCGGCGACGCTAATCGTAGCGCTCGTCGAACACGCGGCGCGTCTTCTTCTCGCTGCGCGGCAGCACGCCCAGCTCCACGATCTTCACGAGCGGCGTAAAGCCGATGCGGTTGCGGCACTCGTGCGCCACCTCGTCCGCGAGCGCGAGGAAGTTCTGCGTGCCGTCCGTCTCGACGTACAGGCGCATGGTGTCGCGCCCCTCCAGGTGCGACAGGCGGATCTGGTACTCGCTCGACAGCTGCGGGAACGACGCGATGACCTCCTCAACCTGGCGCGGGAACACGTTGACGCCGTGGATCTTGAACATGTCGTCCGAGCGGCCGCGGATGGTGTCGATGCGCGGGTAGCGGCTGCCGCACAGGCACTCGCCCGGGATGATGCGGCTGAGGTCGTGCGTGCGGAAGCGAATGAGCGGCGCGCCCTCCTTCACGAGCGTGGTGATGACGATCTCTCCCCACTCGCCATCCGGCACGGGCTCGCCGGTGTGCGGGTCCACCACCTCCAGGTAGATGTAGTCGTCCCAGTAGTGGATGCCGTCGTTCTCCCCGCAGCTGATGCCGATGCCCGGCCCGTAGACCTCCGTCAGCCCGTAGATGTCGAACGACTCGATCCCGAGCCCTTCGTTTATGCGGCGGCGGATCTTCTCGCCCCAGCGCTCCGAGCCTATGACGCCGCGGCGCAGGCAGATCTTGTCCTGGATGCCGCGCTTCTGCACCTCCTCCGCAAGAAGCAGCGCGTAGCTGGACGTGGCGCAGATGACCGTTGACTGCATGTCCATCATGAACTGGAGCTGCTTCTCGGTGTTGCCGGGGCCCATGGGGATGGCCATGGCACCGAGCTTCTCTGCACCGGCCTGGAAGCCGATGCCCGCGGTCCAGAGTCCGTAGCCCGGCGTGATCTGCACGCGGTCGCGGTTCGTGACGCCGGCCATCTGGTAGCAGCGGGCGAACTGCGTGGCCCAGTCCTCCACGTCGCGCGCGGTATACGGCACGATGACCGGGGTGCCCGTGGTACCGGAGCTCGAGTGGATGCGCACGATCTTCTCCTCCGGGACCGCGGCGAGGCCGAGCGGATACGCGTCGCGGAGGTCCTGCTTGGACGAGAAGGGCAGGCGCCTGAAGTCGTCGGCGTCTGCCACGCCGCTGATGCCGGCCTCCTTGAGGCGGCGGCCGTAGAAGTTGTCCGACGCGCGGAGCCGCTCGATCTGCCTGTTGACGAGCTCGAGCTGGGTGTCGCTTATCTGCATGGTTCCTCCCTGGCGGGACATGTTCCTTCCCTTGCTTGCATAGCCTTCCTGAGTGGTTGCCGCTACAGCGAGGCGCCGTAGTCGAGCGCGCGGTCGTTCAGGGCGATGAAGCGCTCCGGCACCACGTCGTGCACGGCGGCGCGCACCTCGTCCACCGTGAAGCCGAGCGCGCCCGTGCGCGCTGCCGCGCCCAGCAGCAGCACGTTAAGCACCTTTGCCGAGCCAAGCTCGCGCGCGGCGGCGTCCGCGTCCACCACGGTGAGGTTCTTCACGGCAGCCTCAAGGTAGTCCATGACGGCATCAAGATCGTACGTCGGGCCGCCCGTGACGGCCGAGACCGGCACGACGGGCCTGTTGCTCACGACGACGGCGCCGCCGG
>Ga0256404_1012436_pt1 | contig 11078 bp, 8 predicted proteins | sample RumenRJG_01DNA_FD_185990 | JGI IMG/M metagenome (GOLD analysis project Ga0256404, IMG submission 185990) | Bovine rumen microbial communities from Lethbridge, Alberta, Canada - RJG_01 | ecosystem: Host-associated > Mammals > Digestive system > Stomach > Rumen | place: Canada: Alberta | collected...
GTTGCCGAGGTGCTGGGAGAGGATGAACGCGCGGATTACTACCGCCTCATGTATGGGAAGATCAGGGACGCCTTCCGCACCTTCTTCCTGGGCAGAAACAGGCTGCTGCGCGGCGCGACCCAGGCGGGCTACCTGCTGGCGGCGGCCTTCGGGCTGATCGAGGGCGAGGAGCTGGACGCCGCCCGGAAATGGGTCGCCAATGACATGGACCGGCGCGGCGGCATCAGCTGGGGCACCTCGGCGGCAGCCGCGGCGCTGCAGGGACTGTGCGCTCTGGGTCTGGAGGACCGGGCGGCGGCGTTTATGCGCTCCACAGACTATCCCTCCTTCGGCTACATGCACAGCCAGGGCGCCACGGCGGTGTGGGAGCGCTGGGACGGCATCTATGAGGGACAGTTCCATCCCCACCAGATGAACGCCTTCGACCACATCGGGCTGGCGGCGGCGGGCGCGTGGATACTGGAGCGTCTGGCGGGCATCGCGCCCGGGGCGGATGGCTATCGCGTCATACGGCTTGAACCCGTGATGGACAGGCAGATCGGCGGCATGCACGCCTTTTACCTGAGCGCTGCCGGGCAGGTGGAATCGGAATGGCATTATGAGGGGGATACCGTGCGCTGGCGGGTGTCCGTGCCGGCGGGCGCGGAGGGCAGATTGAAATTGCCCGTTCAGAAGAATGATATTCGCGTTGTCCGCGGAGTGGAGGGCATCGCCGACCGCTACAGTGCCGACGGCGGAATGGCGATGAACCTGCGATCCGGGCAATACGAATTCATAATAGGAAACAAAAATGAGGAGGCATAACCATGAAGAAGATTCTTGCTCTGGTCCTGACCCTGATGCTGGCCGTCGTCTGCCTTGCCGGTGCGATGGCGGAGGAGAAGCAGTACTACATCGGCTATTCCAACATGCAGCGCGCAGAGGATTTCTTCATCACCGTTGCCGACGGCCTGGCCAAGGCGGCTGAGGCGAACAACGTGAAGCTGGAGGAGACCATCGCCAACCGCGACGCCGTGCTGATGACCCAGAACATCGAGGCCTTCCTGATGAAGGGCGTGGACATGGTCATCGACTTCAACGTCCTGGCCGAGACCGGCTCCGAGATGGCCGCCCGCTGCGCGGAGCAGGGCATCCCGATGATCTCCATCGACTGCCTGTATGACGGCGCGTATTTCTTCGGCGTGGACAACTACGGCGCGGGCACGGCGCTGGGCGAGGGCGTCTGCGAGTTCGTGGATGAGAAGTTCGGCGGCGAGATCGAGTATATCGTCTGCCTGTGGGATTCCCAGAGCGGCGACATCATCAAGTCCCGCTGCGACGGCGTGGTGGACGTGCTGGCTGAGAAGTACGGCGTGGACGCCGACCACCAGGTCTGGATCGACTCCTTCCAGGACGACGTCAAGACCAACAGCATGACCCGCGACTGGCTCAACAGCCATCCGGACGCCCACAAGATCGTGTTCGTCGGCCAGAACGACGACCGTGGCTACGCCATCAACCAGGCCGTGGAGAACGCCGGCCGCGTGGACGACAGCATCATCTGCTCCCACAACGCTGACCCGGCTTCCGTGGAGAACCTGCTGGCGCACCTGGACGGCTCCACCGCGTGGGTGTGCACCGCTTCCTACAACTCCCACCTCTACGGCGAGCAGATCATGGACATGGCCCTGCGCATCCTGAAGGGCGAGGAAGTGGCCCAGTCCGAATACACCAAGGTGAGCGTGGTTTCCTACAAGAATGTCGAGGAGTACGTGGCTTCCCTGGGCTGATGTGAACCCCTTTGACCGGAGGCGGGCGCTGCCCGCTTCCGGTTTCCCGGCAATCTAACCGATTCAACAGGTGGTGAGGCACATGAGTATTCTTGAGATGAAGGACATCACCAAGGCCTTTCCGGGCATTGTGGCCAACGATCATGTCAACCTGACCCTGGAAAAGGGCGAAGTGCTGGCGCTGATCGGCGAAAACGGGGCGGGCAAGTCCACATTGATGAAGATCCTGTCCGGCGCGCAGCGCGCGGACAGCGGCACGATCACCATCGATGGGCAGACGCTCGCGGGCTACAACACCCGGGAGGCGATCGACCTGGGCATCGGCATCGTCTACCAGGAGCTCAACTATCTGGGCTTTTTGAGCATCGCCGAGAACCTGTACATCGGCCGGATCCCCACCAGGGGCCGGATGAAGAAGATCGACTATCCCACCCTGTTTGAAAAAGCCAAGTCGATCATGGAGCAGCTTGGCCTGGGCCATCTGGATCCGCGCACGCCGGTGGGACAGCTTTCGGTGGCCGAAAAGCAGCTGGTGGAGATCGCCCGGGCCTTCACCCGGGAGGTCAAGATCCTGGTGCTCGACGAGCCCACCAGCGCGCTGAGCGACTCCGAGACCGAGGAGCTGTTCCAGCTGATCCGGCGGTTCAAGGCGAAGGGCGTCTCGATCATCTACATCTCCCACCGCCTGAACGAGATCTTTGAAGTGGCCGATTCGGTGATGATCATGCGCGACGGCAGGAACGTGGCCCGGCGGCGCATCGCCGAGACCACCACCGACGAGCTCGTGCGGGACATGGTGGGCCGCGAGATCACCGACATGTACCCCAAGCGCCCCAATCCGAACGTGGGCAAGGAGATCTTCCGCGTCAGGAACCTGCGCACCGATTTCCTCAAGGATGTCAGCTTCGACGTCCGGGAGGGCGAGGTGGTGGGCCTCTTCGGACTGATGGGCGCGGGCCGCACGGAGATATGCGACTGCATCATGGCCGTGCGCAAGTATACTTCGGCGGAGATGACCGTGGATGGCAAGCCCTACGCGCCGAACAAGCCCAGCGACGCGCTCCAGAACGGCGTGGCCTACGTGCCCGCCGAGCGCAAGAGCGAGGGCATCAACGCCATCGCTTCCGTCAAGGACAACATCACCGTGGCGAACCTGAGGAAGTTCGCGCCGAAGGGCATCATGAATCTCAAGCAGGAGATGGAGATCGCCCTGGGCTGGGTGGACAAGCTGAGCATCAAGGTGCCACAGATCCTGGCCCCGGTGGAGACGCTGTCCGGCGGCAACCAGCAGAAGGTGGTCGTGGCCAAGGGCCTGAACACCGAGCCGAAGCTGATGATCCTGAACGAACCCACCCGCGGCGTGGACGTCGGCGCGAAGGTGGAAATCTATAACCTGATCAACGACCTGTGCGAAAGCCGCAAGGCGGTGTTGATGATCTCCTCGGAACTGCCGGAGATCATGGCCATGGCCGACCGCATCTTCGTGATCCACGAGGGCGCGATCACCGCCGAGGTACCCAAATCTGAATTTTCGCAGGAAACCCTGCTGAAGTACGCGATAGGAGGCTGAGGAACATGGCAGGCGGGAAAGAGCAGACCGGCTTGCAGAAGACGCTTCGCAAGCTGATGAAGGGCAATATTTCGACGGTCATCGCGCTGATTGTGCTGTGCCTGATCTTCGGCGTCGCGTCGCCCTATTTTTTCACCTTTACCAACGTGATGAACATCGGTTCCTACGCCTCCATCATGGGCACCATGGCTTCCGGCCTGACGGTGGCCATGCTGCTGGGCGGCCTGGACGTGTCCCAGTACGCGCTGTCGGCGTTCTGCGGCATGATCATGGGCATGCTGTATGAGAAGGGCGTGAACCCCTACCTGACGATGCTGCTGGTGATCCTGGTGGGCGCGCTGGGCGGCTGCCTGAACGCCTTCATCATCACCAAGATGCACGTCAACCCGATCATCTGCACCATGGGCACCCAGTTCATCTTCCGCGGCGGCGCGTACCTCCTCACCGACGGACGCTATATCCGCATCACCGGCGAGCCGGTGTACAGCTTCATCGGCTCGGGCAAGATCTTCGGCATCCCCTTCTGCCTGATCGTGATGGCGGTCATCTACGTGGTGATTTGGTACGTGCTGAAGTACACCACCTACGGCCGACAGGTGTTCGCCGTGGGCGGCAACCCCAAGGTGGCGCAGCTGGCGGGCATCGACACCGCCAAGATCCGCTTCATCTCCCACATCCTGGCGGCGGTCACCGCGGCGCTGGGCGGCATCATCACTGTCTCCCAGACGGCGGCAGCCATGGCCAAGCACGGCGCCGGCAACGACATGGACGGCATCGCGGCGGTCATACTGGGCGGCTCCGGCGTGGGCGGCAAGGGCCAGGTCACGGGCACGCTGTTCGGCATACTGCTGCTGTCCGTGCTGGTCAACGGCATGACGCTTCTGAATGTGCAGGCCTACTGGCAGCAGGTCATCAAGGGTATGGTGCTGATCTTCGCCATATTCGTGGATTCCCTGCGCGGCAACGGCCTGAAGGCGTAAAGCCATGAGCATTGAGAGGGTGAAGCGGGCCATGCTTTCCATGGCCCGGCAGTGCTGGGAGCAGGGCGTAGCGGCCCAGGCCATGCTGGAATGCGGCGACATGGAGATGATGCGCCTGATGGCGCGGGACTGCGTGGTGCGGCAGAACGCCGACGGGCGGCTGTGCGACGTGGAGAACACCCCGGCCATCGTGGACCCCGCGGTGTGCGTGGAACCCGTGCTGGCCGCGGGGCGTCAACTGAACGACCAGGGAATGATCGATGCGGCCATGCGCAACGTGACCTATCTGCTGGACGAGGCGCCCTCCACCCCGGACGGTGCGCGCTATCACATCCTGGGAGATGAGGAGGTCTGGGCCGACGGCATGGCCATGGGCCCCCATGTGCTGATGCTGGCGGGCCATCCCGATGCTGGCATGGACTACTACCGCGCCATCGAGCGCCGGCTCAGGGATCCCATCACCGGGCTCTACCGCCATAAGTGGCACGAGGGAAAGCAGATCTTTACCCGGGGCCTCTACTGGGGCGTTGGCAACGGCTGGGCGCTGGTGGGCCTGATGCGCATGGCGCGGGCGATGCTGGACAGGGATGATCCCCGTTCCGACGCGGTCTCGGCGGATTTCAGGGCGCTGGTGGACGCCATGATCCCTTATCAGGCGGAAAATGGGCTGTTCCACGACGTGCTGGACGACGTAAAAACATTTTACGAAAGTGAAACCGCCGAAATGTTTGCATATTCCATATACAACATGGTATCATGGAGAAAACTGGACGATCGGTATCTCGAATATGCGGATCTGGCGCGGCGCACTGTCACCGAAAGGGTGGACGCGGATGGCATCATCCGGGGCTGCTCCGGCTCGCCGACCTTTGAACAGGAGGGCACCTCGGTGGAGGGCCAGGCCCATTTCATCATGATGGAGGCGGCTGCGCAAAGGCTGGGGCGCTGAATACTATCTGCCGATCTGTCCAGAAAACGCGAGCCGTCAGCAGGCGGCGAGGAAGGGCATACCATGACTAAGACAGATTCGGCTGAGCTGGGCGGAAGCGCGCGGGAAAAGAAGCATCGCCGGAGTACCATCTATGACGTGGCGAAGCGTGCGGGCGTTTCCGCCGGAACGGTTTCCCACGTGCTCAACGGCACCGCGCCGATCTCCCAGGAGACCCAGGCCAGGGTGTGGGAGGCCATACGCGAACTGGGTTATACCCGCAATGAAAACGCCCGGGCGCTGCGCACCGCCGATTCCAAGATCATCGGCATCGTGCTGCAGGACATCGCTTCGGAATACTACGCGCAGTGTACGGCGGGCATATTGCAGCGCGCCCAGGCGGAGGGCTACGCTGTTTTGACGCTGGACGCTCACTTTTCACCGGAGGTGCTGCGCACCGGCGTGTCCGCGCTGGTGAACCGACGGGTGAACGGCCTGATCTTCATCGGCGGCTCCCGCGACCGGGAGAGCTATGAGATGGCCAACGCGGCAGGGGTGCCCATCGTGTTCGGCGACCGCTATGTGCCGGACTATCCCTGTGTGCAGTTCAACAACTATGAAACCATGAACCGCCTGGTGCGGGCGCTATACCGCCAGGGCTACAGGGAATTCTGTTATTACGGCGAGGCGCTTTCCAGCCAGCAGAACCTGGAGGAGCGCTTCGGCGGCTTCCAGGATGCCGTGCGCGCGCTGGAGATCCCGAAGGAGAAGTGCGAGATCATATTGCAGAGTGACCTGGACAGCAGCAAAATGAAGAAGGCCTTCGATTACTTCCACCAGTGGTTCAGCAAGGTGTCGGAGCGCCCCAACGCGCGGGTGATCATGACCTCCAACGACATGATCGCCCAGGGCGTCATTTCGGCATCGCTGCGCTCGGGCCTGCGGGTGCCCGAGGATGTGGCCGTGTTCGGGTTTGACGACATCAGCATTGCTGCGTATTCCACGCCGTCCATCTCCACGGTGATGCAGGATCCTTATCTGCTGGGCGACAGGTGTTTCGACATGCTGATGCACCGGATGCGCAACCCCCGGGAACACATCGAGAACCTGATGCTGGAGCAGCAGATCGTGCTGCGCGAATCCGTGAATCTGGACGAGGCCAACGCTGCGGCGGAGGGCCTGTCTGTGAAGGCACGGTGAGCGGGGGAAAGACTGTAAAAGAGGTTATACTTATACAGCATACACCCCTTGCAGGGGCGGCGATGCGCCGCCCGCTCTGCACGATCGTAATGCTTCGTGAGGGCGGGCGCCGAATCGCTGCCCCTGCTTTATCGTTTGCCGAACAATCGCGTTTTTGAATTGAAAGTATCCCTTGCGTGCATAGCGCAGAATAAACAGAGGAGGCGGCGCTTGTGAAGCCGATTCGCTTGGGCAGGACGGACATCGTCATCAACCGCCTGGGATTGGGCAGCTGGGCCATCGGCGGCCCCTGCATGGACGGAGATTCCCAGATGGGCTGGGGCGATGTGGACGACGCGCAGTCCGTGCGGGCCATTCGCGCGGCGCTGGACATGGGCGTCAACTACATCGACACGGCGAATATATACGGCGCGGGCCACAGCGAGGAGGTGGTAGGCCGCGCCATCCAAGGCCTGCGAGACAAGGTGGTGGTCTCTACCAAGTTCGGCATACTCTGCGACCCCGCGGCGAAGCGCACCACGGGCGTCATCCGGAGCGCGGACGAGGTGACCCAGTCCTGCGAAGATTCGCTCAAGAGGCTGGGAACGGATTACATCGACCTGCTCCTGTTCCACCTGGGCAGCTGTGATGAAGCGCTGGCTTACGGCGTGCGGGACGCGCTGGAGGACCTGGTCAGAGAAGGGAAGATCCGCGCCTATGGCTGGTCCACCGAGCGGCCCGAGCTGGCGGCCATCTTCGCCGAGAGCGTCCACTGCGGCGCGTTCATGCACATCGAAAGCATCTTCGAGGATTATCCCGATATGCTCGCCCTCAGCCGCCAAACGGGCATGGCGAGCCTGTGCCGGTCCCCGCTGTGCATGGGGCTTCTGACGGGCAAGTACGGCGCGGATACCCGCTTTGCCGCAAACGATCTGCGGGGGCTGAATGCGCCGCAATGGATGAACTATTTCATCGACGGGCGGCCCAACCCCGAGTTCATCCGGCGGCTGGACGCCATACGTGAGATACTGACCCAGGGCGGCAGGACGCTGGCCCAGGGCTGCCTGGCGTGGCTGTGGGCGCGGGGCGAAAACACCGTGCCGGTTCCGGGCTTCCGCACCGAGAAGCAGGCCCGGGACAACGCCGCCGCGCTGGCGCTGGGTCCGCTGACCGAAGAGCAGATGCGACAGATCGACATCGCCCTCGATCGGGTGTGAGCGATGAGGAAAGGATGAGTGACTATGACCGAACGCATACAGGCGCTCAAGCATTTTCAATGGGAGCGCATGCACCACGCAGCGCGGATTCAATTGCCGGAGGATTTGAAGCTGACCTATCGGGACAAGGTGGATTCTGATGTCCTGCGCACCGCCAAGCGGCTTGAACAGGCGCTTCAGATGGAGACACCCTATATATTCGACAACGAGCTGATCGCCTTCACCCGCACGGCGCCGAACCTGCCCCGCATATTCGATGACACCGAGTGGGCGTCCATCACCGGCAGCCACTTCATCCACGAGCTGGGCAACGTGTCCAACCTCTCCCCGGACTACGGCAAGGTGATTGCCGCCGGTCTGCTGGACATTCGGGAGAAGCTGGGGGAGGGCAAGGAGCACGCCGCCATGCGCATGTCCATCGACGCTGTGCTGGACCTGACGAAGCGCTACGAGGCCACTGCGCGGGAGAAGGGGCATGATGAAATCGCCGACGCCCTCGCCCGGGTGCCCGCGTATCCTCCGCGCACCTTCCGGGAGGCGCTGCAATCCCTGCGGATCCTGCACTACGCCATGTGGTGCGAGGGAGACTATCACAACACGCTGGGCCGCTTCGATCAGTACATGTTCCCGTACCTCAAGGCCGACCTCGACGCGGGCCGCGAGACCGAGGACAGCGCGTTTGAGCTGCTGGAGGCGTTCTTCCTCGCCTGCAACCGCGACAGCGACATGTATCCCGGCATGCAGCAGGGCGACAACGGCCAGAGCATGGTGTTGGGCGGCATGCTGCCCGACGGCAGCGAGGGCTTCAACCTGCTTTCCAGGTGGTGCCTGAAGGCGTCCGCCGAACTTCGGCTCATCGACCCGAAGATCAATCTGCGGGTCAACAAAAATACGCCGCTGGAGGTCTATGAGCTGGGCACGCAGCTGACCAAGCTGGGCCTTGGCTTCCCGCAGTACGAAAACGACGACGTGGCCATCCCCGGCCTGGAGGCCCTGGGCTATGACACCGAGGACGCCCGCAACTACGTCATGGCCGCCTGCTGGGAGTTCATCATCCCGGGCCGCGGCATGGACATCGTGAACATCGGCGCGCTGCCGTTTGCCAACATCGTGGACAGGGTCATCCGGGAGCACCTGAAAGAGGTGCGCTCCATCGATGAACTGAAAGCCATCATCCATGACGAGATCTTCGCCGACGTGCGCAGGACGCTGGATGAGCGGAAGAACCTGTATGTCATACCGTCGCCCTACCTGTCGCTGTTCTTCGACGGCTGCCTGGAGCAGGGGAGGGACATCTCCCAGGGCTGCAAGTACAACAACTGGGGTCTGCACGGCACCGGCGTCGCCCCCGCGGCGGACATGCTCGCGGCGGTGGAGCAGGAGGTCTTTCAGGGCAATACGACTCCCGACGCGCTGCTCGCTGCCATGGCGGACAACTTCGAGGGTCACGACGCGCTGCGGGATCAGCTCAAGTACCACTGCCCCAAGGCCGGCAACGACGACGACCGGGCGGACGGCCACGTGGCCTGGCTGCTGAATACCTTTGCGGACGCCGTGCAGGGTTTGAAAAATGAGCGTGGCGGCATCATTCGCGCGGGTACGGGCTCGGCCATGTTCTACATCTTCCACGCCAACGAGCTGGGCGCCACGGCGGACGGAAGGGAGGCCGGGGTGCCGCTGCCGGCCAACTACGCGCCGTCGCTGAACATCCGGCTGAACGGCCCGGTGTCGCTGATCAAGTCGTTCTCCAAGCCGGATTTGAAGCGCACCATCAACGGCGGCCCGCTGACCATCGAGTTCTCGGAGAGCGTGTTCACGCAGGAGGAATCCATCACCAAGGTGGCCCAGTTGGTCAAGCTGTTCGTGCAGCGCGGCGGGCATCAGCTCCAGCTGAATACCGTCAACCGCGACCGCATGCTGGACGCCCAGGTGCACCCGGAGAACTACCGCAACCTGATCGTGCGGGTGTGGGGCTGGTCGGGCTACTTCGTGGAGCTGGACAAGTGCTATCAGGACCACATCATCCGAAGGGCTGAGCTGCTGGTATGAGCACGGGCATCGTATTCGACATCAAGGAATTCGCTGTGTTCGACGGCCCGGGCATCCGCACCACGGTGTTTATGAAGGGCTGTCCGCTGCGCTGTCAGTGGTGCCACAATCCGGAGGGCCTGTCGCCCAGGCCCCAGCTGATGGTGTCCACCGCGGCGTGCGTGCACTGCGGGGCGTGCGAAAGGGTGTGCAGGCATCCGGGGAACTGCGTGGCCTGCGGGGACTGCATTCCTGTGTGTCACCTGGGGCTTCGCAAGATCGCGGGCATCGAGTGGACGGCGGAGGCGCTGGCGGCCAGGCTGAACAAGGATGCGGACGTTTACCGCGCCACGGACGGCGGCGTGACCTTCTCCGGCGGCGACCCGCTGCTCCAGTGGGATTTCGTCTCAGCGGTGATCGACCGGCTGGAGGGCGTGCACACCGCCATCGAGACCAGTGGATTCACCTCGGATTCCGTCTTTGAACAGGTCATGGAGAAGCTGGATCTGGTGATGATGGACTGGAAGTGTTCTGACCCGGTTCGTCACAGGCACTACACCGGCGTAGATCAGGCGCCCATCCGCCGCCACGCCGAAATGCTGGCGGCGGGGGATACGCCCTTCATCCTCCGCATGCCCATCATTCCCGGCGTCAACGACGAACGCGAACACTTCGAGACCGTGGCGCGCCTGGTCAGGGGCGCGAAGACGCTGGTGCGCGTCGACATCCTGCCTTATCAGCGCGCCGCCGGGGCGAAATATGAAATGGTGGGGAAGACCTACGCGCCCGAGTTTGACGAGGCCGCGGCGCTCCACTACTACACCGAATGCTTTGACGATGCGGGAATCCCGTATCAGGTGTTCCGATAATCCGGCTTTTCAAAGGCTATGTTTGAAATTTAGCGATAATGTGCGAGAATTAACGCTCCGTCAACGAAAACGCAATGATATAATGATGCTATCAAAGTACGGAAAGTACTTGCGAAAAGGAGTGGATATCATGTCTAAGAAGATCATCAGCCTGCTGCTCACCCTCGTCATGGCGGCGTGCCTGTTCGCGGGCGCCTTCGCCGAGGAGGAGCCGGTGACCATCACCTACTGGGGCTGGGACATCAGCAACTTCTCGCAGCCGATGATGGACGCCTACATCGCCAAGCATCCCAACGTGACCTTTGAGCCCACCGCCGTGGAGTGGGGCGACATGCTGACCAAGACCCAGCAGGCCCTGGCCTCCAATTCCGAGCTGCCCACCATCATCCCCATGGACCTCTCCCTGATCGGCAGCTGGAAGAGCATGGACATCTTCGAGAACCTGCTGGACTACGGCCTGGACACCAGCGTTTACAACCAGGCGCTGATCACCGCCGCCACCAAGGATGACGGCAGCCTGATCGGCCTGTTCGAGAAC
>Ga0256404_1012438_pt1 | contig 11076 bp, 5 predicted proteins | sample RumenRJG_01DNA_FD_185990 | JGI IMG/M metagenome (GOLD analysis project Ga0256404, IMG submission 185990) | Bovine rumen microbial communities from Lethbridge, Alberta, Canada - RJG_01 | ecosystem: Host-associated > Mammals > Digestive system > Stomach > Rumen | place: Canada: Alberta | collected...
GTGGATAAGGACAGACTGGCGATCAATGTATCCGACTCGGACGCTTCCATAGATCTGGATCTTTTACTGGAAACCGCTGACTTTTACCGGCTGGGAGCGCAGGAGGCTGCTTCCATCATCGATTCGATCCGAAGAACGATTGCAGGACATTGGGAGCGGGAGGCGATGGTTGCCGGTATCAGAAGAGAGGAAAGAGAATACATGCGGTCGGCTTTTCGTGCTTGTGAAGAAGGATAGAATTCTATGTTTTTCCGGATCCCGGCCGTTTGGCCGGGGTTCGGTGGTTTATGAGCGAATGAAGTATGTTTCGATTGCATATTTATACCCGATGGCTGTAAAATAATAAGATAAGATAGTACCAGTCTGTTTCATGACGGTCCGGCTTGTGCAGAAGCTGTCTTTCACATTTTTCATAAGTGAGGCATCAAAGGACTGCACTGCATGCTGCGCCGAAGGACTTTAGCGCTTACGAAGAGATCGCCTTTTCGGATATTGACTCATTTTCAGGAAGGAAGCAGATATATGTCACGCGTACCATTTGAACTTAATGAACTGACTCTTTCCATTATTGATGAGATCGGGAGCCACATGCCCGGCGGCTTTTTCATTTACAGGGCGGCGGAGCCGGAGGAGCTGATCTATGCCAACAAGTCCGTATTTGCGATCTACGGCTGTGATACCCTGGAGGAGTTTAAGGCGCTGACCGGCTTTACCTTCCGCGGGATGGTTCATCCGGAGGATTATGAACGCATTTCCGGTTCCATCCTGGAACAGATCGGCGAGAGCGAGGACCAGATGGATTACGCCGAGTATCGCATCATCCGGAAGGACGGGGCGATCCGCTGGGTAGACGACTATGGGCATTATACGGAGACAAAGGTCTATGGCGGCATTTACACCGTCTTTATCTCGGATATCACGGAGAAGCATGAGCAGCGAGAGACAGATACTGCTGTACGCGACGCCGTGATTGCCACGCTGACCAATACCTATAACACTGTCTGGCTGATCAATGATGTGGAGACGGAGTCCTGCTCCCTCTACCATACGGACATGGACGCCGCCCATGAGGAGGCGATCCGCAACGCTTTAAGCCACGCGAAGTATACTGACACAAAGACGCAGTATGTCAATACCATGGTTGCGGAGCAGGACCGGGAGCGCATGCAGATCGAGATCGGCCTGCCCTATATCCTTGAGCAGTTTAAAACAAAGGAACGCTTCTCCGTTAATTTCATTCGTGCGTTGGAATCGGGCCCGCGCTTTTACCGTGTGGACTTCGGAAAGGTCTATATGCCCGGCGGCAGGATCGGCGTCACGATGGGCTTTAAGGATGTCGAGGATGAGGTCCGAAAGGACATGGAGATCCGGAAGACCCTCAAGGAGGCGATGGAGGCGGCCAATGCTTCGAGCCGCGCGAAGAGTAATTTCCTCGCCAGCATGAGCCATGACATGCGTACGCCCATGAACGGCATTATCGGCATGACCGCGATCGCGGCGACCCATCTCGATGACCGGGAGCGTGTGGCTGACTGTCTGAAGAAGATCACGGATTCCTCGAGCCATCTGCTTTCCCTGATCAATGAGGTCCTCGACATGAACAAGATCGAGTCCGGCAAGGTGGAACTTGCGGAGGAGGACTTTGATCTTGCGGAGCTCGTGGACAGCGTGCTTGCCATGACGCGCCCGCAGGTCGAGGCCAGAAAGCACGAGCTGCATGTCCACATCGGCAGTCTCGAGCACGAGAAGGTGACGGGCGACAGCACGAGAGTCAGAGAGATCCTGGTCAACCTTCTTGGCAATGCGATCAAATACACGCCCGACGGAGGCCGCATCATCTGCTCTCTGGAGGAGCGTCCTTCCAGCATTTCCGACATCGGGCTCTATGAGTTTACCATCGAGGACAACGGCATCGGCATGAAGCCGGAACTCGTACAGCGCATCTTTGATCCCTTCACCCGGGGCGAGAATAAGGCGTCACTGGCCCAGCAGGGTACCGGTCTCGGCCTTACCATCACGAGGAATCTCGTCCGCATGATGGGCGGCGATATCGAGGTGGAGAGCACCTACGGCATGGGCAGCAAGTTTACTGCGACCATTTTCTTAAGGCTCCAGGAACCGGACGAGGCTTCGCATGAGGCATTTGCCGATCTGCATGTGCTGGTGGCGGATGACGATCCGGTGAGCTGCGAGTCCGCCTGCTGCATCTTAAATGACCTCGGCATGAACAGCGAATGGGCGCTTTCCGGAAGGGCCGCCGTGGAGCGCGTCATGACGCGCCACGAGCAGGGCCGGGATTTCTTCGCGATTATCATTGACTGGAAAATGCCCGATATGAACGGCCTGGAGACGACCCGGCAGATCCGCAGGATCGTCGGAGATGATCTCCCGATCATCGTGATCTCGGCCTATGACTGGTCCGATATCGAGGCTGAGGCAAGGGAGGCGGGCGTCAGTTCCTTTATCAGTAAGCCGCTGTTCAAGACCAAGTTCGTCCGGCTGTTCCGTTCGCTCCTTGATCATGATATGGACGAGTCGGGGAACCGGCTGCTAAGGAAGCTCGAGGACCTGCATTTTACGGATAAGCGGGTCCTGCTTGCCGAGGACAACCTGATCAATGCCGAGATCGCCCTCAATATCCTGCAGATGACCGGTCTTTCCGTGGACGTCGCGGAGGACGGCGTGGAGGCGCTGGAAAAATTCGAAAGCTCCCCTGCCGGAAAGTATTCGCTGATCTTCATGGATATCCAGATGCCGCGCATGAACGGTTACGAGGCTGCCAGAGCGATCCGTGCCCTCCCGCATGCGCAGGCCGGAACGATCCCGATCGTTGCCATGACGGCAAACGCGTTTGAGGAAGACCGGCAGAACGCGTTTAAGGCCGGCATGAACGGTCATATCGCAAAGCCGCTCAATTTCGACGAGCTTTCCACCGTGCTGCAGGAGTGGCTGTGAGATATGAGATAAGTTGATTTCGGCTTTGGTATCTGTGTGTTTAGTGAGGAGGCAGATGCAGGCGGTTATTGCGAATTGTCGTGCTGCCGGATATTTGATAGAGAACTTTGCAAAATAGTTACACTAAAGACTATTAGGACTTCAGAAACATCATGATTTCATATTAGGGAAAGATCTGGCGTCAAACTGAGCTTCTGCGAAGACAGTGTCGTACCTGTACATTACAATTATGCAGTTTAAGATAATCACCTGCCCTTAAAATTAGGGCAGGATTTTTTACGGAAATCTTCGGAGCCGTAAAGGAATCGAAAGCACCGTAATGGTTTCGTCGCTTGCGGCAGGGCGGTATCAGGTCGTATCATAAAAGCAGAAACTGAATAGTGACAAAATGATAGTGATCACCAAAGTTTGCTCAACTCTTTTCACGGCTGGCGGTGCCTGGACGGGTGTCCTTGCGCCGCCCTAAAGCCTGCATTTATATCCTGCAGGCAGCTGAAGAGAAAAGCGGACGGAAGAACCAACACAGGAAACCAACACTGTTCTTATCGCAGGAGGACGACAGCATGAAGCATAAGTTTACCAGAGTTTTAGCAACAGCATTCATGATGCTCGCCGCATTTTCATTCACTGCATTTGCGGCCACGGTCGATGTGAGCTGGACCAAGGTCAAGCTCACGAACAAGGGCAATGCCCAGTGGAACCTGGACCTCGGTGAGGCAGGCAAAAAGCGGGATGTGAATCATTACGAGGTGCAGGTCTACGCTGCGGAAGGGAGCCTTAAAGGCTACGGCAGCTACGACGAATGGGACGTTATAGAAACGGCAGACCGCACCCGCCACGAGAAGCTCGCGATCTCGGATCCCGGCACCTATAAGTTCAAAGTGCGCGCTGTTATGAATGACGGAGATGTCAGCAACTGGTCTCAGGAAAGCAACGAGGTGACGATCACCGCCGAAAAATTAGCAAAGCTCGGCAAGCAGGCGGAGCGGGAGAAGAAAAAGGCGGAGCGTGAAGCAAAGAAAGCGGAGCGTGAAGCAAAGAAGGCAGAACGGGAAGCGAAGAAGGCCGAACGGGAGCAGAACAAAGCGGAACGGGAGGCAAGAAAGGCCGAGCGCGAAGCAAGGAAGGCTGAAAGAGCAAAGAAGAACGTCACCAATGCGGACGGAAGCTTAAAGCGCGGCTGGGAACAGACGGACGGCGTCTGGAAATATTACGACCAGACAGGCTCCGAAGCTGTCGGCTGGCTCCTGGTGCGCGGGCACTGGTATTATCTCGATGAAGACGGAGAGATGATGACCGGCTGGATCCGTAACGACGGAAAGCTTTATTATCTCGATGAGAACGGTGCCATGGTCACCGGAGACACGACTGTCGAGGGCGAGGCGCACAGCTTTGACGCATCCGGTGCCAAAATCGACGCGAAGACTGTCGAGGAGCCGGAGATCGAAGACACCGAGGCCTTGGGCGTAACTGTCGAGACAGCGCAGTGAGGCGGCCTCCGCACCGGGCTGAAGCCTCCACACCGGCGGAAGCATTTTCCGAATTGAATAACGGTCATCGTATGAGGCCCTGCTGTCGCAGGGCTTTTTCAATGCGTGAAACTGCTTTTAGCAGTTTCTGGAGAGCTGCAGCATCATGTTTGTGTGCTTACGGATGCATAACTGTGCTTTCGAGCATTTTCCGGAAAGCTGCCGTGTCAAAGGGCGCACCGGGGTAATCAAATGCAACGAGAAGATTGTGTCCGAGGGTGATTCCAACCTCGGCAAGATCGTTGATCCTGGCAAAGTTCTTTTTTGCGTATTTCGGGTCATCCATGCGTCCGAAGATCTCCAGATAGTATTCTTTCAGATTGACCGGACTCAGCATTTTCAGGTCAATGAATATCTCACGGCCGTCTGCAAGTGTAACAGGATACTCGTTTTTATACGGGATCTGCCAGCGGTAGACAATATTGGATGCGATACATTCATTTTTAGACCGTACAATTTCTCCGCGGTCTGTCCGGAACTGATAGTTGTCTTCAACCGGCCTTGTATTGGGCTTGTGGGTTTTGGATTCCCATCTTTGGATGATCAAAGATTTGGATGAGAAAGCAGCCGGAGTCAATTGCCCAAAGTCCCGCTTGAACTGATCGAATAAAGCATTCAGCAATTCCGGATCATATTGGTCGGCATGGTGCTTAAGCTGCGACAGGCATTTTCTCACTACGCTCAGCGTCTTTTTGGCGCAGTAGGCTTTGATATATTCCGAAAGCATGGGGTCGGATTTTTTTAAATACTGCGTCTTGAAATATGCATCGAAATGGGATGGACTAACCCCTTTTTCTGCAGTGCTCATATGGCTGCCCGGTGCTGTTGCCCTTTCGAGAGAAAAGCTGATCCTGGTTTTACGACGATGAACATGCATAGCAGCAGACGGCGCGGCTGCCAGGATATTACGGCAGGTTTCTTCCAACCATTGAAGATAGCGAAATTCTTTGTCAAGCTGGTCTTTGAAAGCCGGATTCGTTAACATTATTTTGCTCATAGATATTTTTCCTGTTTTTAATAACCGTCGTCATACCAACTGCTTTTTGATGTGGATAGTTTTCTCTTGTGCAAAACGTGGCCCTTTAAAAAGGGAAACATTGATTCCAAAAGAATTGCCCACTCGGAATGAATAGGCACACGACAGCTTGTTTTTTAAGGTTTACGCTTTAAACAAATCATAGAAGACTGTTTAAGCATATCAGCCCGAAAGCTCGAGCTGTGCGAATTATGATGGAAACTGCATCAGTGGGACAGGTATCAGGAAATGATAATGAAAGAATCATGAGTTCCTCTGAAGAGGAAAGATATACAACAGATACTCTTGCACTGAGTGGAGCAATAATATCACAGCGAGCAAGATGATGCAAGCTGATTTTAATAATTGATGTGAAGAATACATAGGGAGGTCATTATGTTACACGAAAATGAAGGTAAATTGGATGTTTCGTGTATGGTGTGGCTGCTATAAAGGGGTGAAATACACGAAACTCTTTTGTAATTCTGAATCCGTGTATGCCCTTATCTAAAAAAATACACGATATTTCTGTTAAGCTTCAGATTCGTGTACTGGCATTTTTGGCAGTACACAGTTTTAAGGTTTATTACTCATTCCGTGTACAGCTTTTAGTAACCCATACACGGAATCTGCCTTCAATTGGTATTTTGTGTACTCTTCCATCTGTACTGTACACGGAAGTTAAAAAGATAGATCAATTCGTGTATTCCCATGAAAAGTTCGTTGGGAAAACTTCAAAAAGGCTGCCTTAAATTTTGAATTGTTACAGAAAGCGGGGCAGAAAGAGGGGCAGAAAGAGGGGCAGAAGCGGGGCAGAAAGAGGGGCAGAAGCGGGGCAAAAAGAGGGGCGGATGCGGGGCGGAAGTGAGTCGGATTTGAGGCTTGACATATTTGGAGAGAAAAAGCTGCTTTGATTAATGGTTGCGCTGCCCGGCGGATCTCAGATATAATATGGACGCGTAAGCCCGGCTGCGCAAGAAAAGATATAGTTAGCTGTCATCGCGAAGCTCGTCTTCGCCCTGAGGGCTTGACAAGCTTCGCGAGCACGTATACATGAAACTAACGCATCCCCTTCGCCCAATAGGGATGGCTCGCTGCGTTTCATAGTAAGTGAGGTGATCGTATGGCCTGGTATGATGAGGCTGTGTTTTACCATATATATCCGCTGGGGCTGACGGGGGCGCCCGAGCATAACGAGTATAAGTCCCCGGATGAGTATGCTGTGGATGTGTCGCCGGCTGACGCTGCGAGGATCCCTGGAATGGATACTGCTTCGAATGGAACCGCCCGGGTGCGCCTGCACCGGCTGCAGACGCTGATCCCATGGATCTCGCATATCAAAAGGATCGGCTGCACGGCTCTGTATATCGGTCCGCTGTTTGAGTCGGTCGGGCATGGATACGAGACGACGGACTACCGGAAGCTGGATTCGCGGCTTGGCACCAATGAGGATCTGAAGGATTTTGTGCGCCGCTGCCATGAGGCTGGGATCCGCGTGATCCTGGACGGCGTGTTCAATCACACCGGACGTGATTTCTTTGCTTTTAAAGACCTGCAGGCGCACAGGGAGCAGAGCCGGTATCTGCACTGGTACTGCAATGTCAATTTCTGGAACAACAACGAATATAATGACGGATTTTCCTATGACAACTGGGGCGGCTACAACCTGCTCGTGAAGCTGAATACCCGTAATCCGGAGGTCCGTGATTATCTGCTGGATACAGTGCGTTTCTGGGTGTCGGAGTTTGATATCGACGGGATCCGTCTGGATGCGGCGGATGTGCTGGACTTTGACTTCATGCGCAGCCTTCGGGATCTGGCCAACAACATCAAACCGGAGTTCTGGCTCATGGGTGAGGTGATCCACGGCGAGTACGGCAGATGGGTCAATGAAAACACCTTACATTCCGTGACCAATTATCATCTGCACAAGGCCCTCTACAGCGGGCATAATGATCATAATTACTTCGAGATCGCCCATACCGTGAAACGCCAGCGGGATATGGGACTCGGCGACAATGTGCATCTCTACAGCTTCGTGGACAATCACGATGTCGAGAGGATCATGACGAAGCTTCGAAACAAGAAGCACTTTTGTCCGGTCCATGTGCTGCTCTATACACTTCCCGGTATACCGAGTCTCTACTATGGGTCGGAATTCGGCATCGAGGGCCGCAAGGAGAAGTGGTCGGATGCGTCCCTGCGCCCGGCACTGAACCTTGCTGATATGTTGTGTTCTGCGGGAGTTGATTTCTCTTTCAATGACAAAACGGAAAGTGTTTCAGACGGTGCTTGGAGTGAAGCAGAGCAGGGAGCCGGTCCCGAAAGAGTCAAGGAAAATGTCCCCAGTTTATCACAGAACGGACAGATGGTGCCGGATCCGCAGGCGGCAGCGTGCCTTGAGCTGATCACAAAGCTCGGAGAGGCGCACAAGGCACTTCCGGCCTTAAGCTACGGAACTTATCAGGAGCTCCAGCTTACGACCACAAAATATGCTTTTGCAAGAGGCGACCTCATTGTAACCGTAAACAATGCGGACCATCCGGATGCTTTCGATATCCGTGTGACGGATCTTTGGGATGCCGGCCGGTGGGACAGCGGAGCGGCAGCCTCCGGACTGATCAGGCAAAATGAAACCGGGAATGCGGCCGGGCCGGCATATATCGGCGTGCTTTCCGGAAAGAGAGCAGAGATCCATGACGGCTGGGTGCATCTGGAGATCGACCCATGCGACGGAGAGATCTGGGTGCCTGCAGGATGATGAGTTACTCTTCAGACGTTTGCCAGGCCTTGAATACCGCTTTTGAAAAAACCCATGTGCTGATGCTGATATTGTTTCACGGAAAGTCATGGGCGTATCCTTGAGAAATCGGCATAATTATGATATTATGAACAAGTTGACCGCGCTGATCTTATGAAGGCTGCCAGAAAGGGCTTCCGGACGGATGAGATGCGGTGCATCTGGACTGAATACACTGAGTAAGGAAAGGTATATAAGACATGTTAGATATCAGGTTTGTGAGAGAGAATCCCGAACTGGTAAAGGAAAATATCCGCAAGAAGTTCCAGGATGAGAAGCTGCCGCTGGTAGATGAGTGCGTTGCGCTCGATGCCGAGCTGCGTAAGGTCCAGCAGGAGGCCGATGACTTAAGAGCAAGGCGCAACAAGCTGTCCAAGGAGATCGGCGGCCTGATGGCGAAGGGTCTTAAGGAAGAGGCGGAGAAGGTCAAGGCAGAGGTCACCAAGGACGGAGACCTTTTAAACGAGCTTTCCGCGAAGCAGACTTCACTGTCCGAGGAGCTGACCAAAAAGATGATGATCATCCCGCAGATGATCGATCCGTCCGTTCCGATCGGCAAGGACGATTCCTTCAATGTCGAGGTACAGCGTTTCGGCGAGCCCGTGGTTCCGGATTTTGAGATCCCGTATCATACCGATATCATGGAGAGCTTCGGCGGAGTGGATATGGATGCTGCAGGACGTGTTGCCGGCAACGGCTTCTACTACCTGATCGGCGATATCGCCCGTCTTCATGAGGCAGTGCTGGCATACGGCCGTGACTTCATGATCGGCAGAGGTTTCACCTACTGCATCCCGCCCTTCATGATCCGTTCCAAGGTCGTGACCGGCGTTATGTCCTTCGCGGAAATGGATGCCATGATGTATAAGATCGAGGGTGAGGATCTCTACCTGATCGGAACCTCCGAGCATTCCATGATCGGCCGCTATATCGACCAGACTCTTGACGAGGACAAGCTTCCGATCACCATGACCTCCTACAGCCCCTGCTTCCGCAAGGAGAAGGGCGCCCATGGCATCGAGGAGCGCGGCGTTTACCGTATCCATCAGTTCGAAAAGCAGGAGATGATCGTTGTCTGCGAGCCGGAGGACAGCATGAAGTGGTACGATGTTCTCTGGAAGAACACCGTAGATTTCTTCCGCAGCCTGGATATCCCGGTGCGCCAGCTCGAGTGCTGCTCCGGTGACCTGGCTGACCTCAAGGTCAAGTCCTGCGATGTCGAGGCATGGAGCCCGCGTCAGAAGAAGTATTTCGAGGTCGGTTCCTGCTCCAACTTAGGCGATGCGCAGGCAAGACGCCTCAAGATCCGCATCAAGTCCAAGGAGAAGGGCAACCATCTTGCTCATACCTTAAACAACACCTGCGTGGCGCCGCCGCGTATGCTGATCGCTTTCCTGGAGAACAACCTTCAGGCAGACGGCTCCGTGAAGATCCCCGAGGTGCTTCGTCCGTACATGGGCGGTACCGAGGTGCTTGTGCCCCAGTATAACTCCATCACTGCTAAGAAGAAGTGATCTTCCTCGCCGGATCTGCTTTGTTCGTCATCGCAGATGACGGCATTTTGCAGCACCGGATGGCAATGAAGGAATACGAACGATTGAAATGTTATCATAAATGATAACTATAGCTAGGGAGATAGTATTTGAATAAAGAAGAACTCCTGAACGGTTTAAACGAACAACAGAAGGAAGCGGTCCGATATCTGGATGGACCGCTTCTTATTTTAGCGGGCGCAGGCTCCGGAAAGACGAGAGTGCTGACGCACAGGATCGGCTACCTGATCGAAAGCGGGGTTGCGCCGTGGAATATTCTGGCGATCACCTTCACCAACAAGGCGGCAGGGGAGATGCGGGACCGTGTGGACTCCCTGCTGCAGGCGAGGGCTGCGCAGCAGGTATTTGTGTCGACCTTCCATTCCATGTGTGTAAGGCTTCTCCGCCGGGATATCGATAAGCTCGGCTATCAGAAGGACTTCACGATCTACGACACGGATGATCAGAAAACACTCGTCAGAAACTGCATCAAGAATCTCGGGATGGATACGAAGATGTACCGCGACCGGGCGGTCCTTTCCATCATTTCCGCGAGTAAGAACGAAATGGCGGACGCGGAAAGCTTCACAGCTTCCGCTTCGGATCTCTATGAGCGGGGCGTCGCCAGGATCTATACCGAATATGAGAAACAGATGCGGGCGAACAACGCGCTGGACTTTGATGACCTGCTGATCAAGACGGTGCAGCTCTTTCACCGCTTTCCGGAGGTGCTCGAATATTGGCAGGAGCGCTTCCGCTACATCATGGTGGATGAGTACCAGGATACCAACAACGTGCAGTTTGAACTGGTGCGCCTCCTTTCGGAGCGCTATCAGAACCTCTGCGTGGTCGGTGACGACGATCAGTCGATCTATAAGTTCCGCGGCGCCAATATCGAAAACATCCTAAGCTTTGAGAAGACCTTCCCGAAGGCAAAGGTCATCAAGCTTGAGCAGAACTACCGATCCACGAAGTCCATCCTGAATGCGGCCAATCTTGTGATCCGCAACAATCACGGGCGCAAGGAAAAGCAGCTATGGACGGACAACGAGGAGGGCATGCTTCCGGTCTACAACGAGTATGACACGGCAGCAGGCGAGGCTGATCAGATCATTCGTCATGCGGCGGAGGCGGCGGCTCGCGGGACCCGTCTCAGAGACCAGGCAGTACTGTACCGGACCAACGCCCAGTCGCGTCTGCTGGAAGAAAAATGCATTGAACGGAACGTTCCATATATCATCGTCG
>Ga0256404_1012440_pt1 | contig 11075 bp, 7 predicted proteins | sample RumenRJG_01DNA_FD_185990 | JGI IMG/M metagenome (GOLD analysis project Ga0256404, IMG submission 185990) | Bovine rumen microbial communities from Lethbridge, Alberta, Canada - RJG_01 | ecosystem: Host-associated > Mammals > Digestive system > Stomach > Rumen | place: Canada: Alberta | collected...
ATTTGCCATACTCATTCCAGAACTTCTCATACTCCTCGCGCTTGCTCTTGAGCTTGCGGCCGAGAGCCTTGAGAATGTTCTTCTCGAGCGCCTGGCCGATGACCTTGAGCTCGCGGCTCTGCTGCAGCAACTCACGCGATATGTTCAGCGAGAGATCCGGCGAATCGACGAGGCCCTTGATGAAGCGCAGGTAATCCGGCAGCAGGTCCTTGCATTTGTCCATGATGAAGACATGGCGCGAATAGAGCTGCAGGCCCGGCTCGAAATCGCTCTGATAGAGGTTGAACGGCGCATGAGCCGGTATGGCGAGCAGAGCGGTGTACTCGACGGCGCCCTCCGCCTTCGTATGGAATACTTCCATCGGAGCTTCCCACTCATGGAACTGATTCTTGAAGAATTCGTTGTATTCCTCGTCCTTGATCTCCGACTTGTTGCGCGTCCAGAGCGGCTGCATGGAGTTCAGCGTGCGCGTCTCGACCTTCTTGACCTTCTCCGCGCCCTCGATCTCCTTGCCATTCTCGTCTTTCGGCGTCTCCTCGAACTCGAAGTCCATCTTGATCGGGTAGCGCACATAGTCCGAATACTTCTTGACGAGGCGCTCGATCTCGTAGTTGTCCGTGAAATCATTATCGGCATCGCTGCCGTAGAAGCCTTTCTTCAGCTGGATCGTGATGGTCGTGCCGCGGCCCTCGCGCTCGCACTCCTCGACCGTATAGCTGCCATCACCGGCCGACTCCCAGCGCGTAGCCTGCTCCTCGCCGGCCTTGCGCGTCTCGATGGTCACCTTTTCGCCGACCATGAATGCCGAGTAGAAACCGACACCGAACTGACCGATGAGCTCCTTGTCATCGACCGAGGCATCATTCTCCTTCGCCTTCTTCAGCTGCTCGAGGAATGCCTGCGTGCCGGACTTCGCAATCGTGCCGATGTTGTCTATGACTTCCTGACGGCTCATGCCGATGCCGTTATCCTTGATTGTCAGCGTATGAGCATCCTTGTCCGGTATCAGGTAGATCTCGAATGTCTTATCATTGCCCAGGATATCGGGATTGGTCAGGCTCTCGAAATGAACCTTGTCGATCGCATCCGATGCGTTCGAGATGAGCTCCCGCAGGAAGATCTCGTGATTCGTATAAATGGAGTTGATCATCAGGTCCAGCAGCTTCTGAGTTTCGGCTTGGAATTCATGTTTCTCTTTGGCCATAATCTATGTTACCTCTCCTCTTGGTATATATTCGCACTGTCGTTAGCACTCATCAGCTGTGAGTGCTAACACATCCAGTACATAATATACACTACAAATGACAAAAAGTCAAATATTTTTTCCTGCACGGCCCTCCAGCTCGGCGGTGACATCGCAGATGCGCAGCGGCGCGGACGTATAGTCGAACAGCAGCGCCTGGCGTACCGGCTCTATATCCGGTGCCGGCCCATCACTCTGCCCGTTCTCCCCTGCCGGCTGCACCCGATAGGGGAATACCTCGATCTGGTACATATGCTGCAGCCGGCGCCAGCCTGGGAAACGATAGCCCGGGATATAGCGGCGCGGACGGTCGCTGCGCCAGAAAGGCGCCGTCAGCGACTGGTACTCCTTGCCGTTCCAGTCGAGAGCGCCGGAGCGCACGCTGCCGCCATCGGCCCGCAGCGCATCATAGCGCAGCAGCGCTGCTATGAGCGTACCAGCGCCCCCGGGCAGCCCGTACTGCTCGCTGACGAAAGACTGCATATAGCCATACAGTGCCGCCGTCGAATGCCCCCGCCGGTGATAGCATCGGCCGCGCCACCAGTCGGTAAGCTTCTGCCAGAAGGCAAAAGCATCGCCCTGCTCGAAACGCTCGATCAGATACTGCGCCGTATAGCGGCAGCGCCCCGCATTGTGATACCGCTCGAAAACATCCTCGAACAGGTGCAGCCAGCGGATCTCGCCGTAGCTCAGCGCATCGGAATGGATGACCTCATACGGCGCCACCGGCATGTAGGCGTAGCCGTAGCGCTCTACGAGCTCCATCATGCGTGCCCCTTTGAGGAATTTCAGGAACCCGAGCTGCAGCATGTTGCTGTGCAGATCGTAGACATCATTGAACGACTGCCGGAACGACGCCATCCCCTCGCCCGGCAGACCGATGATGAGATCCGTATGGATATGCATATTGTGAAAACTGCGCAGGCGCCCGATATGCCCGGCGATATCCGACCAGTGGTTCACCCGCGCCACAGCTGCCAACGTATCTTTGTTCGTCGACTGGATGCCGATCTCGAGCTGCACGCGCCCGGCCGGCATGCGGGCGAGCAGCTCCAGCGCCTCGTCATCCATATAATCCACCGCGATCTCGAAATGGAAATTCGTGCGGCAGCTGCGCGGCAGAGCATCGATATAGCGCAATATCGGCAGGAAATGCTTTTTATTGGCATTGAACGTGCGATCGACGAACTTCACCTGCCGCACATCGGCCGCCACGAAGGCCTCCAGCTCGCGCTGTACGCGTGCGAGCGGCAGATAGCGCACCCCGGCCGTGGCACAGGACAGACAATAGGCACAGGCGAACGGACAGCCGCGCGACGTCTCATAATACAGGATGCGCTCGCGGAAGTCCTCATCCGCCAGCTCCGCCGGCGTATAGGGGAATGGCAGCCGGGCGATATCCGGTACCGTGACCGCTTGACCGGCATGGATCCGGCCCCCCGCATCACGCCGGGCCACACCGCCTATCTCATGGTCGGGCTCATAGTCGCACGCCGCCAATGCCGCCAGCGCCTGCTCGCCCTCGCCACGCACGACGAAATCCACCATCGGGAACTCCCGCAGGAACTCCTCGACCTCGTAAGAGACCTCCGGCCCGCCGCAGATGATGGTGAGCTCCGGCATCGCCTCTGCCAGCAGCCGCAGTAGATCCTTCACCAGCTCGATATTCCAGATATAGCAGGCGATCCCCAGGACCTTGGGCTGACGGTCGTACACCTCGCCCAGGATGTCCGGCAGATGATCATTGATCGTCAGTTCCAATATTTCCGACCCCGGCACCGCCTGCCGCAGATACCTGACTGCCAGCGACGTATGCGAGTATTTAGCGTTGAGTGCCAGCCATACCGCTTTCTTCACTCTTTATCCCCCTTGATTCCACAGAAAAAGGGCGGCAGCTCGTAGGCTGCCGCCCTGCTCATATAAAGCTTAACCGGAAAAAACGCTTTCGTCAATCAGACAACAGCACCTCAATACCGGAACTTCTGCAGCGACTCCGAAAGATCCTGCGCCATGCGCGACAGGCTGTCGCTGGCGGTCGCGATCTCGCCGGCCGAGGCGCTCTGCTCCTCGCTAGCCGCCGACACGCTTTCCATCTCGCTGGCGACCTTGCCGCTGTTATCCGCGATGTTCTGCGTCTTCTCGCGAACCACACCAGTCTGAGAGCCTACCTGACGCAGCTCGTTGACCATGATCGCCGTGCGGTCAGCCACATTGGCTGCCGCCTGCTGGATATTGTCGAACGTATCCTTCAGCTCGGCCACCGCCGCCGTGCCCTCCTGGACAGCTGTGCTGCCGGACTGCATGGAGCTGACGGCTGCCTCGGTATCCGCCTGGACGCCGCCGATGAGCGTCGTGATCTTCTGTGCCGCTTCCTGCGAAGCCTCGGCCAGCTTGCGCACCTCATCAGCGACGACGGCGAAGCCGCGGCCGTGCTCGCCGGCCCGCGCTGCCTCTATGGCTGCGTTGAGTGCCAAGAGATTCGTCTGCTCCGCTATGCTGGAGATCGTCTCGACGATGGAGCCGATTTCCTGCGAGCTCCGGCCCAGCTTGTCGACCGTATCCTGAGCACTCTTGACGACTTGTTCTACGCTTTCGATATTCGTTACAGCATCCGAGACGCGCTTGCTGCCATCGACAGCGCTGCTGTGCGCCTTGTCGGCATCGCTGGCCACGGCATCGGCCGTCTTGTTCAGCTTGCCGAGCGATTCCATCGTCTCCGCGACGCTGTCCTGCGACTCCGCCACATGCTGCTGCTGCTCGGCCGTGACCTGTGCAGCGTTCGTGACCGAGTTTGCCACCTGCTCCGACGCCTGGGCGCTCTGATGAGCGCTGGCCGTGAGCTCCTGCGAGGCAGCGGCGAGACGCTGAGCCGTCTCATTCGTCTGACGCATGAGCTCGCTGATCATCTTGCGCATATCGACAAAGCTGCGCAGCATATCGCCGAACTCATCCGTACGTGTAATCTCGACCCCCGTTTCGCGGAAGTCACCGCTCTTCATATTCTGGCAGGCTTTGTTCGCCATCATCAACGGCTCGGTGATCTTGCGCGCCGTGATGATGCAGACGGTCACCATGATGACCAGGACGACGATGACCATCAGAACGATATTGCGGGTAACAGCCTTGATGTCCTCATCGGTCCCCTTCTTGAGGTCGATTGCCCCCTGATGCTCGCTCTTCTGGAGCTCGAGGAGGGCCTTGCCCATCACCGCGGACTGCTTGGCACCGTCGCGGGAGTAGAGAGCCAGACCTTCATCGTACTGGCCCGCCAGGGAGAGCTCTGCCACCTTGTCCAGCGTCGCGTGCAGGTTCTTCCACTCGTTCTGGGCCGTCTCCATCAGGGCATCCGTCTCCTCATCATCGATGGGGATATCCTCATAGCCGGCGATGCTGTCCTCGACCATCTTCACGCCGGTCTCATACTTGCCTTTGAGTTCCTGCAGGCGCTGCGGATCGTTACGGCAGGTCGTCATGCTGATCGCCATGCCCTGCGAGTAGCGCATGCCGCTCAGTGCCGTACCGACATAATCCAGACTCTGTACACTGGACTCGTACATCGTGTTGATATCATCCTGGGCGTCGCGCAGCCCCAGGTACCCGGCCACGCTGACTGCCAGCATACCGGCGATCGTGATGATGCCCAGCAGCAGCAGCTTGCCGCTTACCTTCATGTTGTCAAGCCATTTCATTTGCAAGACTCCTTCCCACAAAATTCCCCTACATAGATATTGATTGACTAAAATAAACTATTATGGCTCTATCTTCTCTTTATTCTTTATTCACCGCCATAGTTAATTTTCCCTTTTTTTTACACAAAAAAGTTTACTTAGAAAACCATGTTCAAATAATAGCTGGATGACCTTTTCTGTCATCCAGCTATTATGCCGTCGGTATTACCCGGTATTTTACCTTTCGTCCAGCAGCGACATGAGATCATCATAATCCTGCTGAAGCTCAGACTTTTCCTCCGCCAGCGACAGCGCCGCCAGCACAGCGATGCGACGCTCGTCGAAGCTGTGGATGCTGCGCGCGATCTGCTTCATGCGCTGATCGACTTCCTGAGCCAGTTTCTTCATTTTCTCCGGCTCGTCGGTGCGCAACGGATAGCTTATACCGTATATCTCCACCACGACCCGGTCCAGTTTCCTGGCTGGCGTCTGTGCCGCGGCTGCCTTCCGATCCGTATCAGACATTTCCAGCACCTCTATCAGGCCCGCAGCTCGGCAGCAAACTGTTTCTGCACCGCAGCCAGGACTTTCTGCACAGCGGCGTCCGTCTCCTCATCGGTCAGCGTACGGTCGTTCGACTGGAACACGAGGTTGAACGCGAGGCTCTTCTTGCCCTCATCCACCTGCTTGCCGCTGTAGACATCGAACAGCGTGACGCCCTGGAACATCTTGCCGGCGTTCTTCGCTATGACGCGCTCGATATCGGCTACCGCCACATCCTGATCAACGATGAGCGCGAGGTCGCGCGCCATGGCCGGGTACTTCGGCAGGGATTTCAGATGCATCTTCTTGCCTGCGTACTTCATGAGCGTCGCGACATCCATCTCGAATATATAGACCTTCTGCTTCAGGCCGAAGTTCGCCGCAACCTCCGGATGGAGTTCGCCGACTGCGGCGATCACCTCGCGGCCTTTCTTGAAGAGCGCGGTCTTGCCCGGATGCATCGCGAAATGCTCCCCGGCCTCGACCGTGTATTTCGCGATATGCATACGCTCGAGATACTGCTCGACGATACCTTTCATATCGTAGAAATCGACCTGCTCTGCCGACTGGTTCCAGCCCACCGGATCGCGTCGGCCCGTTATGAGGCCGACGAGCTTCACCGGCTCATCAGGCAGCTCGGTCAGCGGCAGCGCATGAGGATGGAATACCGGCGCGATATCGAACAGCTTGATATCCGTATTCTTGCGGGACAGGTTGCGCAGGGCGTTCTCCATGATGCTCGTCAGCAGCGAGGTGCGCACGAGCGGAGCCTCATCGCTGAACGGATTCATGATCGGTATGGCTTCGCGCAGCGGGCTGTCCTGCGGTACGCGCAGCTTGTCAAGCATATCGACGCTTGTGAAGCTGAACGACAGCTCCTCCGTCATGCCGAGATCGACGAGGACATGTTTCGTGCGGTCGATGAAATCCTGCCGCTCGCTCTGACGCCCCTGCATGACCCGGCCGAACGGGGTCGTCGAGGCGATGTTGTCAAAGCCATGGATGCGGGCGACCTCCTCGGAGAGGTCCTCCCAGTAGGTGCAGTCATTGCGCCAGCTCGGCACGGTCACGTGATAGCTCTCAGCCGCAGCATCTACAGTCTCTACTGCGAAGCCGAGCTTCTCGAGTATTTCGACCATCTCGCTGCCGGCGAGCTGTGTCCCGAGGCGGCTGTTGATCTGCGCTGCCGAGAAATCTATCGTTACCGGCTGTTTCGGCTCCGGATAGGCGTCGAGGACTCCCTGCGTCACGGTGCAGGCGCCCATGTCCTGCAGCAGCTGGCAGGCGCGGTCAAGTGCGCGCACGGTCTTCGTGACATCGACGCCGCGCTCGAACCGTCCCGAGGCCTCTGTGTGCAGGCCGCAGGCGCGCGACGTGCGGCGGATGCTCGGGCCATTGAACGAGGCCGCCTCGAACACGACCGTCGTCGTGGCATCGGTGATCTCGGTCTCGAGACCGCCCATGACGCCGGCGAGGCCGGCCGCTTTCTCCGCATCAGCGATGACGAGCTCGCCGCCCTGCGCCAGACGCGAGGAGTCATCGAGCGTGTGTAGGTTCTCACCAGCGACGGCTTTGCGCGCCGTCAGGCTGTGGCCGGTGATCCGATCGTAGTCATAGGCATGCATCGGCTGCCCGAGCTCGATCATGACGAAATTCGTCACATCGACGACGTTGTTGATCGCGCGGATGCCGGCGCCCTCGAGACGCTGCTGCATCCACTCCGGCGACGGACCGATCTTGACATTCTTCACGATGCGGGCCGAGAAGCGGTCGCAGAGATCCTGCGCCTCGATGCCGACTTTCAGCATGTCGGCCGCCTTCGCCTCGTCATCCTCTTTGCAGGCGATCTCAGGATAGTGCGGCTCCGCCCCCGTCAGCACGGCCGCCTCGCGCACGAGGCCGATGACGCTGAAGCAGTCACCGCGGTTCGCCGTGAGCTCGAACTCGAGCACGACATCATCGAGGCCGAGCACGCTGGCTGCCGGTACCCCGACCGGAGTATCCGCCGGCAGGATATAGATGCCATCCTTCTGCTCCTCGGTCAGCTTCGTGAGATCCATGTGGAGCTCGCCCGCCGAGCAGAGCATGCCGATGGACGGCACGCCGCGCAGCTTGCCCTTGGCAATTTTCTGCCTGTTCGGCAGATGAGCGCCAACCATCGCTACCGGTACGATCTGGCCCTCAGCCACATTCTGGGCGCCCGTCACGATCTGGAGATTGCCCTCGTGATACGGACCCACGTCGAGCTGGCAGATCTGCAGGTGATCGGAGTCCGGATGCGGCTTGATCTCCGTGATGCGGCCTGTCACGACTTTATCGAGCCCCTCATCCGCGCGGATGACATTCTCGACCGGCACGCCGGCCATCGTATATTTATCGGCGAGTTCCTCGCCAGAGAGAGTGAGGTCTATGTAGTCACTCAACCATTTCATCGAAACTTGCATTGATTATAAACCTGCTACTAAAAACATAGAACAACATAGAAATTATCTATGCCTAGAAAACTTCCTTTTTCATCGTGTATGCTTTTGTCCAGGCAAGCCTGAGACTACTCACAAGTTCTTGTACACTCCAAAGGCGTTGACCGTGTTCCCTGCCTCGCAAGGAAACGGCTTGTTCCCGACTAGCCATCGGTACATTTATCAAGACGTGAAACGTGAATCAGGCAATGCGATAGTTTTTCGTATCGCGCAGATTCAGTGCTGCATTCAAGTCTCGGTCTTCCGTGAAGCCACATGCGGGGCAGACGTAAACGCGGTCTTTGAGTTTCAGGCCGCTATGCACATGTCCACAGTCGTGGCAGGTCTTGGAACTCGGGTAGAATCGGTCCGCGATGCGGAACTCGATCCCGATGGTTCCTGCCTTGCGCCGCAGCTTCTCGCGGAAGGAGTAGAAGCGCTGCTCTGACACTGCCTTCGAGAGATGACAGTTCTTCATCATGCCAGTCACGTTGAGGTCTTCCACCGTGATGAAGCGTGGTTTTTGCTCCACCAGTGCGTGGATGACCTGATTCTCGTGATTGCGGCGGAGATTCGCCAGCCGCTGATGCAATCTTTGTACCGATAATCTCTTTTTCTCTATGTTTGCAGAGGCAGTAGCAGTACTACCACCTTTCTTTTTTCGCATCTCGTACTTGCGGCTGAGACGCCTCTGCTCTCTTCTCAGCCGCTTCTCGAGCCGTCTGACCCGAGAAGACGTATTGATATTCTCAAAAATCCTGCCGTCGCTGACGATGGCAAGCGATTTGACGCCGAGGTCCACACCGATGCCATCCGTCTGCGGATGGTACGATGCTTCTAAATCATTGTTATAACGGCTCGTCTCCTCAATCTCGGCTGTGACCGAGACGTAGTAGCGGCCCGCTTCACAGGAGACGTGCCCATTCTTGATGGTCGCGCCCTGCGGCAGGTAGCCAAATTCCTTCAGACGTGCCCTGCCGATGGTCGGAATCTGGATCTTGTGACGCCAGATGGTCCAGTCGCCCTTGTTGTTCTTCGGGAAGTAGAGCTTTACATTCTGCTGGTTCTTCCGCTTGAAGCGCGGGAAATGCGCCTGCCCTTTGAAGAAGCGCCGGAACGCCTGCTCCGCATTGACGAGGACTTTCTTACGCGCCTTGGAGCCGCACTGGTCAATCCAGGGGAATTTCTTCTTCAGTACATGGTTGACGTACTTGTCAAAGTCATTGGCGGTTACGAAATGGGGCTGCTTCTCATCGAGAACGCCGCGCTGATACAGGCGGTACAGCCAGATGTTGCGGGCGATGTACTGGTTCGCGAGGAAGCGGCAGATGCCGAGCGAACGGCGAACCTTATCCTTTTGGCTTTCGGTGAGCCGAAGTTCGGTCTTGAAGGATTTGAGCAACGGTTTCATCCCCCTTCAGTTTCCCTTCGTATTTTCCCAATCCATGGACACGGCTAGAAAACATACGGATGATGCTGATAAGGTCCTGTATTATCTCACGTTCTGGACTGAGGTCCTCGTTGTTGACGACAATGATCTTTGCCCCGTGCTCGGCCAGATGGCGCTCGAACCAGTCGAAGCCGAAACGGACGAACCGGTCCTTATGTGCGATATAGATTTCGGCCACTTTGCCTTCCTCTGCCATCTTGATGAGTTCATTCCATTGTTTCCGCTTGAGATTCAGGCCACTGCCGATATCCGTCATGACACGGTCGACAATGACACCGCGCGCATTGACAAACTCGCGCAAGAATGACACTTGGTTCTTCAAGTCATCACGCTGCTTTGCCGTTGACACTCTGGCGTATAGGATCACTTTCTTCTGATTCTGCACTCTCGTGCTGTTCCCCATATACACATCCAACTGCTCCTGTGTATAAAACCTCCGATTCGTCGGGGTTCTGAAAGCTTTCAACTTGCCCGCAACATCCCACTTCTGGAGCGTCCGGACTGTCACACCAAGCATCTTGGCAAAATCTTTCGGTTTATAGGTATTCATACTTATATTATACCATATGTACCTATTATATTCTATATTTTATTTAACAGTTACAATCAGAACTGGCTCAAAAAACGCAGATCATTATCATAGAACAGGCGCAGATCGTCGACGCCATAGGACAGCATAGCGATGCGCTCGACGCCCATGCCGAAAGCGAAACCACTCACGACGGAGGGATCGTAGCCGCTCATCTCAAGCACATGCGGATGCACCATGCCGGCTCCGAGGATCTCGAGCCAGCCCGTGCCCTTGCAGACCTTGCAGCCCTTGCCATGGCACATGACGCAGGAGATATCGACCTCGGCCGACGGCTCCGTGAACGGGAAGAAGCTCGGACGGAACCGTACCCCGATGTCCTCGCTGAATATCTGATGCAGGAACAGCTCGAGCGTGCCTTTGAGGTCGGCCAGGCTGATGCCCTTGTCGATGACGAGGCCCTCGACCTGCGTGAACATCGGCGAATGCGTAGCATCGTACTCATCGCGGCGATAGACGCGCCCCGGCGCAATCATGCGGATCGGCGTGTTCGGGTCGTTTTTCTGCATCGTGCGGGCCTGGACCGGCGACGTCTGCGAGCGCATGAGTATCTCGTCCGTGATGTAGAACGAATCCTGCATATCGCGGGCCGGATGGTCCTTCGGCAGGTTGAGCGCCTCGAAATTGAAGTAATCGCGCTCGATCTCCGGTCCCTCCTCGACGGAGAAGCCCATGTGCACGAATATGTCCTTGATGCGCTCGAGCGTGAGCGTCAGCGGATGCAGATGGCCGAGCGGCTGCTGACGACCAGGCAGCGTGACATCGATATGCTCGCTGGCTATTTTCTGCTCCAGCTCCCGCGCCTTCAGCTCCTCATTCTTCTGCGCGATGAGTTCCTCGATCTGCGCTTTGGCCTCGTTGATGACCTTGCCGATCTTCGGACGGTCCTCCTTGGCCAGTGCGCCCATGCCACGCAGTATTGAAGTGAATTCACCCTTCTTGCCCAGGAATCTCACGCGGATGTCATTGAGATCACTGAGATTGTTCGCTGTCTTCGCGATAGCCTCGGCTGCCTGCGCCTTCAGCTCTGCGATTTTTTCTTCCATCGCCAAACCTCCTAATAATAAAAAACCTCGCCCCGGAGCCTGTCGGCTCCAAGGGGCGAGGTCTGATTCGCTGTACC
>Ga0256404_1012441_pt1 | contig 11074 bp, 11 predicted proteins | sample RumenRJG_01DNA_FD_185990 | JGI IMG/M metagenome (GOLD analysis project Ga0256404, IMG submission 185990) | Bovine rumen microbial communities from Lethbridge, Alberta, Canada - RJG_01 | ecosystem: Host-associated > Mammals > Digestive system > Stomach > Rumen | place: Canada: Alberta | collected...
TCAGCGAGCTTCTGAAGAACTTCCTTGAATCCGTCCAGAGTCTGGCAGGAAGCAGGATCGAAATCTTCACCAGTGATGTTCTTGATAGCAGTTGCGTTGTAGATAACGCCACGAGCTTCAATACATACGGGCATTCCATAGGTTGCACTGTCAACACCGATTGCGTAGTTGGTGTTCTTGTTCCATTCTTCACCGGAAAGGTCAACAGCATGTTCCTTACCCATGGAGTAGATATCCTTTGCATCTACCATGGAGATGGTGTAAGGATTACCGGAAGCGTAAGCAGTAGACAGATCAGTTGCTACGGTGCTTCCGGTTCCCTGTACGGTAACTTCTACAGGTACGCCGGTCTCTTTGGTGTAAGCCTTAGCGATGTCTTCCATCTGAGACTGGATCTCAGTCTTGGAATTGTAGATGGTGATTCCTGCTGCGCTTCCGTTAGAAGCTGCTTCGGATCCCTTGCCGGAACCGTTGCCTGCGGTCTTAGAACCACATCCAACCATCATTGTTGCTGCCATGCTGGCTGTCATTGCGAGTGCCAGAAGACGTTTCTTGTTTTTCATGAGTACCCTCCTCTTTGCTATTTGCACTTTTTGATTCATGAAAAAAATGATTTCTATTCGAGCAATTTCCTTGCTTGCTCTGTATGTTGTGATAATACCTAGGAGAAGGTGAAATGCCAATCGGTTGACATACGATTTGTCAATTTGAAATTAAAATAAGCAGATGAAAATATGCAAGATGCAAAAAAAACTGTAAAGGGATTGACAGAAAGCCACGTGAAAGAGTAATTCTAATTGAAGACTTAATTTCGGTCCTTATAAGGAAGCAGCATACGTACATGAGGAATAGGAGTGTACGAATCTTCTGAATGGAAAGAAGTGGCTGGCACGGAACTATGGATTAGATCCATATGGTTTTGTATGGTTAAGACATGAATTCACATAATAAAACCTCAGTATCCCTGATGTAGAGGATACTGAGGTTTTTCAGGTCATATCTGGTGTCAGAAATACTACTTCTGGGTCGGAAACTGTTCTGCCAGTTCACAGATCAGATGTACACAGGTATCTTCGCCGAGGTTTCCACTATCAAGGGCAAGATCATAGTTCTCATACTTGCCCCAATGCTGGTCGGTGTAGTAGCGATAGTAGGTGCGACGCTGCTTATCCTTCTTCTCGATACGCTTCTCGACACCCATTTCCTTCATGTCGCCATAACGCTCGAGAACTCTCTTCTTACGATGTACCATATCTGCATGAATGAGAATATTCAGGCAGGGAACACCGGCCTTTCTCAGGATGTAATCGGAGCAACGTCCGACGATAACGCAAGGCCCCTTCTTGGCAGCATCTAGGATAACCTTACGCTGTGCCAGGAAAATCTCATCCTGTGGGCTCTGGAAGTACATGGTGCTGGCTGCAGAGATATCGAACCACTTGCTGGCAGAAGAAGTCGCTTCTCCCTGCTCTTCGATCAGTTCCTTGCAGTAGCCACTCTCCTGAGCTGCGCGATTGACGATCTCACCATCATAGAAAGGAATGCCAAGCTTTTCGGCTACCTTCTCGCCGATGGAATGTCCACCACTACCGAATTCTCTACTGATTGTTATAACGGGATACATAAGATCACCTTCCCCTCTCAGCGGCTCCTGCCACATTTGATGTCTGTATCTATATTCTAGTCAAAATATACAGAAACCGCAAGACGAAGAGACGCCTTGCGGTAATAATATACATATTCGATCGTTCTTAGTGATTTCTGTCGTAGATCAGCTTAAGACCAACCATCATAAGGTCATTGTTCAAAGTTATATCATGATTACATTTCGGGATGATAACGCGGGAAAGTCCCCCGGTAGCAACGACATTGGTCTGATAACCAAGCTCCTGCCAGAAGCGATCGATCATACCATCCACCAGAGCAGCCTGACCATTAATGATACCTGACTTCATACAGTCTATGGTATTGGTGCAGATGAAACGCTTGGGGGAGGAGAGAGAGACCCGGGGTAACTGGCTGGTATCACTAACCAGAGCTTCCAGAGAGGATCTGACACCAGGGACGATGACGCCGCCGACATAATCGCCGTTCTTACTGATGACGGTAATGGTGGTAGCGGTTCCCATGTCGATGACAATACAGGGAGCACCGTAGATTTCCTTGGCTGCAACGGAATCCACGACGATATCTGCGCCAAGTGTCTTGGGATTGTCAATCTTGATATCCAGACCGGTCTTCAGTCCGGCGCCGACAACCATGGGAGTGATACCGATTAATTTCTTAATTGCTGATTTAATAATGTGAACAAGCGGAGGAACTACAGAACTCATAATGCTGCCAGTAATCTCGTCTCCAGTCAGTCCGTGAACCTCGAGTGCATTCTTGATCAGTACGGCATATTCGAGTTCTGTACGATCAATATCTGTAGAGATACGCTCCTGGAAGACGATGCCCTGCTCGTCAACAACGCCGAGTTCGATGTTTGTGTTTCCGATGTCTATGGTAAGTATCATTGATCTAGCCTCCGCAAAATATGGTTTCGTTCTACATTTACGAAGAGGAGTCTCTTCTGTGATGGATCAGGAAAGTGCGATGAGCGCCTGGTCGAGAATACGGTCACCGACTTCGTCCTTGGACATGAGGGGAAGATCCGTGGATCCTTCTCTGGTTAAGAGGACGACCTTGTTGGTGTCCGTGCCGAAGCCGGCGCCGGTATCGCGGATAGAGTTCGCAACGATCATGTCGGCACCCTTCTTGTCGAGCTTTGCAGAAGCGTTGTCGAGGAGATTCTCACTCTCCATTGCAAAACCAACGATGTACTGGGGTTTTGCGGGACGATTGTGGCCGACGGTGTTTAAGATGTCGATGGTTCGCTCCATAGGAATGGAGAAGTCTTCATCGCTCTTCTTGATCTTCTCGGGAGCGATAGTGGTGGGACGGTAGTCGGCAACGGCTGCTGCGAAGATCATGATGTCTTCTTCCTCAGAACGCTTAAATACAGCATCTGCCATATCCTGGGCGCTTACGATGTGGACAAGCTCCACACCTTTGGGGTCTTTGAGATTGGTTTTGCCGGTAATCAGGGTTACCTCTGCGCCGCGTCTTGCGGCAGAACGCGCGATGGCATAGCCCATGCGACCGGTGGAATGGTTGGTCAGGAAGCGGATGGGATCTAAGGCTTCTTCTGTTGGACCTGCTGTGACGAGAACTTTCCTGCCAGCGAGGTCATGATCGTGGGAGAGGTAGAGCATACCTTCCTCGAAGAGCTCGTCCACAGGAGGAAACTTGCCGGTGCCTACGTCACCACATGCGAGAAGTCCGGACACGGGCTTGAGTTCGCGGTAGCCGTAGGAGGCGAGTTTCTTCATATTATCCTGGAAGATGGGATTTAAGTACATGTTGGTATTCATTGCAGGAGCAATGAGGACCGGGCAGGTGCAGGCCATGATCGTGGTGGTTGCCATGTCATCGGCGATGCCGTTGGCAAGCTTGCCGACGATGTCTGCGGATGCGGGAGCGACCATAACCAGGTCAGACTGCTTTGCGAGCGAGATGTGCTCGACAGAATAATCAAAATTCCGATCGAAGGTATCGATCAGACACTTGTGTTGAGTAAGAGTTTCGAAGGTCAGCGGATGGATGAAATTAGTAGCGTTCTTCGTCATGATGACATGGACATCAACGCCAGCCTTAACAAAGGCGTGTGCCAGATCCGCTGCTTTGTAAGCTGCGATCGATGCAGTTACAACGAGAAGTAGATGTTTCAAGTGCCTTCCTTTCTGCTTCTGTTCCCGAGACTGGTCTTCGCAATCTCATATCCGGGATACAAACAGGTTACTCGGAAAAAATATCACAGTAGAATGGGTGTGTCAATGAAGGAAAAGCCTATAAGGATGCTTGTTCTGGCATTTTGATGGACAGAAGCGGTAGCAAATTCTAATCTTCTGTAATAATATGAAAATATGACGAAAATACGTAACTTAAATAAAGAAAAAGAGACAGGAAGAGGTCCCCTTTCAAGCGTACTTCAGGGTGGCCTTATGTTTCTTATGCTCATACTGATTGGAATCATCGCGTTCGGAATCTGTCTGCTCTGTGTAAATCCCTCCTTGCATAAGAGGCTTGGACAGGGAATCCGGAGACTGAAGAATCCGGACCTGGCGGTGGAGGATGAACCTCTTTTCGAGGTTTGTTCCAGCGCAGAGGGGAATCTGGACGCGGAAGTGACCGGTGAACAGAACCTGGATCCGAATACGAATCCAGGCACTGAACAAGATGGTGAACAGGACCTGGATCCGGGAGCTGTTAGGGGTGCGTCTTCGGACTCCACCGGGAATCTCCCTGGCATTGAGAATGGATTGGAGAATACCTACGAGCCCGGTTTCTATGTGAATCCGGATGCTGTGATTCGAGATGGTTATTATATTCGGGTGAACCGGCAGGCCAATACGGTGACGGTCTATACTTATGACGAGGCCGGAGAGCCAACAGTCCCTGTGCGTGCTATGGTATGTTCCGTCGGAGAATGCTGGTCGACACCGACTGGAAGATATCATATGTCGACGAAGTATCGCTGGCGGGAACTGCTTGGACATGTCTACGGACAATATGCGATTCGAATCTATAAGGGAATCATGTTTCACTCGGTTCCTTATCGCAGGACAAGACCCAACACCCTTGTTGCAAGGGAATATAACAAACTGGGAAAGAATGCATCTCATGGATGCATCCGTCTCTGTGTAAGAGATGCTAAGTGGATCTACGATACGATTCCATCGAAGACAACAGTGGAGATCTATGACAGTGAAGATCCGGGGCCACTTGGCAAACCAGAGATCATTCCTGTGCCGGAAGAAGACGAGAGAACAGGTTGGGATCCGACAGATACGGACCCGGAGAATCCTTTCTTTACGGGGGTAGAGGAGTCGAACTAGGAAGCGTGCGTAGAAATGGACAGAAGACAATCCAAAAGGCGGACGGCAGATCAGGCAGAAGATGGAGGAAGAAGGTTGACAGATCGTGAGTTGATGGAAGAGGCGGTGAAGGCCAGGGAGTATTCCTATGCACCCTATTCAAACTGCCATGTCGGTGCAGCCCTCCTTTCCAAGGATGGCAGGGTATTCCGCGGCTGCAATATCGAGAATGCCGCCTTCGGCCCTACCAATTGTGCAGAACGCACCGCCATCTTCAAGGCAATTTCAGAAGGTGTTAGAGATTTCGAGAAGATCGCTGTCGTTGGTGGACGAGGCGAGCAGATCTCAGGTCATTACCCGCCCTGCGGTGTCTGCCGGCAGGTATTAAGAGAGTTCTGTCCGGACACAGAGCATTTTGTAGTCCTGCTTGGGACTCCGGAAGAAATCAAGAGCTTCACCTTAGAGGAACTCCTGCCGGAGAGTTTTGGACCGGATGATGTGACATCGATATAGAAGTCTTGTATAATAGAATTTGGTTTTTTACTGATCAGAATGAATGGAGGAGAGTTATGGCATTTTTGATCATTCTTTTGGTACTGATTTTAATTCTGTTCTTCACAAATGTTAGAATCGTACCCCAGGCAAAGGCTTATGTAATTGAGAGACTTGGTAAGTATAAGACAACATGGGAGGCTGGTCTTCGCGTTAAGATGCCTCTGATTGACCGTGTTGCGAAAATAGTATCCCTGAAGGAGCAGGTGCTTGACTTCCCTCCTCAGCCGGTTATTACCAAGGATAATGTTGTAATGCAGATCGACTCTGTTGTATTCTGCAAGGTTTTTGATCCCGCCCTCTTCACCTATGGTGTAGAGAATCCCATGAGCGGTCTTCAGAACCTCTCCGCAACAACTCTTCGTTCCATCATCGGTGAGATGGAACTCGACCAGACACTCACCAGCCGTGAAGAGATCAACGGCAAGATGCAGGCAGTTCTCGATGATGCTACCGATCAGTGGGGTATCAAGGTTACCCGTGTTGAGATTAAGAACATCAATCCTCCCAGAGAGATCGAAGAGGTTATGACCAAGCAGATGCGTGCAGAACGCGAACGTCGTCAGACAGTCCTCGAGGCACAGGCTCATCAGGAAGCAGTTGTTTCCCGTGCAGAAGGTGATAAGAAGGCTAAGATCCTCTCTGCAGAAGCTGAGAGAGATGCACAGATTGCTCTTGCAGAAGGTAAAGCAAAGTCCATCCGCCTGGTATATGAGGCAGAAGCAGCTGGTATTGAAAAGTTAAATCAGGCTAGAATTTCCGAACCTGTTCTCAAACTGAAAGGTATTCAGGCACTCAAGGATGTTGCAGATGGTCGTGCTACCAAGATTTACATGCCCAGTGACATCGCTTCATCCGTATCCAGCCTTGGTCTGATCGGCGAAGCAATTGGTATCGGTGATGCAACTCCTATTGACAAGACAGCAAAAGCAAAACCCGCTCCCAAAGCAGATCCTTGCATTGACGAGAACACCGGCAAGGGTGGCGTTGAAGCGGCTTATACGACACAGATGATCCAGTCTTCTATGGAGACCCAGAACTAAATGAGAATTGACTTCGCTCCGATGGAGGGAATCACGGGCTATCCTTTTCGCAATGCATTCGAAGAATGTGCGGGTGGGATAGCCCGTTACTTTACTCCATTCATAAATGTAAATCAGAATTTAAAATTTGGCAGTCCTGAAGAAAGGGATATCGCCATGGAGCACAACCGTGTTGGCGAACTGGTTCCTCAGCTTCTGACCAACCATGCCGACCAGTTGGCGTGGGGGATGATCGAACTCACGGAAAGGGGCTTCTCTGAAGTGAATCTGAATCTGGGCTGCCCTTCTGCAACGGTTATGAAGAGGCACAGGGGCTCCGGACTGCTCGAAGATCCCGAGGAACTTGGAATGCTGTTGGAAGAAGCGGTGAATCGTTGCAAGAAGCAGGGCTACCGTTTTGATGACCGTTCCTATGAAGATATGATTTTCGAAGATGCGAGAAGCATGAGCGGGATAGAGACCGGCGGTAGAATAGAACGTGATCCGTTTCATAAGACCATCCGCTTCTCGGTTAAGACCAGAATAGGAATGATGGATTCCGGCCGCATGGAGGAACTGGTGCATGTATATAACAGCCTTCCTCTCTGTGAGGTAGAAGTGCATCCTAGAATCGGAAGCCAGGGTTACGGCGGAAGTCCGGATCTGGATCGTTATGAACGCTTCCTGAATATGTCCAAGCATGCCGTCGTCTACAATGGCGATATCCGTACTGTGAGAGATGCAGAACGGATACAGGATGATTTTCCGGCAACAGCTGCAATTATGATTGGACGTGGGCTTGTTGCAGATCCATTTCTTGCGATGGATATTAATAATGGATTTAATAAATTTGAGATTAGCCCGGAACGCGTAAGAGAGCTGAGAGACTTCCACGAGGTTCTCTTTGATAACTACAGAGAGTACATGGGAGAAGATCGTAATGCCATGTCCCGCATGAAGGAATTCTGGGTCTACTTCGGAACCGGTCCATATTTCTCAGAAGGAAGAGAGCGGGATAAGGGACTGAAAGAGATTCGAAAAGCTAAGAACCGAAGCGAATACGATGCGGCGGTTGAGAAGATGTTCCGATTAATTGAAATATAGAATAAAATATAATCTGGAATTAAAAACGCCGCAACCATGATTTTGGATGCGGCGTTTTGGATATATAAAGCTCTTATGTACAATTATGATAGCTTCACTCGCCTGGATTGTTCTCAATCATCTGAAGGATCCGCTTCATGGCAAGATCGATCGGCCGGTATAGAACCAGGCAGATAATGAAATTACTGACTCCGTGAACGATGTCCCATGGAATTCCTGCTACCCACCAGGTGAAAGCCATGTAAGGCCCACCGATGAAGATGTAGACGATGGAGCATAGGGCACCGAAGGAGAGCCCGTAGATGGCTGAAACGAAGCTGCAGAACCAGACATTGGCATGCTTTCGGAAGAGCCAGATCACGAGAATCAGAAGGGGCCAGACGTAGAGGTACATGATGACCCAGGAATGAAGGCCGTGCCAGGCAATCTCGAGGATGGTGAAGGCGGTGGCACTGAAGATCATCTTGAGGCCGAAGGCCAGTGTGAACATAATGAGTAGAAAGCTTACGAGTTCCACATTGGGAACTGCTTCTAAAACCTTCTTCGAGACCTCGAGGATGGCAGTTGTCATCCCGAGGATCGCTATATTCTGAACACTTAAGCCGGACTTATGAGAAAGAGAATTCTTACTCATAGGATATCTTACTGTGCCAGGGTGTATTCAAACTTGAATGCATCACCATCATTAACGGGCTGGGAGTCAGCACCATACTGACCATATTCGCCGTTAACATAGATGGACCAGTAAGCACCATCTGTGTCATAAACCGCAGACTGACCATTGATCTTATTGATCATAAAGCCGTATTCGCTGTCTTCACCTTCATAGGTGAAATCAGTGTTCTTGGTAAGCTCATCCATGACGCCACGGAGGTATTCCTGATCGGTGGAACCTTCGTAAGTCTTAGATGCGCCGTCCTTGTCAACAACTTCGACGGTGTAGTTCTTGCTTCCGGTGATTGTCTTAGGCTTTGCAATGTTATATACGATTGCAAGTGCACAAACGAGAACCGCCAGGATGACGGCGCCTAAGATTACTTTTGTTTTCTTTTTCATGTCTACTCCTCTAAGCCCCAACGCCAGGGCAGGAATCCTGACTTGGACAGGTCTCCTGACTCGGGAGTTCTGACGATGCAGTTGATACGCCTTCTCAGAGTTGTAGAGTATGGCTCTACATTTCCAATGGCATCCGTATCTTGCTCCCATACAGTAGTGGCTGCTGTTCCGGCCTTGCACCGGATTCCCTATTAAGCTCGCCGCCGTAGCGGTTTCGCATCCAAATCCATTAATAAGTTCGAAAGGGATTTTATCATATTAAAGTGAAGAATGCTATTAGTATATTGTTATTATCAGTTATCAGTTATAAAATGAGCCTATATTTCCGGAAAAGAATAATAAAACAGAAAAGAGGTTACCATGACTCTTCAACAGATTCGATATGTCATTACGATTGCAGAAAAGGGCTCTATGAATAAGGCCTCGGAGACACTGTTCGTGTCCCAGCCCACGCTCACCAGCGCTATCCGTGAGTTAGAGATGGAAATCGGAATTACCATCTTCATCCGTACCAGCCGTGGCGTCTTCCTTACAGCGGAAGGTGAAGAGTTCCTTGCGGATGCGAGACAGCTCTTCCAGGAATATCAATGGATCAACGATAAGTATTCGGATGCCAAGACTGTCAGACAGAAGTTCTCTGTATCCACCCAGCATTACAGCTTCGTGGATAAGGCCTTTGTAGAGACCGTAAAGCAGTTCGGAACATCTTCCTTCGATTTCTCTATTCGAGAGGAAGAGACCGCACGCGTGATTCAGAATGTCCGCGAGATGCGCTCACAGATAGGCATTCTCTATGAATCTGATTACAATCGTAAACTTCTCACCAAGCTTCTAAATGAAGGTGGTCTGGAGTTCCATCACCTGATTGACTGCAATGCATACGTCTACATCTGGAAAGGTCATCCGCTTGCTGAGGAAGAGTACATCACCTTCGAACAGCTGACAGATTACCCTTGCCTCTCTTTCGACCAGGGCAAGGACGCATCGAGCTACCTGGCTGAGGAGATCCTGACAGAGAACGAATACCCCCGTGTGATCCACACCACGGATCGCGCCACCATGCTGAATCTGATGGTTGGCCTGAACGGCTACACCCTCTGCTCCGGTATCATCTGCGAGGAACTGAACGGCAGTGATTACATCGCGGTTCCCTATAAGGGGGATGAAGAGAACATGAATGCCGTGATGGAGATCGGATATATCCAGAAGAAAGGATATGTTCAGAATCATATCGGACAGACCTTCCTCAAGGAAATCAAGAATTATCTGGGCATTCCGGTAGAAGACGAAGTTTGAAGACAAAGTTTAGGGAGAATGTGGTTTTTGCCACGTTCTCTTTTCCTCTTTTCTGATAGGATAGCATTCATTAGGGGGTGCTTCGGAAATGTAGAGCAGCCCGTAAGTATTGTGAATGTCTGGCCGTGGGCCCAGGCATAGAAAGAGGAGTAAAGATGGTACGTCAGATTATCCATATTGATGAAGAGAAGTGCAATGGTTGTGGCCTCTGCGCAACAGCATGCCATGAAGGTGCGATTGACATTGTAGATGGCAAGGCAAAGCTCATGCGTGAGAATTTCTGTGATGGTTTTGGAGATTGTCTCCCCGGATGCCCGACCGGAGCAATTACTTTCGAACAGCGTGAAGCACCCGAATATGATGAAGCAGCGGTAAAGGAAGCACAGGAGAAGAAGGCATTAGAAGAGAAGGGAAGAGAACTCTTCCGCGCAGCGACTCCTTTCCCTATGGGAGCGCCTTCCGGAGTGCCCGGAGTGACTGCAGGTGCAGGTCTGCATCAGGGTGGCTGCCCTGGTTCCCGTACCATGACCATGCATAGAGAAGATGCACAGGGTGGCTGCCCTGGTTCCCGTATGGCCCAGTTGGCTCGCCAGGAAGAAGAGGCGGCACCTGCATTTCGTCCTGTCTCCCGTCTCGAACAGTGGCCGGTACAGATTAAGCTTCTGCCCACCAGAGCTCCCTTCTATGATGGAGCCAAGCTTCTTATCGCAGCAGACTGTACTGCCTATGCCTATGCAAACATGCATGAGCAGTTCATGAAGGGTAAGATCACCCTGATTGGCTGCCCCAAACTCGATGACATAGACTATTCCGATAAACTGACAGAGATTATTGCGAATAATGATATCAAGTCGGTAACCGTTGTTCGTATGGAAGTTCCCTGTTGCGGTGGTCTTCAGCATGCTGCAGAAGTTGCCCTTCAGAGATCTGGTAAGTTCATTCCCTGGCAGGTAGTTACCATCTCCAGAGATGGTGAGATTCTCGATTGATTTTAATAATGGCAGCCTTGCCTGTGATATATGTCTGTTTTCAGGACAGATTATCATGGGCAGGCTGCCTTTTTCGTTGGAAAAGAAAAATAGTCAGAATACCTTTTTGGTTGAAAAATCATGGAATCTCATTAGAATG
>Ga0256404_1012442_pt1 | contig 11074 bp, 9 predicted proteins | sample RumenRJG_01DNA_FD_185990 | JGI IMG/M metagenome (GOLD analysis project Ga0256404, IMG submission 185990) | Bovine rumen microbial communities from Lethbridge, Alberta, Canada - RJG_01 | ecosystem: Host-associated > Mammals > Digestive system > Stomach > Rumen | place: Canada: Alberta | collected...
CAGGAGTTACCCAGACCCAAACCTGCATGAGGACACCAACCAGCTGGCTCATATCTCGGAAGAAGACAACCAGTGCAGAGTTGATATATACAAGTCCAAGCACCAGGCATACCATTGCGAAAGAATAGTAGATCACCTGCAGTGTGTAGAGGTCTGGTGTGAAGCCATAGGCCCAGTAGAGCAGGACGCTCAGCACAATCAGGATGACATGTACGACACCCGCAGAAATGATCTTAACGAAAGGTAATACATTGACGTTAAAAACGATCTTCTTAACCAGGTAGGAATACTCAAGAAGTGTATTGGTTCCACTCGAAACCGCCTCCGAGAAGTAGAACCAGGGAACCATACCTGCAATCAGCCAGAGAACGAAGGGAACATAGACACCGGCGTGAGTTGTTACACCGCCTGCATTGAGTCCCTTCTCAAAGACAAACCAATATACCAGGATGGTTACAATAGGGTTAACAAAGGCCCAGAAGATACCCAGATAGGATCCTGCGAAACGTGCCTTGAAATCATTTTTCGCCAGGCGGAGAATCAGCTTCGATTCTGCCTTACGACTCGTACTTTTACTATTCATGTAATTACAATAATCCTCATATTCTGCCATCTTCTATCATGACAAAAATGGCAATATCGCACAGTGCGCTCATTGCGAAATAACATTGGAATTTTACCACGGACACCATATACCGTCAAACCGGCCATAAGGGCATACCGGAGCCTTAGATCAGGACCAGATCCAGCATGATTGCATTTATTACTCCAATCGTTGCGAACACACCCACCAGGATGCCGACGGATTTCTTCAGTCCCTGCTTCTCTTCCAGGAAATTCTCATTTCCACTCAGCACCATCAGTAAGGACAGGATCATGGAAAAATCCAGAAAGATCATCGTTCTTCTTCCCGATCCGTCAATTGTCGGAGAGAATCCCATCAAAAGATGGCTTGCAAGTCCCAACCCGAGAATCAAGGTCTGTAACATAACCATCTCATAATTCTGTGTGAGAAGTGTCACACCCCAGAGGACGCACAGAAGTAGAAAGAGGAACAAATATACCAGACTATAATCTGTTCTTCCACTGAATTCGTCATAATGTGGAATCTTGCCATACTGCTTAGCCTTGAAGATCCAGTCAGTGACATTCAGATCCTCAAAGGGTCGGAAGAAGATGGCAGCCAGCGCAGGAATCAGCGCAATTACACCACAAATTGCATTTCGATACTTAGCGATCACCAGAATAGCCAGAATCGTAGTAAAGAGGACGAAGATATAATCAAAAGAAAACATTCGAATCAGAGAATACTTCAATCCGATATTCAGCTTATCCATCGTCGTATACATGTCAAAATGGGCATTCCACTTAATCTTCTCCTGCTCCAGACGCGTAATGGAACCCGGACAGGTCAGCGAGAAGATTATCTCTCCCATAGAGAGCACTGCCATCAGTGCCGAGAGAAGATAGAACTTTCGATTCTTTATCAGTTCCCACAGAGTAAAGAGAAGAGTAAATCCAAAGACAACTACAGAAACCTGTTCCATATTCGTAGCGAAAAGGGTGGCAATCAGATATAGAATATAGCGAAGAATGCCAAGTCTCTCTCCACGATAAGCACGAGCTACTCCACTCAGGGCATACATAGCAAGAGCCAGAGGCCATATGTAATTACCAAGAGTAGCCATCCATCCAGCAGAGGTCATATCTTCCATCGGATACGCGACAATACAGCCAATGATGATCCAGTTGAACCAGGCATCGTCCTGCTTATCAAGGATCACTGAGATACTCCAGGCCAGAAGAAGATACATGGCAATATCTACCATCGAGAAGAGGATCTTATGATCTGCCACCAGAGCGATTGCCGTATCGACCAGGATTCGGGAAGACCAGGATTCGTAGTGGTTCACAACAAAGCCAGCCAGTCCCTGCTTCTTAATCGCGCCAATATACAAAAGAACTCCGTCCTGACCGGGATTCTCTCTCATCAGAACATGAAGATAGGCAAGGTATATCAGGTAGGGTATGTAAGCAAGTTTTGCATTCTTGATTATTCGTTCCATTCCTGCTCCTCCACGGTATCTACCAGCACATTCTCTCCATCGTTCTGATATTCAATATAAATGTGATACTTACCCTTAAGTTCCGACTTGCGTACGGTAGCCACAAGTCCACTCATCTGGTGATTCACTCCATCCTTGGCAGAAACCAGTTCATTCACATCATCTCTCTGCTCAAGATACGATGGTAACTCATAGAATCGATTCGTAGACAGATCCTTTAACACAAAGTGCACATTGTATCGCTCTACGACGTTACCCAGATGAGCTACCCAGCCTTTGATCCTGACATAGTTCTTGTCGAACTCTGTAATTTCATCGACGCCACACCTATATTCCTTGTTGCCAATCGCCATACCCGAGACATCCAATCCCTTCATATGACTTCTTGCAAAGGTAAATGCAAGCTGATAACCGATTCCCATGCACATCACAATGATTGCAAGGATGGCAAGACACTTAATCTGTACTCTCCGCTCCATCTTCTTCTCCTTCTGTAATAGCTTTCTGAGTGGGGTCTCCTGTGAATCCACCCTCATAACCGCCACCTATTAAGTAGTGCTCCAGAATCGCACTGTAGTCCTCACCATAATAGGGTCGAAGCATAGCATCATTGGCCTCGAGATAGGTAAGCACCGAGAAGTGCTCGCATCCCTGCTCTCCTTCTGGGATGCCTTCTTCGATAAAGTAGCGAAGAACATCTTCATCCCCATCTCCAACCTCATCGAATACTTCCGGATAATGGGACAGATAGTAATCCTTATCATAGACAAGATCATAATCTATGCCTTCATAAACCGTGTTCTCAACCTTAGGCATACCACTTGATAAGACAAGTTCTATCTTCCCATCCGCATTCATCTCCTGAGAGATGATCTTACCATTCGCGAATTCAAACTGAATCCCCGGATCAAACTTCCTTCCAAAATTCGGTTCAATCGTCATGAAGAAGAGATATTCCCTTCCCTCTTCGTAAGTATCTTCTACCGGACCTGTACTAAGGTCCCAGGTCTTATCTTCTGATCTGCAGGACAGATTCTTAATCGAGATTCCATCCTCTGTCGGAGAATAGATCGGACGGAGATTAATCTTCGCTCCCACCGCGAAGTCTCTGTTCCCGATCGCAATCGTCCCGCTTACCACCTCATCCGGATACTCATTGATATCCCTCATTATGGACTGATTTCTCTCATGGTAGTAAGTCTCGACCTCTGAGATATACTCTGCATTACTCTTATCCCGTCCCGGCCAGATCAGGTCATCCATCGCTGCAGACCAGGCCAGTTCTTCTGTGTAAGCCTTACATTTCTGACGGACAAAATCATCGATCATAGGAGCGATCATCGTCTGATAATAGGTCCCGTTCGCCTTCTTGATCTTATAGATGTCCATAAAATCGATCCAGTGCCAGTAATCCATGGTTTCATCAGAATCCCAGATGGAGACACCCGCACCATTGTCGAAGTCCCAGAGGGGGCCGCCGTAGATCTTCTCCTGCCCTTCTAAGGTATAGAAATAGGTGGAGGAATTGAAGGCATCGAGATTGCCGGTCACTTCGCTGATACTCCACATGGCAGCAAGGGAATCGTAATCGAAGTAAGTGTCCAGGCTAAGTCCACTGTCCGGACTCGTCCCATTCCCCTGAACGGTCCTGTACATGCGCTCGAAGAGTTCGCTGATATAGAGCATCTCTTCCTTGCTGCAGTACTTGGGACTCACCACTTCGAAGTGGCTACCGTAGCTTGTCATGAAGACATTCAAAGAGGTCTCGTAGTAAGCATTATCCATCTCCACCAGATAGCCACCATCCACCTTATCTGGAGCCTTTGCTTCAACAATATAGGTGAAAGGCAAACCATACCCATTGGTGTCGCTAAGGGTCGTTACGGTATCAGAACTGAGGCCGGAATTCTGCCGATCATTATTCAGTTGCTGAGGTGCAAGTCTTGCATCCGTCCGTTCGATTCCGGGAAGTTCCGTGAGAAGATAATTGCCCCGATACTCCCCGTCATAATAGAGATCTACATTCTCTGCCTGGATGGAGTGAGGATAAGATAATTCCTTCTGCAAGTCATAGGAGAGACGATTACGGATAAGGGATGGGTCTGCGGCACCTGCGAGTAGCGCATAATCGGTCTGCTTGCTTCCGTCTGACAGAAGGTCCTGCTTCTTATGCAGGGTGACTTTGTAAGGCTTCTTCTCCAACAGGGCTGTAGAATTGCCTCGGACACGAATCTGGTCGACGCCCTCTCGCATGGAGAGCTTGCCATTCGAATTGCAGAGAGCTAAGCTGCCGCTGGTACGGTTCTCATGATCATTGTCCTGGTCGATATAGTCTCGTCCGAATTCCGCCGGATCTTCGCTCGTGAAGTAGACGGATGGAATATTCTGAGAACGTAAGATGTGAAGCTTGCCAAAATCCGACTCGTAGATGGTCTCCTGCTCCTCTGACAGGGCAACATCCTCCGTCCCATGTTCAATGCCATAGAGATGAACCGTATCCGCTTCTCTTGATGGCAGGAAGAGATACCACTCTCCTTCTAGTTCCTGGCAGAAGATCTTCGTCTCCTCTGCACTCGAATCACCATAGGTATAGATATCAGCGTAGGACTCTGCTCTTGCTTCATCTCCCGTCCCGCACACAGACCGGGTCAGGAAGAAGAGAAGCACACAGGATAGGATGCCGATCAGACACAGTATGAACTTGTAGGTATGGCTCTTCTGCATAACTCTTTCCATCTTCCTTACCGGTCAAACTTCCTGCTGCAGGAGATTGATCAGATATGTAAATTCATGGCGGTACTTTGCTTCCATGCCCTGTCTTAACTTCACTTACCAGCGAAAAGCGAAAACCTGATAGAATAAATAAAACTTAATATGCGATATAGGCATCCTGATCCATACGAACCACCATGACACCTTGGATAACCTTAACAGAATCTCTAGTGGGATAGACGCCCATCTCCTGATATTCTTCTGTCTCTAAGATACTGCGATAGGTATCTGCATCTGCGAAATTCAGCTGTACTCCCAGGAACTGCAGATAGAAACGGCGTATTGCTTCGTTATTCGCATAATAATCGCCGTGATTGGTACGATTCGTCACAAGATAGCCCAAGGAATACTCCCAGTAGCTCCTATCCTGTGGATAATAGGTATCATTAAACCATCCGGTAAAGATCACAGGCATTCCTGGCACATAGTCCTCATCTGCCTCCATACGTTCGAGAATCCGATTTGCCCCATAAAGTGACTGGTCATATGTTTCCTGAAGGATTCTGTAAGACAGGATATCCGCAAAGAGATAGGTCGGAATCAAGAGAATAAGCATTGCCACAGCTACCATTTGGAGCCATTTCATCTTCTCCCCAATACACTGCTCCAATACAGCAAGCAGAAATGGAATCACCATAACCATCTGCATGGAAGTCAATGCATAGAAGTTCATACTCGGAATGATCAAAGCAATAAAGTTGATACCAACCGGAAGGAGCAGTCCAAGAAGGAGAACTGCAATCAATCTAGGAATCTCCCGGTATACCTTCTTAGTGACGATTGTTGTCAGAACAAGCAATGCAATTGCCGCAAAGAGAATTCCATAGAAAATATCTCTATGCCAGTTTGTATTCAACACATAGGAATCTCTAAAGAAATATTGCGCGAATCCCTTATATGCTTTAACCATGCCCTGAGGGAGTCCCTTAATAATTCCATCAATAGACATGTTATTGACACCATTATATTCACCGGCATCAATATGCATGAAGGCCTGAACTAACTTAGTGCAAATGAAATATGCTACAAAGCCGAAAAAGCCCTTGATAACATAAGAGAGGAAGTCGAGCAATGCAGTTTTTGTATTATCCGCTTCTTCTGAATCTTCGCTTTCATCTTCTCTGATTCGAAGTAATCTGACCAAGGTCACCATCATGCAAGTTCCAACGATGATACCGATATAACTCTGGTAGAGGCTCAGTGCCAGAACCGTGAATACGATTCCAGGAACCGCAGACTTCAGAAAGCCCTCCTGTTGCGTTATAAAGTAAACTGCGATTATCGCAAAGAGAAGGCTATACATGTAAAGATCGGCCGTATATTCATAGAGCATGGTAACAACCAAAGCAGGTGCCATCTCCAGGAAGCAGGCTGTAACAAAGCCTGCAAATCGACTCTCAATCTCAAAGATTCGAAGAATGATCATTGTCGCAAAAGCTACAACGACGATGCATATGATACCGGAGAGATAAGATACAGCCATACCAAATCTTAATTTTTCGAAGATCTGAATGCCCCATCGGCCGATTGCAGTCTCAAAATCATTCGCATGATACATAATCGACTGTGTTAGTCCATCCTGGCTCATCATTCCATGGGCAAGCAGGATAAAGTGAGTCATCAGACCACTGACCAAGGCTGTAACAAACGCTACTCTCTGCGCAGGACTAATATGTGCCTGCAGCCAAGCATTTATATCCTTGTCCAGACTTTCCCTCTTTCTATTTTCAGAAATAGATTCCATACTTACTTTTTCTCTTTCACAATGTAAATCTGTCTCTTCTTGGTTTCCATATAAATCTTCGATATATAGAGTCCCTGAATACCCAAACTAAAGAGTAGAATTCCTCCGATGAAGATAATAATTGATACCATGGAAGGCCATCCTGCAACCGGATCACCAAAGATCAGTGCTCGGATAATAATAAAAATCAATGCGATAAAAGCAACCACACACATGATACAACCTAGTGCGGAAGACAAATACAGCGGTTTCGTGGAATATCCCAGAATACCATCAATTGCATAAATAAAGAGTTTCCAAAAGGACCACTTAGTTGTTCCTGCACTGCGCTCAATGTTGTCATAAGAAATCCAATAGGTATTAAATCCGACCCAAGAGAAAATCCCCTTGGAGAAGCGGTTGTATTCTTTATCCTCCAGGATGGAATCTACCATCTGGCGGGACATCATGCGGTAGTCTCTTGCTCCATCTACAATTTCAGTATCAGACAGTTTATTGATCAGGCTATAGAACTTACGAGAGAAGAAGGAACGAATAGGCGGTTCACCTTTTCTGGTCTGTCGTCTGGTAGCTATACAGTCGTAGTCGCCATCCTCCTCCATTAACTTCTCATACATTTCAGGTAGCAAACTAGGCGGATCCTGAAGATCAACGTCCATTGTAACTACTACATCACCCTTGGATAATTCGAGTCCTGCAAGTAGTGCTGCCTCTTTTCCAAAATTACGGGAAAAAGATACGTAGTGCACTCTTTTATCTCCGTCAGATAAGTCGCGAAGGATCTTCAAGGTCTTATCCTTGCTTCCATCGTCTATGAAGCAAAACTCCGCATCTGCATCAATTTGCTGCAGATACTTATTGGCCTCTTTATAAAAGATTCCAATTGCCTCTTCTTCGTTATAACAAGGTACGACAATGGAAATCAGTATTCTGTTGTCTGAATTCTTCTTCACCTGCATTCCTGTTCTCCCTTATCCTCTACTCTTCTCCATATGCAAGGCTCTGCATATAACTTTCTCTTTTCCGAAGATATTCTTCAAAATAAGACATTGCCCCTTCTCTTGAGGCAAATTCCTTTTCTCCTAATAGCGAAACATGTAAGCCCACCCATCGAATGTCATTCATCTTCGCAGAAGCTGCCACCGCTTTGTTATACATAGTCAGAGATTTCAATCCCCCGCTTATATCCATACGATCAGATAGCAGCGTATCATACGCGCCCTTCCATTCTGATTCATATATCTTCTCCATATCATTCTTCACAGACAAGTTCTGTCCGAGATACGGCAGAAACTCTTCCGTATCTAACAGGGGATAGTAATCTTCCGCTCCTTGTTCAAGATCTTCAGTTCCTACTATTCCGTAAGAAATATCAAAATCCCAAACTGGGCCAAAATAGAATTTCTTATCTGCCTTAGAAAGAGAAACATACGTAGATGCCTTGAATGCATCCGGGTTCTTTGAAAACTCCTGAATCATATAGAGCTTAGTGTAAGAATCTACATCCATCAACTCTGTTAGGTCTTGTCCCCTATGCTCATAGAGATTCACTACAAGATTCTGAATCATAGATTCTTCTTCCGGAGATGGTTCCTCCGGATCTACATACTCAAAAGATGTTCCTGCAAGATTAAAGTCTCCATTGATTGGGTCTGCTTCCATAAAGTAAGCACAATCTCCCAGCGGTGATTCGTAGGTCTCACACAGAAGATAAGTCCCGATGTATTTCGCATCGTAATAGAGATCCACCTGCTCGCACTCCGGCGCATCTAATTCAATCTCCATTGCAAAATCGTATGTTACTTGATTATGGAGTAGTGTCCAATCAAATCCATTTGCAACGAATGAGCACTTCTTGCGAGCATTTCCGCTTCCAAGAAGATCCTGCTTTCCAGCCAGTTTCATCTGATATGACTTTTTATTAATAAATGCGGAAGTATGGCCTCTCATCCTCTATTCAGCCACGGGAAATGTCTCCATACGGCTCGTATCAGCTGCAAGGAGCGTGATTTTCCCCTTTGCCCGATTTGTCTTGGAGAGATCTGTGCCAATCCAGATTTCGCCTTCATCCTCAGGGTCTTCACTGGAAAAATAAGCAGATCGAAGATGATCAAAGAACATTACATAACAGATTGATTCCTGAAGGTCATCCTTATTCGTCCGAGAGATGGACCTACAATTCAAAACATATGCATCACGCTTCGGGTCTATTTCACAAAACTTATCCAGATTCAGTGTCTTGCCTGCTTTGACCTCTATCCCATTCACCTCAGTTTCAAAACCTCTCGGCATCTCGTAATAGAGTTGTAAGTGTTCTGAATCCATGCCGGATGGCAAGAAGAGATAATATGCATCCGCAATAAAAACGGTTTCTATCTTGGTCTCTTCCTCATCATCTCTTGCATATACGTACATCGTTGATGCAAAGTCAGGATTATCAGACCATGTAATATCATGGGCAGGCGAGGACATTGTAGCAAAAAGGAAGGCTCCGACAATAGCCAGAGCGCTAAGGATCAACGCAATTCTGATTTTCCTTTTTTTCTCAAAACTCACTGAAAGACCTGTTTCTACCGATTATCAAAGCAAATTAGAGTGTTACTTCACCATCATGTGCAACAAGAGAGCATCTTGTGATTCCTTCGATTTTAGAGATTTCGGATACAAGTTTTGCTTCCTCGGAAGTGCGTACTTCAACGATCATATCCAGACGATCCGGTTCGAAGGTTCTGGACTTAACCTTATAGGATGTCTTTGTAGACTTAAGTACCTCTTCAACCTTATTCTCAAGTGCAGTGTCCTTCGCATTAAGCACAAGAAGCATAGGGCTCTTGGCAATCGGCAGCATCTCAAAAACAATCAGCATAATAGTGGTAATTGCAGATGCTACAAGAGCAATGCCTGCAAGCCCCGCACCACAGATGATACCAATAGAAATAGACCAGAAGAGGAAGACAAGGTCCATAGGATCCTTAATCGCTGTTCTGAAACGAACGATAGAAAGTGCACCAACCATACCAAGAGATACTACAATGCTGGACTGAATGGTCATGATGATTGCTGCAGTAATCAGCGCTATCAGAGCAATTGCCATATTGAAGTTCTTATTATAAAAAGTCTTTCTTGAAAAAACTCTGTAAACAAAGAAAAGATAAAGTGCAAATAAAGCAGTAATAGCCAGTGTAACTGCAATTGTCTTGGGACTAATCTCTGTAGAGATATATCCCTCCAAAAAAGATTTCTTAAAAATATCGCTAAAGCTCATCGGTTGTACCTCCTGCACAAATAGTACTTAGAAAATGCTGTTGTCTGTAAACCCTTACTCTGAATCGACTGATAGATGGGGTCGGGTAAGAATTCGTCATATTTTACTTCTAAAAGATTCATCCCGGTTGCCGTTACTGGATTCCTGGTAATATCAGGATCCAAAAACTGATCGATTCGATTCGAAGAACAGAGATTCATATCAAAAGTAACTCTAACGTTTCCTTCCTGACAGATAAAAGGTATTCTGTCATACTCTACGATAATCACCGGCCGAAGCAAATGCTCTGTCTGTCTGAGATAGAATTTCCATCTGACAGGGTCATCATCATCCGGCGGAAGAAGCACCTCTCCTGCCATTAGCATTCTACATTCCTCTTCGGTAATTCTAGAGGAGGTCTTCAACGCCTTCCCGCTCTGTTTCCTCTTACATTCCAGTCGAATAAAATCTGATGAACCATTATAGATTCGAACTCTAAACTTCTCTCTAGGATCCGTTCCATTCTCATTATCATAGTAACAAGAGTTGTCGTAATCGTCGAAGTAGAGGCTTCGTATCCGATAAAACCCACTTTCCGGAAGATGAGAATCATACTCCATCACAGCGGACAGTCGATTCTTCAACTCTTCCTGCTGGAGCAGATTAATCATATATTTAAATTCATGACGATATTTTACATTCATACTATCACCATTACTCTCTCCCATACGGTAGCAATCACACGCACAAAGTCAAAAGTAATTTTTCTTTTATTCATAGTCTTAACGTAAACATCTCCCCGTTTTCATCAAATGCCGGGTGGTAGTGTGGATCGGACTCTCCGGTCGCAACTTCAGTTACCTTAATCTCTTCAGAAATCGGAGATTCCTTCTCCTTCACCTGGATGAAGGGCGTATATACTACCAATTTATCCTGCTTCATGAGCTCATCACAGAAGATTGTCATAGCCTTCATAGGCCGGTTCTCATGATTCTCCTCCACATTACTCCAAGCGAAGGTAAGTGCATCAAAAGCATCTCTTCGAATCATGAAGCAGTGATTAGATACTGCGGATACATCCTGCTGCATAAGAGCATGGGCTGCATATCCGGGTTCTTCCTTGAGAAGTCCCTTGAACATATCTCTTACATGCCCGTCGGACATAATCAGCTTTCCGGAAGAAGAGATTCTTCCCAGCTCGTTATATACCATAGGTCCAATGACACCAACCTCAGGTCGAAGCGCATT
>Ga0256404_1012444_pt1 | contig 11073 bp, 10 predicted proteins | sample RumenRJG_01DNA_FD_185990 | JGI IMG/M metagenome (GOLD analysis project Ga0256404, IMG submission 185990) | Bovine rumen microbial communities from Lethbridge, Alberta, Canada - RJG_01 | ecosystem: Host-associated > Mammals > Digestive system > Stomach > Rumen | place: Canada: Alberta | collected...
CCAACCTTCTCCCCGATTCCGTTTCCAAGGCCCTTGGGATGGTCACTCCTTCTGATTGTCTGCATTGGTTTCACTCTTGCTCGTGTTGGTGAGATTTTTGAAGATTGCTATAGGTGGGTATTGGATGGTGGCTTAACAGAGGACCAAGCGGTATCATTGATGTCGAATATACTGCTTCAAGCCCCCTCCGAATTTTCAATAAAATAATCTTTCTGTCACTCACAGCGGCTATGTCTCCGTGCCACCCGCATTCAGTCGTCGCGGGGCTGCTGTCACTCTGCCATTTGCACTGTCCGAGGAGCTTTCGAGTAAGAGGTTATTCTCTTTCGCTACATAGCCCCACGCTGGCCCCTGTCGCGGGCACGGCGCTGGGATGGCCACGTTGGTTGGTCTGGGCGGGAAAGCCCGCGACAGGGCGAACGTGGAGCTCACGTGGGTTGGAAAAGCCGACACCCAATCAAAGCGCTATACGGTGCGGAAGGTTGACGGGGTGTCGCATATACTGAACTCCAATTAATGCAAGAAGCCTATTTCCTGCCCATCCAGAAGTAAGCTCCGTCAAGCGCTGCGGTCAATATCAGTGCGATGCCCGCGACGATCCATGTCGCCGTCTCCGTGAAGGGATGGAAGAACAGCAGCGCGGCAATGATGAGGGCACAAACGGTGCTGATGGCCATCAGGTACCAGAAGGGGCGGCTGCCGCGAAAGGCGTCTACGGCGATCTGCAATTTCATAAACGACGATACCAGCACCAGAAGGGCGTACAGCGTGGTGAGCGTACCCATAATCTGCACCATCCAATGCTGGTTGCAGATGGCGATGAGCCCTGCTGTCAGGAAGCCCGCCCCATGAGCCAGATGCCAGGTCTGCGCAGCCTCCTCTCGAGAGAGGCGCAGATAGCGGAACACGCTCAGCACGCCCGCAGCGATGAGCAGGATTCCCGCTATGATGATGACCAGCGATGCCAGTCCGGCAGGGTTTGCCAGAAGCGTAATGCCCAGCAGCAGCTCGCACACCGCCAATCCCAGGGAAATGCTGATTTTATTGAGCCATTCCTTTACCATGTCCATCCCTCATTTTTTGTGCATGATTGCCGCCAGGTCGATGCCGCCCGCGGCCAGCTTCTTCATGACCGCCCGCATGTAATCGTCTGCGCTCTCCTTATAGGGGCCGTGCTCTCCGATGGCCACATCCAGGAAGTCGTTGTAATCGCTGTTGACATGGGTCTCCCAGTGGGTGATCTCCCCGTACTCATTGGTGTGGATGTAGCTGTAAGCGAAGAAGTCCATGAACACATCGTCGCTCTTCCTGTGCGCGCCGAAGTGGGTCTTCCAGGCGACGCCGTCCACCGAGGGGAAGCACTCGAAGTCGATGGGGCCCCAGTCCTTGAATTCGATGGAATAGGACAGCGCCTCCATCGTCGCGGAATCCTCCACGGAGATGGGATTGGTTTCCAGGTCGATCATGCCGTTGCCGAAGTAGGGCGACCAGTAGGTGGCGTGGCTGGCATAGACCCAGTCCGCGTAGGTCGCGCCGTCCTTCACGGCCTTCTTGTCATAGGCCGCGTAGTAGGCCTCGGCGATCCTGCGGTTCTTCTCGATGCGCTCCATGTCGGTGAGGATTTTCTTTTCCATGTCTATACTTCCTTTCTCGAAGGGATGGAGACGGTGAATACCGTCCCCTCCCCGATTTTGCTCGTCAGTTCGATGCCGCAGCCCAACAGGCCGCAGATGTTTTTCACCAACGCCAGGCCCAGGCCGTTGCCCCGGGTGGAATGGGAGTGGTCCGCCTGGTAGAACTTCTCAAATACCCGCGTCTGGTCTTCGGGAGAAATGCCGCAGCCGGTGTCGCGGACTGTCACGCGCACATCAACGTCGGTCTGTTGTATGCCGACAAAGATCGTGCCACCCTCCGGCGTGAACTTCACAGCGTTGGACATCAGGTTGTTCCACACCAGCCGCAGCAGGCCCTCGTCGCTGTGGACTGTTATCCTGTCGTCGAAGTCGGTCTCCAGCTCGATCCTCTTCTCTCCCATAGCCTGGTCAAAGCCCAGAATGATCTGCACCAGCTGCTCGCTTAGATCGAAGGTTGCGTACTCGACCTTGACCTTGTTGTTTTCCAGACGGCTGATTTGCAGCACGTTACCCACCATATCCGAGAGCTGCTCCGAGGACAGACGGATGCGTTCCATGTACATCTCCCGATCCGAATCGCTCAGCGTATCGGATTGCAATATGGTGATGTAGTTGTTGATCACCGACAACGGCGTGCGGAACTCGTGGGAGATGTTGGACAGGAAGTCCTCCCGCAATATGGTCTTGCCCTCCAGCTGGTCCGCCATGGTGTTGAAGTCCTCGTAGAGCACCTCGAACTCGTCCTTTTTGCCGTCCGTCCGCTGCGGGGCGATGCGCACGGCGTAATTGCCCTCGGTCACGCGCCGGGCGGCATCGGACAGCACGTCGATCTTCCGGGATAATATGTATCGCCGCCACCACACGAAGATCAGCGACAGGACCACGCTGGCGAACACCACATAGCCCGCCACACCCAACAGCAGCGTGGGGGTATGCCAGATGGATTCGTGCGGGGCTGAGCCCAGCAGGCCATCGTGGATGGTAGCGTAAATCTGTATGAGCGTCGCGCTGAGGCCGTTGCAAACCAGCAGCGTCAACAGGTACTCCTTCGGGCTCATGCTGCGGGCATTGATGCGTGGGTCGCGCTGCTTCATGGCGTCAGCACCGCCTTGTAGCCCAGGCCGCGCACCGTCTCTATGCGGAAGGCGTCGCACCCGGCGAACTTCGACCGAAGGCCCGTGATGAATACGTCCACGGACCGGGGCGTGGCATCGCTGTCCAGGCCGTTGTAGCTCTCGATGAGCTGTCCCCGGGAGAAGGGGCGGTTGGGATAGGACAGCAGCGTGAACAGCAGCTTGAACTCACGAAGGGTCATCGGCACCGGCGCGCCGGCCACCTTCGCGGACAGGGTTTCCTCGTCCAATTCCAGATTGCCGATCACCAGCCGCTTTTTGGAAGCGATCCTCGCCCGCCTGAGCAGCGCCTCGATGCGCAGCGCCAGCGCGTCCAGGTTCACCGGCTTCACCATATAGTCGTCGATGCCCAGCTGGTAGCCCCGCCGCATGTTCTCCATGCTGTCATAGGCGGTCATGAAGAGTATGGGGATGTCGGCGTCGATTTGCCGGACCTCCCGGGCAAATTCAAAGCCCGATTTCCCCGGCAGCATGATGTCCGATATAATGAGCTCCACATGCCGCTTGTCCATCACGTCGTAGCAGGCCTGAACATCCGGGCAGCCCGTCACATCGTAGCCCCGGCCCCGCAGATGCAGGCACACCGCGCGGTTCAGGTCGGCATCGTTCTCCAGCACAAGAATGTGTATCATCTGATTCTCTCTCCCGATTGTTTTCTATATGATAGCACAGGATTGTTTGTGAAGTGTTAGCGTGTTAAATTGGCATTCTCTTCCCTGTTGTGAAGCTGGGACAGGACTTCCTTGAGCTTTTCAGGGACAGGCAGCCCCAGATGGACGGTGTTCTCCAGGATGGACAGGCCCTCATTGCTGAGGTAGAAGCACACAGTTGCACCGCGCAAGGCGCTGCCCGTACCTACGACATGCACGTCGATGACGTTGGCAATGCCGACCAGCATCAGGATCAACACCTTTTTGAAAATCCCCTTGAAGCCGACCTCACTGGAAAGCTTCTTGTCGATGACGGCGCACATGATGCCAGTGATGTAATCAATGGTGATGAACACCACCAGGGCGATCAGCAGCCCGTCCATGCCGCCGAGCACATAGCCCAGCCAGCCGCCGATACCAGTGATGGCGATCTGGAGCTTGGTCCAGATCAGGTCAATAGAAAAGTCTCGCATAATATATCCTCTCTTTCTCGGCTCTGTGAGCCGTATTGTGTCAATTCCAGGAGCCGTTGTTGCACATGTGAATGACAGCGGGCACCCATACTCCGTTGTGGTAAACATAGGGCACAGCCGCCTTCCACTCGCCGTCAGAGTAGATTCGCGCCATGCTGTCATTGTAGGTCAGCAGCAGGTAAGGCCGCTGGGATGAATAGCTGGAGCCGGGGCTGTAACCCCTGAAGTTGGAGTTGCTTGAGCTACAGCCGGTGCCATACCCCCACAGCCGCATGGTGCTGCTCATTCCATCTTTGCAGTAAGCCTTGATGACATCGGTCAGGTCTATATTCATCCAGCCAGTGCTGGTTTTCATCTTGATTCCCGACACCGATGCCAGCATCGCTTTCCTGTCATCATAGGACGTCTTGTAACTGTACCCTATGGTCAGGGTTGCGGAATTTGCCGTGGAGATGTATACTTTCAGTATCGCTGAGGCAATGGACAATGTGTTCTTCCCCTTGCCGATCAGCCCGCTCAGATCAGGGAAATCCATGCGGAAGGCGCGGTTGGAGGAATAATAATAGTGGTTCCCTGCACTCGCGCTGGAACCACTTGAGCTATAATAATTGCCACCTGTGGGCCGCCAGGTATACGTGTTCGCCATAGCGCCACCCCGTCATTCCACCACGAAGTACAGCTGCCCCTCCACGGGATTGGAAGGCATGCTGCTCTCCGGACCATAGGTCTTGTTGCCGGACAGCACGATGGGAAACGCGCACTCAAACAATGGGTTTCCCTGGGACGCCGCTGAGAACTTCCCGATGGCCACGCCGCCGGTGGGCTGGCCGGACAGATGCAGATTGGCAAAGGCGCGATCCACGACGCACATGGCGTTGGCCGTCTCGATGCCGTCCGTCACGACCAACAGGAAGCTGTAGACGGAGCCGTTGACGAAGGTGCCGGGCAGCACACTGGTGTTTGCGGAATAGCCCACGCCGAACAACACATCCCTGCTGACATTCATGCTGAACACGCTGGACGCGGTCGTCGCTCTGGCGTCTCGCGCATAGTACATCGTCGCTGTGAAGCGGGAGGCATTATTGCCATCTGCCAGCTCCACCCTCATGGTCGCCGCCAGTGCGGTCGCCTCGTCATTCGGATATCGCCAGGCGTCCAAAGTGATTTGCGGATTGTAATACTTGTCGATGTACTGCACACCGCTGAGGGTATAGACAAGCGAGGGATAGCTGCCATCGCTTGCTGCGCCGACAATCTGGAGCCTGAAGGGCAGCGTACGCAGGGCACTGAGCCGGTTTTTTACGGTCTGATAATTGCCCGAATAGAGCGGCTGGCTCATGATGGCGTCCGGGGTAATGCTCCATGAGAAGGTCATCGTCGCCGAATTTGCCCATGATATCGGCGTCTCGGGCTGAACAACCGGAACCCAGAATCCGCTCCCGGAATACCCCATGTCTTCGTTGGTGAAGCAAAGGCTCAGGCCAAACTTTGTGATCTTGGAGCCAAAGGTGTTTTTGATGGACATCGTGATATCTATCGTATTCTCCGGGGCCAGGACCGACCGGGAAGCCTCACACGATATAACACTGAAATCTTCCATGTATGTCTCTCCCCTCTGGTGCTTTTATTCTCGGTTCTTACAGGTCCGTCATCTTGAAGGCAAGCCCGCCATCTGATGTTCGCCTAAGCTGATAATTGCCGAACTGGACATAGTTGCCTGCAAAGCGGCTGTACTTATTGCCGTTCATGACCACGTTGACGCTCTCGCTGTCGATGAGCACCTCGCCCGTGGATTGCGAATCGCCCACATGCAATCCGTCGTTGTCAATGCGTACAACGCGCTTGAAGTCGGCCCTGGCCGCCTCCGCCGTGGATTTTGCCGCTTCCGCGGTGCCCAGGGCTGTCGCCGTATCGTCCGCGACATCCTCCGGCGCGGGCATCCAGTCAGTGGGACGGTTGCCCTTCTCCAGCTTCATCCATCTCATCCAGTAATGGTTGGCGGATGTCACAACGGTTCCATACCAGAAGGGCCTGAACAGCACATAGGCATAGTCCGAGGGCTTGGCGATGGTCTTCAGCACGATCACCAGGTGGCACCAGGTATTGGACGGGATCGTGAAATTGCCAGGGGAATCCACATAATACGCGCTGACGGTCATCGCGCCGTTGCTGGCCCCAATGGAGGTCAAAACATTGGACTTGCAGACCCAATAGTGCAGCGGACTGCTGTTCGTCATGGTGCCGCCCGTCGTGAACTTCACCATGGCGTGATACACGTATTCCGTGTTCCACTCCAGCCGATAGATGGAGCTTGTCTGTGAGATGGACCCCACCGCATGGATGCAGGAAAAGTTGTCCTCTGTGGCAACCTCCAATGTGGTGCCGCCGTTCAGCGCCCACTTATCGAGATCCTGCGCGAACTGCCCGCTCTCCCGTATGATGTTGGTCCCGCCGACGGACATGCCGTCGATCTTGGTATTCGCGGATGCCGCATTGTTGTCCGCGGTAACCGCGCGATTATAAGCGGTCTTGGCCGCCTCATAGGAGGACGAGAGGGACACTTCGCTGTAGGCGAAGGTGCCGTCCGAGAACACATTCAGGTCGCAGAAGTAAAGGCTGTTGGTGCTGCCGGACGTGTAGGTGGGCTCTGCCGTCACCCAGCTGCCGCCCGGCGGATTCACTGTGGGCTTTGCGGGTTTGGCGGATGTGGACGATTGCAGCAGATAATACCGGGTACAGGACTGCAAATCCCGGATGGAGGATAGCGTGATCGCCGCCGATGCCTTGATCGCCATGATTCATCCCTCCAGCTGCGCAATATAACTCGCCTTGTTCGTCACATCGGACGGCGTGATGTTCAGCGTCGGGCCGGTGGTGGACATGGCCGTGGAGGAGCCGTCCTTGTACCACTTGATGGTGCCCAGCGCAGCGATCTGTGTGGCGTTGAGCTCGACGCCTGCCTTGTAGACATGCGCCGTCAGTCTCATGCCATTCTCCGTCCGGCGTCACATAGGCATAGGGCAGGAAGATCGACTGATGCCGGGCAAAGTTCTCTTTGGTTCCGTACTGTTGGATGTAATACTTCGGCAGGTAGATGCCGAAAAAGGCGTCCTTCTCCTCCGCGGTGCGGGGCTTGCCCTCCACTGCCACCTCCCAGAAGCGCAGCGCCTTCTTATAGGCTTCCTGATTCTGGGAGAAGTCGCAGTCCTGCACACGGGCAGAATCGCAGTATCCTTTCGGGAGCCTCTCCTGCTCCTCCGGAGTGTACCACGAACCATTCTTACCGGTTTTACCCTCCAGCAGCTTCAACTGGCCCTCCCATCGGCCACCAACGCAGTACCAGTCCCAGCGGGCGTTGGGATTGTACCAGCGGCCCTGCTTGCCGGTTGCAGCATCGACCTCGTAGTCCTCATCTTCCTCAAAAACAGCGTAGGGCGAATAAGGCTCCACCTGCTCGATAAACGGCGCGAGCAGCGCGTCAACCTCGTCAGGAGTGTGGGAAAAGACGGCAACATTGAAATGAGACATTATATTTTCCTCCTCGATTATGGTAGGTCGTATCATCGCTCTTATCCAGTGGTGTTGCAAGTAGAGATTCAGGGGCAGTAATTGTCAGTTGTAGACAATTATGTCGCCCGCAATCCGCGACCGCGCTGCTCTGTTCGGGTGAGCGTGGCAATCTCCACCGCCAGATCGTGGATGTCCTGATCGCTCCTTATGTAAAAGCTATTCCCGGTCAGGTTCACACTGCTCTGCGAGTGGAAGGTCTGGCGATTGTCGTTGCGCGTGTTTCCGGCAACGATCCCGCCCTGCGCTTCCTCGGTGAGATAGCGGGCCGCATTGCGAATAATTCTCGCCTGTTCCTTCTGTCCTGCGAGGAAGCCTTCGCCCATGCCCTTCATGGCCATAAGGCCGACCTCATCCCGGAACACGCCGGATGGCGAGTGGATGGCCAGTGCCGCCTTCGCCGCTGCCAGTGCGGATCGCGCCGCCGTGACCGCCGCCTGTATGACCGCGGACTGGCCGGAACGAATACCGGAGGCGATGCCGCTGGAGATGGCCGTTCCGATCCCTCTGGCACTGCTTGCTACAACCGATCTCTGTGCTGCCAGCGAAGCGGAAAGGGCCGCCATGAGATTGGAAGCCGTCGTGCTGCTGTCGCCTACGAAGCTGTACTGCGTCATGCCCTGACCGACACCGGCAGATACATCGTTGCCCAGCGGCACCATGCGCTGGGCCGGGGACTGGCTCTGTAGGGAACCGCGATATGCGCCTTCAAGATTGTCGGCTGCGGTGGCGGCATCTCCTGAGAAGTCATACTGCCCAAGTCCCTGGCCGACGCCCGCGCTGGCATCGTTGCCAACCTGCGGCATTGCAGTGGCAAGCGCACCCTTGATGCTCTCCATGATCGTCGTGGCGTCGCCCTGCCAGTCGTAAGCGGCCATGGCGTCGGCGATCCCTTGAGTTACAGGATTGTCTTCACCCATGACCTGGTCTGCTACTGCAAGCAGATCATAGATCTTCTGAAGCTCCGCCGCATAGCTCTCCATCTGCGCAGTATCGAGATTCCCACTGCTCAGCGCGGCCATGAGCTGGGCCGCTTCCTGACCGATGTTGGCGATGTCCTGATCGTTCAGATTTTGCAGCTGCTGATCGAGCTCTCCGAGCGTCGCGCCGACTTCCATCTCCATCTGACCCGACATGCTAAAGTCGCCCGATGCCTTGAACTCCTCAACCTTTCCCCGCAGGTAATCCACGGTATCGGCGAGATTCAGTATCTGTTGGACGTCATTGTCTGTGGAACTGAAGAGGTGTATCGCTTCGAGGAATCCGTTGCCCTTGCCGATCTTGTCGCCCATCTGCTCAATGGATTCTTCAACGGCTTCGGGTGTACCAATCTCCGGCATGATGAGCACGTGCAGCGCCCCGTCCGAATCATAGGCGATGATGGTTTCGGCGGTCAGCTTTTCGGCAGGGACGAGATTGACAGGGATTTCCTGACCGTTATAATAGAAGTGGGCGTCCTCCGCGTCCAGCACAGCCTCCGGGTTCTCGAACTTGTCACCCAGGCGCACCACGCCGGTAACGGTGATCGGGTTGTTCGCCTGGAACTGCTGCAGCGAGGTCAGGTCATACCCTTCTATGGTCAGCTTACAGCTGGGTGTTGGCACCGCAGCGGCGCTGTCGTCGTACTGAGTGATATAGCCGGTCAGAGACTGCGCCAGCGCTGACTTGTCGCAGCCGGTAGCTTCAGAGAACCTGTTCACCAGGGCTTCGACCTGATCCGGCTTCAGCGCGGATACATCGACGCCTTCGGCCTCCAGGTACTTCACCACTATCGCGGTGACGTCATCCGGGGTCAGTGCGGATGTAAGCGCCCCGCCCGCGATCTCCTGATAGGCCAGCACGAAAGCGGTCACGGCCTCCGGCTTAAGGTTGGTTGTGTCAATGCCGTTGGCTTCAAGGTACTTGTTGACATAGGCGACGATCTCGTTCGGTTTGAGGGTGGACATGTCCGCGCCCTCTGCCATCTCCTGATAGGCGGCGACCATCGCGGTGACATTCTCCGGGGTGAGCCCGGAGACATCCGTACCGGTCGTGGCCTCGGCATAGGTCCCTACATAGGCGATAAGGCCCTCGGGCGTCAGGGATGTCTTATCAGCGCCTTCGGGCTTCTCGGTGAACCGGTCGATGACGGCGTCCACCAGGATCTGCTGCCGGGCGGCGTTCTCCTGTTCCTGTACACCGGCAATGATGGCGTCCGTGGTGATCGCGCCGGGGTTGGCGGCGAACTCATCCCAGTTGGCCTGAGCGCCGGTCATATCGAGCTCGGTGGCAATCTTCAGGACTTCCTCGGAGAGTCCCTCGCCGAACATACCAGAAAGCCCCTCCAGCGCGGAGTAATATTGACTTGTGAACTGCTGGATGGATGCCAGCTGTTCCAGAGCAGAACTGACATCGATGTCCGGGAACAGCGCCTGCACTTCGTCCATGCTCATGCCGCTGGTGAGCAGCTCGGAGATCTGCGTGAGCACGGCTGCGTATTCCGTGAGGTTCCCTTCATCCAGCCCGACCGCGGCGTTCTTCACGGCATCCAGGGCTTCCGCTGCCTGCCGGGAATCTTCGCCATAGGTCTTGACGGCGGCGTCGTATATGGTCAGCTTCCCGGCAAGGTCGGAGAGCGTGTCGCCGGTCTGCTTCATGCCCTCGTCATTCCACACGGGATTGACCAGCTGTGCCAGCGTCTGGGCGTATTCCCGTACCGCCGCCTGCCGCTGCTCATTGTAGCTGGTGTTCAGTTGAGCCAGAGCTGCTTCCTTCTCAGCGCCTTCCTCCATCAGCTGGATCAACGCATATTCGCTGTCGTACTGCGCGTCGATCTGACTGTTCAGCGTGGCCATGCCCTGCGCTGCGGCGACAATCGCGTTCTGGTAGACGGACACATCCGCGTCCTGCAGGCCGCGGGCCTGAGCTCTTGCGACCTCAGCTTCTACCTTGTCGAGGATGGTCTGGAAGCCCTCGGTATCGCTGTCCGGCTGCAGCTTGTAGCGGATGATGATGGCTTCCCGGTTGTCGATGAGCTCTTGCAGGCGCACCTTCTCATCGTCGGTGAGATACCCGTTCTGTCGCTTTTTCAGCAGGTCGGAAATCTCCCGGTCCATGCTGTCGAGGCTGTCAATGTCGGCCTGGATCTGGTCGGCCACGCCGGTGTACCCGGCTTCCTTCGCAGATGCCTGCAATGCCTGAAGCTCGGTGCGGGTGTCTTCCGTGAGGGACTTCCAGGTATCTGACCATTCCCTGACGATTTCGTCCGTCTCGCCCTTGCCGTCGGTCCACACGTCGATCAGGCCTGTCAGCCATGCCTTCGCGCTCTTGGCAGTATCATCATTCTTGAAATCGTCCTCGGACATCCCGAAGAAGGAAAGCCCTGCGCCACTTTTGCCATAGAATGTCTCAGCGGCGGTGCTCTTCCACTCTTTCGCCTTGTCGATGAGTCCCTGCGTCGCCTCACGCGCCATCTTCGCGCCGGAGACCCAGTCGAACAGTCTGTAAACGCCAAAGGCAACGGCGGCGGCCACGGCCAGCCACACTGTTGGGCTCTTGGCCAGAGCTGTCATGAACCCTCCAAGACCTCCGCCCGCCGCACCGACCGCCGTGGCAAAGTTGCCGAAGCCCTTCATCA
>Ga0256404_1012446_pt1 | contig 11068 bp, 9 predicted proteins | sample RumenRJG_01DNA_FD_185990 | JGI IMG/M metagenome (GOLD analysis project Ga0256404, IMG submission 185990) | Bovine rumen microbial communities from Lethbridge, Alberta, Canada - RJG_01 | ecosystem: Host-associated > Mammals > Digestive system > Stomach > Rumen | place: Canada: Alberta | collected...
TGATGCTGACGGAACGATTGACGGCGGCATGATTCCGAAAATCCGAAACGCCATCGACGCCGTGGAGCACGGGGTTGACCGGGTCCACATTCTGGATGGCCGTATCCTTCACTGTCTCCTGCTGGAGATTTTCACGCATACAGGTATCGGGACGGAGATACTCAAAGACAGGGATGACGTATACCTGCGGGAGGGCTGACGATTGCACGCAATGCGTGCTGATATGAGTGGAAGATTTTTCTGCAGATAGGAGAAGAGGATGGGAGAGAAGACGGAAAAACTGATGGCGGCAGCGGACGAGCACCTGATCCGGGTCTACAACCGCTTTCCAGTGGCCTTTTCCGGCGGGAAGGGCATGTACCTCACTGATGTGGAGGGGAAGCAGTACCTGGACTTTGCCTCCGGAATCGGGGTCAATGCCTTCGGGGCCAATGACGAAGAGTTTACGGAAGCCATCAGGGACCAGGTCGGAAAGGTCCTGCATACATCAAATCTCTATTACCACGAGCCTCTGGCCGAAGCAGCCCAAAGGCTTTCGGAAGTCTCGGGCCTTGACAAGGTCTTTTTCACAAATTCCGGGGCCGAGGCCATTGAAGGGGCTTTGAAGACGGCGAAACGATATTATTATAACCGGACGGGAAAAAACGACGCGGAAGTCATCGCCATGAAGCATTCCTTCCACGGGCGGACCGTGGGCTCCCTTTCCGTGACGGGAACCGACGAATACCGGGCTCCCTTCTATCCCCTGATGTCCGGTGTGGCTTTTGCCGATTTCAATGACCTATCTTCCGTGGAAGAAGCCGTGACGGACCGGACCTGCGCCATCATTTTCGAGCCCCTGCAGGGGGAGGGCGGAATTCATCCGGCGACGAAAGAGTTCATGGAAGGCGTCCGAAAGCTCTGTGATGAAAAAGGCATATTACTAATCTTTGACGAAATTCAGTGCGGACTCGGACGTACCGGCTCGTTCTATACATTCCAGCAGTATGGGGTGCGCCCCGACATCCTGACCACGGCCAAGGCCCTGGGCGGCGGGCTTCCGGTCGGCGCCTTTGTCGTGACAAATGATGTGGCGGAAAACTCCTTAAAGCCCGGGGACCACGGTTCGACCTACGGGGGCAATCCCCTCTGCACCCGGGCGGTGGCGGAATCTCTAAAGCTCCTGAAGGAAAGAAATCTGCCGGGGCATGTCAAGGAACTGGCCCCCTGTTTTGAAGCAAGTCTGGAAAAACTGACGCAGAAGTTTTCCTTTGTGAAAGAGCACAGGGGCATGGGCTATATGCAGGGCCTGGAGCTTGCCCCTTCCGTGAAAGCCATTGATGTGGTGAAAAAAGCCCTTTCCAAAGGCCTCATTCTTCTCACGGCTGAGGGCAATGTGGTCCGCATGCTCCCGCCCCTGATTGCAGAGAAAGAGGACTTCGACCGGATGGAGGAGATTCTGGCGGAAGTGATGGGAGATTTTGCGGAATAGAAGAGAATGAGCCTGCAGCGCTGCCTGCAGGCTTTTTCCAAGAGGAAAACTGATTTTTACCTGTTTTTGCCGTAATATTTACTTAAATCTATTGTAATATCTCTTTTTTTCCTGTAAAATAGTTCCACCGAAGCGACGGCACTTCTTTTTTCAATAGAGAGGTGCTGAGATTTATGAAAAATTTTTTCCATGGAACGGCGGTCTTACTATCTGCCGTTCTTTGTGTGTCACTCTTTTCCTCCTGTGGAAAGACGTCCTATTTACAGAGTTCTTCCGCAGACGGGACGTTTTCCACCCGTACAGATGAGGACACTTACGTTTCTGACGAAGCAGATTCTTCCAATGAAACAGAGAATGCTTCCACCGGGAAAACGGAATCCGGGGAGGAAAGCTCCGAAGGCCGTTCTGCCGAGGCCGCTGAGCCTGCCATGATTTTTGTCGAGGCAGCCGGTGCTGTGGCAGCTCCCGGAGTCTACCGGGTGCCTGCCGGTTCCCGGGCCTTTGAAGTCATCGCCCTGGCCGGAGGGCTTCTTCCGGAAGCGGATACTGCGGAGATCAATCAGGCGGCCGAGGTCGCCGACGGGACGAAGCTCTATATCAGAAGGCAGGGAGAGGCGGTTTCCGAGGCCGCGGTCCTGCAGCCTGCGGGAGGCAGCAGCGCTTCCTCTTCTCCTGAAAGCTCTTCTTCCGGAGGCCTTGTGAATATCAATACGGCAGATGCGGCGACACTTATGACACTGCCCGGTATCGGCCAGTCGAAGGCGGACGCCATCATCAGTTACCGGGAGGAGAAGGGGCCCTTCAAGAAGACTTCGGACCTCAAGAAGATTTCCGGTATTAAGGACGGGCTCTTCAGCAAGATTTCGGACAAAATCACGGTCTGAGACCGGATGAGAAATTCGGGCCGGACGGTATATTCTGCAATAGATGCAGGCTCTTATATTAGTCATGAAGACAGGAAACGAAAATGGCGAAGAAAGTACTTGTAGTCGATGATGAAAAACTGATCGTCAAGGGCATCCGCTTCTCTTTGGAGCAGGACGGCTTTGAAGTTTCCTGTGCCTATGACGGAGAGGAAGCCCTGAAGATGGCCCAGGAGGCGTCCTTCGATATGATTCTCCTCGACGTCATGCTTCCGAAGATGGACGGCTTTGAGGTCTGCCAGCATATCCGGGAATTTTCCAATGTCCCCATCATCATGCTGACGGCCAAGGGCGATGACATGGACAAGATTCTCGGGCTCGAGTACGGGGCCGACGACTACATCACGAAGCCCTTCAATATCCTGGAGGTCAAGGCCCGGATCAAGGCCATCATGCGCCGGAGCGGAGGAAGCTCGGTCAAGGAAGAACCTTCTCTCGTTGAGAACGGAGACATCCGCATGGACCGGGATTCCCGCCGCTTCTACATCAACGATCAGGAAATCAATCTCACGAGCAAGGAATTCGATATGATGCTCCTTCTCGTCACGAATCCCAACAAGGTCTACAGCCGGGAAGCCCTGCTCACGGCCGTATGGGGAGAGGATTATCCGGGAGATGCGCGGACTGTGGACGTGCATATCCGCCGTCTCAGGGAAAAGATTGAAAAGAATCCCAGCGAACCCCGTTACGTTCAGACGAAGTGGGGTGTCGGTTACTTCTACAAGCCATAAGGAATTCCTGTTTTGAAGAAGAAGTTTTCATTTCGTCGTATTTTTCACAGCCTGCGGGCCCGGATTTTTCTTTTTGCCTTTCTCATGGGCACTATCCCCTGCTTCATTCTTTCCAGCGGTCTTTCCTACGTCTATGACCGGGAAACGCTGAACGCGGATATTCTGAGTGTTTCCGGGGAAGCCCAGATTCTCATCAATCAGATTGTCACCAGCGGCTATCTCATGAATCCTACGGACGATACGGTGAATATCACCCTTTCTTCGGTGGCCCAGTCTTTTTCAGGCCGGATTCTGGTCATGGATGACACCCTTCGCGTCGTCAAAGACACCTATTCCCTCTATGAGGGAAAAACCATCATTTGGGACATCGCAGTCAAGGCCTCCCTCGGGACCACGGCCTATGAGGAGGACCGGGAAAACTCTTTTCTCACGGTTGCCGTCCCAATCACAGTCTCTGCCGACAAGTCCCAGAAATCTTCTCCTGCTCTTGAATCTTCCGATGAAACAGCGGATTCCTACGGAGTTCTTCTCTTCGTATCTCCCCTGAACCAGAATCTGATGAATCAGGACTACCAGGGGGCTTTCATTATTTTCTTTCTATTCATCGATGTAATTATTTCCTTCCTGCTGGCATTTTTCTTCTCCCGTAGGCTGACCCGGCCTGTAACAGGCCTTGCTTCTTCCATCCGACAGGTGGAGAAGGGCTTCATCGAACCCCATCTTTCTGAAAATCGATCTACGGAAACCGGAGAAGTGGAGGAGGCCTTCAACAGCTATGCAGCCGAACTGAACCGGCAGAATGAATCCCGACAGGAATTCGTTTCCAATGTCTCCCACGAATTGAAAACTCCCCTTACGTCCATGAAGGTTCTGGCAGACTCCCTGAACGGGATGGAAGATGCTCCGGTGGATCTCTACAAGGATTTCATGGAGGACATCACCGGAGAAATCGACCGGGAGACGAAGATCATCAATGACCTCCTGACCCTCGTGAAGTTCGACAAAAATCAGAATGCCCTGGACATCACCCAGGTCCGAATCAATGACTTGGTGGAGACCGTCATGAAGCGCATCCGCCCCATAGCTGAAAAAGCCCAGGTGGAGCTGGTTCTCGAAAGCTTCCGCCCCATTACGGCGGAGGTCGACGAGACCAAGTTCTCTCTCGCCGTGCAGAATCTGGTCGAAAATGCGGTCAAATACAACAATCCCGGCGGCTATGTCCATGTCAGCCTGAATTCCGACCACCGGTATTTCTATATCCACGTGGAAGACAACGGCCTGGGCATCCCGGAGGAAAGCATCCCCCATATCTTCGAGCGTTTCTACCGGGCGGACAAGTCCCACTCCCGGGAAATCGGCGGCACGGGTCTCGGCCTTTCCATCACCCAGAACGTCATCCGCATGCACAAGGGAGAAATCAAGGTTTCCAGTCGTCTCGGCGAGGGAACCCGCTTCGTGGTCCGGGTACCGCTGAAATATATAGAAGAGGAGGCTGCAGATGAGATTTCAGAATAATGTAGCCCGCCGGCTTTCCCTTATTTTGCTCTTTTGCCTTACCACTATGCTTTTTTCTGCCTGCGGCTCGGAAACTGAAGAGGCGGGCTATGATATTTACTGCATCTCTGCGGATGGAACGAAGATTGAAGCGGAGAAATGGGCAAGTGAAGGCAGTACGGATTCGAATGAGGTCATCCGGGAGCTTCTGAAACAGCTTGCGGCTGCCCCGGAAAGCCATGATCTGAAGGCCGCCCTGCCGGATGATACAACGGTGGTGTCCGGCAGCCTGGATACGGATTCCGACCAGATTTCCGTCTTCCTGACCGAAAGCTACAAGACCATGTCCGGAAGCCGGGAGACCCTGGCCCGTGCCTGTGTGGTGAAGACCCTTCTCGGGGCAGTTCCGGAGGCCCAGTCGGTTATGTTTTACGTGGGCACCGACCCTCTGACCGATGCCACCGGCCGGGCCATCGGCCAGATGACCCGGGATACCTTCGTCGGGGATTTCGGAAAAGATCAGGCGGAACTGCAGAACCGGGACCTGACCATTTATTATGCAAATGAAAGCGGGGAGATGCTCGTCCCCCTGCCGAGGAATGTACACTATTCTTCGAACACGAATATCGAGTCACTCGTAATTGAGAACCTGACGGTGGATCCTGCCGGGACCGAGGCAAGGGCCGTTTTTACGGACCCTTCCGAGGTCCTCCACATCTCCACGACGGACGGAATCTGCTACGTGGACCTGGACAACAATTACTTCACCCAGGCGGCAAACGTCACGGAAAATGTCGCCATCTATTCTCTGGTAGACTCCCTCTGTGAGATTGATTCGGTCAACAAGGTACAGATCACCGTCTATGTAAACGGCAAGCCTGTGACCGGCGAGGGGACCTATTCCGGTCTCTATGAGCCCAATACCGACCTGATTGCATCTGATGATGGCGACGCCGATTCCGCCCCGGCTGGCGGCGACACGGCCAATCCATCGGACTCCAATTGATAAGGAAACAAATCTATGGAAAAGAGAGCCCTGTTTGACACAGGCCTCCTCTTTCTCCTCGGAATTCTGACAGGCCTTCTTCCCTCCCTTCGGGACAGGGCCCTCTTCGTCGGAACAGCGGCCTTTCTTCTGGCTGCTGTCATCCTCCCTGCATCAAAATATAAAGGAAAGAGAAAAAGGCGCCTTTGCCTTCTCTTTTTCATACTTGCCTTTGCCTTCTTCGCCGGTCTGCTCCGAAGCGGTCTCTGTCTGGAAGAGGAGAGGCAGGTTTTATGCAATGCAGAGGAAATATCCGGCCTTCGAATCCGGGGAAAAGTGGAGAAAAAAACAAAAAAGACCGGTTACATGGAACTGATTCTGAAGGACTGCGTCACTGAAAAGGGCGACCGGCTGGGACATATTTCACTGTCCTCGGACCGGGAACTTCCCATCGGAGCACAAGTGATTTTCTCCGCAGATCAGGCAGAAATCCGCCAACAGAGAAATGACGGGGGCTTTGACGAAAAAACCTATCTCAGGTCCAAGGGTATTTTCATCAAGCTGAAAAATCCGGATTTTGAAGAAGCGGCGGTCCCAGCCTTCTCTCCGGGAGAATGGCTCTACCGCCTGCGAAGCCGTCTTTCCTCTTTCTACCTGGCAAACCTCCCTGGAGAGGAGGGCGGAGTTCTTTCCGCCATGGCGCTTGGTGACCGGGCCGGTATGGATACGGAGGTCAAAGACCTTTTTTCCACAGCCGGCATAGCCCATCTGCTGGCCGTAAGCGGTCTGCACATCTCCCTTGTTGCCATGAGCCTCTACAAACTTCTCCGGAAATGCCGCCTGTCCTTTGCCATATCTTTTGCGGGGGCTGTGCCCGGGGCCCTTTTCTATGCCCTTCTGACGGGCTTCTCCGTTTCCGGTGAACGGGCCCTTATCATGTTCACAATCTATCTCTTTTCTCAGGTAGCCGGAGAAGCCTATGACATGCTGACTTCTCTTTCAGTGGCCCTTCTCATCATCCTCCTGAAAAATCCTTATGCCGTTTACGATACAGGCTTCATCTTTTCCTTTGGAGCTGTATTTGTTGTAGCCGCCTTTGCAGGGCCGGTAACCAATGCCTATGACCAGCTTTTACGCTATCGCCACCGGACGATTCACGGCTGGGAACCTTCTGCCCTCGAGCGTTTCTCATCAGCTCTTTTTTCTTCCGCAGTCGTCTGCTTCGGGACCATTCCCCTGGTAGCTTCTTTCTATTACATCATTCCCACCTGCCAGATTCTATTGAACGCCCTTTTAATTCCCCTCATGTCCATCCTGCTGCCAACGGCCCTCCTTGCCGGAATCTTTTCCCTGCCCCTTCTCCTGTTTCCCGCCCATATTATCATCTACCTCTATGAATGGACGGCGGCCCTTTCCCTGAAGCTGCCCCTGGCCAGAATTGTCACGGGAAAGCCTTCCCTTCTACGGATGGCCTTATATTATTCCTGCTACTATATCCTAATCCGTCTCCTGATAAAGTTCTTTCAGCGCCTCATAGCTGCAGAAAACCTGGCGGATACCCGGACTGCCGTACGGAAACTCAGGAGAAGATATCTGCCCCTTGCCCTGGTCCTTGCTGCCCTGCTGCTTTTCGATATCCGGAAAATCCCTGCCCGGCAGTTTTCCTTCACCATGGTCGATGTGGGGCAGGGGGATGGCCTATATCTGAGCACTCCTTCCGGCACACAGATTTTTATAGACGGAGGTTCTTCCGATGAGAAAAATCTCGGAAAGTATACAATCCTGCCCTTTTTGAGGTCCCGGGGAATCGATTCAATTGATTACTGGTTTATCTCCCATACGGATGCCGACCATTTGAACGGGGCCTGTGAGGCCATGGAGGATGGATTCAGGGTGAAGCATCTCGTGTTTGCGGAAGGGGTTGTGAAAAATGAAAACTTCGAAAAACTCTTCCGGGCAGCCCAAGGCTGCGGGGCCGGGATTCTTTACATGAAGCAGGGGGATGTCCTCGCGGACGGCAAAGGCAAAAGCCTCCTGTCTCTGACCTGCCTCTACGCAGGAGATCAGGAACTCTACCCGGACGATACCAACGCCAACTGTCTGGCCCTGTGGCTGAAATACCAGGATCTTTCCATGCCCCTCTGGGGGGATCTCGGAGAAGAACAGGAGGGGCTGATTCTTGAAGAAGCGTGGGCACAAAAAGTGATTGACGGTGAAATGGATACACAGGCTGTGAAAGCATCCGCTTCAGATACAACCGGTACAGGGCGGCAGGCATCTTCAATCCCTTCTGCACAAGGACATATAGTCTGCCTCAAGTGCAATCACCACGGCAGCAAGGGCTCAAACTCGGAAGAATTTCTCGATGCCCTGCATCCTTCCCTGGCCCTGGCCTCCGCAGGGAAAGGCAACTCCTACGGCCATCCAAACAAAGAGACAAAGGAGAGGCTTTCTGAGCGGGACATTCCCCTCTACTGCACAATCGAATGCGGGGAGATAGATCTGACGATTGAGAAAGGGGCTCTGCAGGTACGGTGTCCGTATAGAAAGAATTGAAAATCTTTGGAAAAGAGGCTGAAATGCCGTATACTTAGGGGGTAAAAAGTACAAAACAGGTGGCCGAACCATGCTTGAACTCGACAACGATATCCGCAGCAAAAACTATAGAAATGTATACCTTCTGTACGGGCAGGAAACCTACCTGAAGAAGAATTACAGGAATCTCCTGCTGAAGGGGCTCCTTCCGGATGGAACAGACGGAAGTATGAATTTCACCGCCTACGAAGGAACCGGTCTTGACGTGAAAGAGCTTATTGCCCAGGCCCAGACCATGCCTTTCTTTGCAGACTTCCGGGTCATTCTGGTGGAAAATTCCGGGATTTTTTCCAAGAAGGGAAAGAAGGAAGACCGGGACCTGCTGGGGGATTACCTGGCCGCTCCCTCAGAAAGCACGAAACTCATTTTTATAGAAAATGAAGCAGTGAAGTCTTATAAGGCGGTCAAGGAGATAGAAAAAAACGGCCTTGTTCAGGAACTCACCGCCTGGAAGGGGGATACCCTGAAGCGGTGGATCCTTTCCCGCATCAAAAAGGCCGGCCTGCAGATTACGAACGATGCCTACACGGAATTCTGCACCCGGACTTCCGTGAGCACGGACGGAAGCGATACCATGCAGTACATGGACAATGAGCTTGAGAAGCTTATTGCTTATTGTGCTGATCGGGAAACCATCACTCTGACGGACGTGGAGGCCATCTGCTCCGGTCAGGTCAATTCCAAGGTCTTTGCCATCATAGACGCCATCGTGGAAAAGGACGAAGGGGCTGTCATGAAAATCTATACGGATCTGTTGATTACCCGGGAGCCGCCGGAGCGGATTATCTCCCTCATCGAGCAGCAGTTCATGCGCCTTTTGCTCACAGCCTCCATGGTACAGAACCACGTCAGCACCCAGGAGATGACGGAAGTCCTGAAGCAGGACTGGATTCTCCGAAAGAACCGCCAGCTTCTGTCCAGGATTTCCGCAGAAGAAATTTCCCGAATTTTGAAGCGGGCGGAGGACTATGACTACCGCATCAAGAGCGGGAAAATTGACCGCCAGGTTGCACTGGAAGCATTGCTTACTGAAGCGGTGAGAAGGTAGAAGAGGAGAAGCACCGGTTTTTCCGGATTATTTTCAGAAAGAATCGGGTTGCAGCGAATGAAAAGAGCCCTGTGGAATGACGGTTCCGCAGGGCTCTTCTGTAATTCAATAGATATAAATCTCACTCACTCCATGGAGTTGACAATCTTTGCAAGGCGGCTTACCTTGCGGGAAGCGGTGTTCTTCTTCAGAACGCCCTTCGTGGCAGCCTTCTCAATCTGGCTTGTAGCGCCGGCGAGAACCTTTGCAGCCTCTTCCTTGTTTCCGGCAGCGGCAGCGGCCTCAACCTTCTTGACCTCGGTCTTGACCCGGCTCTTTACAGCCTGATTTCTCTCGGCACGCTTTGCCTGGGTAATCACACGCTTCTTTGCGGACTTGATGTTTGCCATTTTTGTACCTCCAACCAGTACAGGGACGGAAAGTTCTATCTTTCCGTGCAGTCAATCAATGAAATGTCCCGGGTTTTCGCAGACAGCCGCATCTGCTTCCTCCGCTGGGGCTGTATATAGAAGCTCTCTCAAGACACGGTAGAGAGGCTTTTTCACACATACCGGTATATATTATTGAAAATGCCCGGCCTTGTCAAGGAAAATCATTCAATTCCGAACCACGGAAACGTCAGAAATTTCGCATCAACAGACAGACACGTCAGATTATCAGAAAATAATGTTATATTATCAAAATAATCTATAAATTTTTCACCCGTCCTGCCGATAATGGAAGTAGGAATAGAAATTCCTATACCACAACAAAGGAGGTGAGTACTATGGATGCCACATTCTACTCCATCGCCCCGGTCATTGCAACGGGGTCCCTGAAGCCTGACAGCCGCAGGGGCCGACCGGAATTCAAGAGTGTCTCCCGAAAACGGAAGCCCTCGGATACTTTTGCCGAACAGTTTGCGGTCGTCTATGAGCGCGGTGAAGAGAGCCCGCCCATGGAAGCTACCTATAGAAGGCCCGGCAGGAGATGAGAGGGCAGGGAACTTAAGGGGAAAACAAGTAATTTTCGGAGGAAAGAAAATTGAATACCGATACCGTGTGAATCCCGGAATGCTTATGAAAAGCTTCCGGGAATTTTTTTGCTGTCCCGGCCGAGTCGTATTTTGCGTTTTTTTATGATAGAATATCTTGATTTATTCTGCATAGAAGGAAAAGACATTTATGGCATTCGACGAAAAGCATATACGGAACTTCTGCATTATCGCCCACATCGACCACGGCAAGTCGACCCTGGCGGACCGGATGATCGAGATGACCGGGGTCCTGACGGAGCGGGAAATGCAGGACCAGGTCCTGGACAATATGGATCTCGAACGGGAGCGGGGCATTACCATCAAGTCCCAGGCTGTCCGCCTCATTTATAAGGCCGACGACGGGGAGGAATATATCTTCAACCTCATCGACACCCCTGGCCATGTGGATTTTAATTACGAAGTTTCAAGGGCTCTGGCGGCCTGTGACGGGGCAGTGCTGATTGTCGACGCGGCCCAGGGCGTTGAGGCCCAGACCCTGGCCAATGTCTATCTGGCGCTCGACCACGACCTTGAAGTCCTTCCGGTCATAAATAAAATCGATCTGCCTTCTGCGGACCCGGATGAGGCCTGCCGGGAAATAGAGGACGTCATCGGCCTTGACTGCGAATACGCCCCCCGTATTTCGGCAAAGACCGGGGAGAATGTCCGGGACGTCCTTGAAGCTATCATCAAATACCTGCCCGGCCCCTCGGGAAATCCGGACAGGCCTCTGAAGGCCCTTATATTTGATTCACTCTATGACTCATACCGGGGTGTCATCGTCTTTTTCCGGGTCTTCGACGGCT
>Ga0256404_1012447_pt1 | contig 11067 bp, 7 predicted proteins | sample RumenRJG_01DNA_FD_185990 | JGI IMG/M metagenome (GOLD analysis project Ga0256404, IMG submission 185990) | Bovine rumen microbial communities from Lethbridge, Alberta, Canada - RJG_01 | ecosystem: Host-associated > Mammals > Digestive system > Stomach > Rumen | place: Canada: Alberta | collected...
GCTGGTTATTCAGCCTGTATCACACGTTTCCGGCGGCGGAGAGTTCGCTGAGCAGATTCTTTCGGATTTGATTGCCGAAGGTTTCTCAGGGCAGGAGCTCTTGGATGAATTCAAGACAAGGCAGGCTGAGGTACGGCCTGCCGTTGAAGCAATGCTGGAAGCGGCAAAGGCAGCTGCATCTGGCACAGGTGAATACTCAACCTACGATGACATTTTCGGATCGGAGGAGTGAGTATGGCACTTCCCAAAGCCGGCGGATCGTGTGACCCCGCCGGCTTTGAAAACAAAGAATGCACGGCGGAAGGCGCTGTGCATTGTGCTTTACAGGGGACGAAAACTGTGCTATAGTATAAACAGGAATACTGTGGGAAAAGTTCCACAGTATAACGAAAATATGATTACAGGAGGTTGTTCAGATGGTTAGTTTTGCGGAAAGAATGGGCGGCATCAAAGCGTCCGACATTCGTCAGCTGCTTGCGGTCGCGTCCAAGCCGGAGATTATTTCCTTTGCCGGCGGCCTGCCGGCGCCGGAGCTGTTCCCGGTTGAGGATATCAAAAAGGCCTATGACGCCGTGCTGGAGGAGGCGGGACCGACCGCGCTGCAGTATGGCGCCACCGACGGCTGGGCTCCGCTGAGAAAGCAGATCTCCGAGCGCATGCTGAAAAAGAACAATGTCACCATTGATCCGGCGCAGATCATCCTGACCGCCGGCAGCCAGCAGGGCCTGGATTTCATCGGCAAGCTGTTTCTGAATCCGGGCGACGTCGTCGTTCTCGAGAGCCCGAGCTATCTTGGCGCGATCAATGCCTTCCGCCAGTACCAGCCGAAGTTTGTCGAGGTTCCGACGGATGAAAACGGCATGATCATGGAAGAACTGGACCGCATTCTCGCCACGACGGAGAATGTGAAGTTCATCTATATCATCCCCGACTTTCAGAACCCGAGCGGACGCACCTGGCCGCTGGAGCGCAGAAAGCAGTTCATGGACATCATCAACAAGTATGAGATCCCCGCCATCGAGGACAACCCCTACGGCGACCTCCGCTTCAAGGGCGAGTATCTTCCCGCGCTCAAGAGCATGGATCCGAAGGAACTGATCATGTACTTCGGCACCTTCTCGAAGATCCTCTCTCCCGGTATGCGCATCGGCTGGATCGCCGCGAGTGAGCAGATCATCGGCAAGGTCAATCTGATCGCCCAGGCCGCGGTACTGCAGACGGCCACCATCAACGCCATGGCCATCTCCAAGTATCTGGACATGTTTGACATCGACGCCCATGTGGCGAAGATCCTCCCGGTCTACAAGCACCGCTGCGAGCTGATGATCAACACCATGCGCGAGACCTTCCCGGAGGAGTGCCGCTTCACCGATCCGGACGGCGGCCTGTTCACCTGGTGCGAGCTGCCGGATTATATCAACACCCGTGACATCGCGCCGATCGCCCTGGAGAAGAAGGTCGCGTTTGTCCCCGGCGACGGCTTCTATCCCTCCGGCGCGGTGAAGAACTGCATGCGCCTGAACTATTCCAACGCCACGGACGAACGCCTGGTGGAAGGCGTGCACCGCCTGGCGGATGTCATCAAGGGCGCGATGCAGAAATAACAGAACCGGATCCGGCCCGCCGGCTCGGCCGGCGGTGCGGTAACAGAGAGAAAACGCTTCAAGCAGAAAGCGAAAGACGCTCAGACACGAACATCGCCCGCCGGCTCCGCCGGCGGTGCGGTAACAGAGAGTAAAACGCTTCATGCAGAAAGCGAAAGACAGCAATAGAATGTAGAACAGAAGGTCGCAGTTATGAGAAGAGTTCAGATAGGAACAAACCGATGGAAGCAGCCTCTTGCCCTGCTGCTCTGTTTCGTCATGGTGATGAGCGCCGGATGGACGGGCGGCTCTGCCGAGACGGCAGCATCCCCGGAGATTCCGGAACCGCCGGAGAGCGACCTTCTGGCGGATGTAGAGACAAGCGACGACTGGGATGCGATGTTCGCTGACCTGAATCTCAGCGGGAACTGGGCCGGCGACCTGGTCCGTGTGGCGCAGAGCCAGCTGGGCTACACCGAGAGCATCCGGAACTTCAAGGCGGTCTATAACGAAGAACGCAACGCCTATGACCTGTACGGCTGGAACCGTTACGGCGCCTGGTACGGCGAACCCTATGGCGAGTGGAACGCGATGTTCATTTCCTTCTGTCTGTTCTATGCCGGCGTTTCGAGCGACACGGTCCCCTTTGACAGCGATCCGGCAAGATGGGCGAACACCCTTCGCAGCCGGGAACTCTTTCACGAGAGGGAAGGCTACACCCCGCAGCCGGGCGACCTCCTTTTCTTTGACCGGAACGGTGACGGACGCGCGGACCGTGTGGGCATCGTCTCTGAGGTAAACCGGGAAACCGCTGCGGTCGATGTCATCGTCGGAGGCCGCTCCGGCAGAGTGGATTCCTATGGATATGCCGCGGATTCCGGGGAGATCCTGGGCTATGCGGCTCTTCCGGCCAATCCGGACGGACCGGCCGCGCCGCCGCCGCCACCGCCGGAAGCTGTACCCGGCCAGCTGCCCGGTCAGCCCGCCGGAGAAAGCACCGGAGAAACCACGGGAGGGGCATACGCCGCTCCTGCCAGGGCGGAGGACGATTTCGTCCTGGTCGCCGGCTTCGCGGGAAATGAGAGCGGTGTGACGATCTACATCGAAGCCGGCGAGGGTTCGGTTCCGCCGGATACGATGTGGACGCTGAGCCCCATCAACGGCAACCAGATCAAAACCCTGGTGAACAGTGCATCCGACGGAGAGGTCCTGGAGACGCGTGCATTCCATGTCCTTCTGCATGATCAGTTCGGAAACACCGTGGATGCGAAGAAGCCGATGCGCTTCCGCCTGTATCCGACCTCCTGGAACTACACCGCGGACCACATCCTGGTGCTGCAGATTCTGGAGGACAACACCGTGAACGTCGTGGCGCGGGCCGATGACTTCCGTGAGATCGCCACCAGCGGCATCCGCTTCGAGGCGCAGTACAACGGCATCTATGCCGTTGTGAATGTGGCCTGAATTCCCCGGCGTGATTCCGAAAATCGAATGAAAAAACAGCAGCTGCTTCAGGAGACTTCTCTGATGGCAGTTGCTGTTTTTCGCGACACCGGGAAAAACTGTTATTCTCTTTGGACCGAAACAGATCCTCATGACAGATTCCCGGTCGCGCGAACAAAATAATAACCAGCTCCCCGCCGGAGGCGGGGAGATGAACAAATGATCAGGACAGATTTCCGGTCGCGCGAACAAAAATAATAACCAGCTCCCCGCCGGAGGCGGGGAGCTGAATCATCAACGTTCAGGACAGATTTCCGGTCGCGTACATGACGGCGGTGACGGCGACGACCGGCGCGGTCTCACAGCGGAGAATCCGCTCGCCCATGGAGCAGATGTGCAGCCCGGCGATCCGGGCGAGATCCGCTTCGAAGGGTTCAAAGCCGCCCTCCGGCCCGGTCAGGATCGACACGCTGGAGACGGCTTTGTTCGCTTCCAGCACGTCTTTGAGCGCTTCCCGCTCGCCGGTCTCATACATGAACAGCGGCAGGTCGTGATGGACCGCGGTGTTCAGCACCTCGCCGTAATCCGGCGCCCAGGTGACCTTGGGGATGATGCCCCGGCCGGACTGCTTGGCGGCCTCTTCGCTGATGCGGTTCCAGCGCTCCAGCTTTTTATACGGATCGTCCGGCTTCGCGACGCTGCGCGCGGACTGGAAGAAGACGATCCCGTGCGCGCCGGCTTCCACGGACTTCTGGATGATATAATCCACGCGGTCGCCCTTCGGCAGTCCGCAGAGCACCGTGACCTCCACGGAGGGCTCGCCTTTGCAGGGGACGACCTCGACGACCTCAAACTCGGCCTCTTCCTTGTCGGAACGGACCAGACGGCACTTATAGTCCGAACCCTGGGTGTCGCAGATCGTGACATCCTCACCGGGACGGATCCTCAGAACCTGAACATGCTCCGCGTCCCGTCCGCGGATAATCGCCCGGGCCCCGCCCAGAAAATTCGCACCGGCGATGAAAAAACGCGCCACTTTGCATCGCTCCTTTCCATGCGGCCTATTATCGCATATTTTCCCCCTGTTTGCAAGTTCCTTTCTTGACGGATCGGGCAGACTGTTCTATAATAAACTCCGCATGCGCATGTCGCAGCGCCATTCTTGAATCAGAAACGGAGGCTTTGCAGCGATGCCCACAACATGGAGCCGCAGCCCGGAAGAATTTCATAAAATCTATCTGGCCAACACCGACGCGTTTTACCGGATCGGCAGTGCCAATCTGGCCCCGGAGCTGGATGAATTCATGACCAAGTGCGCCCTCTCCCTGTGGAGCAGAGCCGGCGGCATCGGCCAGCGCCATGTCGAGATGGCAAACCAGATCTATTCCCGCGGCCGCCAGCAGCCGAAGTGGCTGCTCTGGAACCTGACCAGCTCCGTGTGCGAGGAAGACGTCTTCCTGCCTCCCGTGTTTTTCTGGAATCTGGCGGAGTCCGATGCCAAGCGCGGCACCGAGACCTCCAGAACCTTTATCCGGATGCTGACCAACATCCTGCTCTATCTCGCGGCGGTGGATGACGACGTGACCTATTCCGAGGCGGAGTTCATCACCGAGTGCACCGACCGGCTGGCGGCCATCTGCGACACCACCGGCGTGCGCAAGTCCCGCGAAGGCCTGAATCCGCTGGACTTTGTCACCAGCGGCGAGCCCAGCTTTGTGGAGAAGCACAGCGCCCAGGTCCAGACCTCCGGCGGCAGTACGGACGCGCCGAAAGCGGAGGAGAAGGAAGCGGAGAAGCCGAACTTTGACGAGCTGATGGAGCAGCTGGACAGCCTTGTGGGCCTCGAGACCGTGAAGAAGGAGGTCAAGAACCTCATCAACCTTGTCAAGGTCCGCAAGCTCCGTCAGGAGAACGACCTTCCGGTCCCGCCGATGAGCTTCCACATGGTCTTCCTCGGCAACCCCGGCACCGGCAAGACCACCGTCGCCCGCCTGATCAGCGGCCTGTACGCGGCCATCGGCGTCCTGAGCAAGGGCCAGCTGGTCGAGGTGGACCGCTCGGGCCTGGTGGCGGGCTATGTGGGACAGACCGCCCTTAAGACGCAGGAAGTGATTCAGTCCGCCCTGGGCGGCGTGCTCTTCATTGACGAGGCTTACTCGCTTTCCTCCGGCGGGGAGAACGACTTCGGCCGTGAGGCCATTGAGACCCTGCTGAAGGCGATGGAGGACCATCGTGACGACCTGGTGGTGATCGTCGCGGGCTACACCGGCCCGATGGAGAAGTTCATCCACTCCAACCCCGGCCTGGAGAGCCGCTTCAACCGCTATTTCTTCTTCCCGGATTATGACGGGAACCAGCTGACGGAGATTTTCCGCATGCAGTGCAAAAAGAACAGCTACACCCTGACCCCGGAGGCCGACGAGGCGGCGCTGAAGATGTTCACCCGGCTCTATGAGGAGCGGGATGAGAACTTCGGCAACGGGCGCGACGTGCGCAACTGCTTCGAAGACATGGTCGTGAGACAGTCCAACCGCGTCGCCGGGATGGAAAACCCGGGCAAGGAGGACCTCATCAACGTCCTGCCGGAAGACCTGGTGGACCCGGACGAAGAACAGGCGTGATTAAAAAAAGGAGATGAAGTCATGTCGATCACAAACGCCGTTGTCGCGGGGATCATCTACGCGCTGACGGAGCTGCTTGCGCTCTCCGGTTCCGGACATCTGGCCGTTGTGAACACGCTGTTTGACCTGCATCTCACGGAGCTTCATCTGCTGTTCAAGGCCTTTACGGAGCTGGCGGTGATGATCGCGCTGATCCTGGCCTACCGCAAGGACATCGGCGACATGATCCGCGACACGGCGGGCCTGACCGGGTTTTCCCGGCGGAAGCCGGTAAAGGGACAGCGTTTTCCGGAAGCGAGGCTGCTGTTCATGCTGGCAATGGCGACGCTGCCGTTGCTGATGATGCTTCCGTTTCGGAAGAACTATTTCAGTCTCTGGAACAGCACGTCCTTTGTGGGCGTGATGTTTGTCCTGAACGGCGCGGTGCTGTATGTCTGCGAGAGAATGCTCCCCGGGAAGAAGGGCCTCGGCAGGATGCAGATCCCCGACGCGCTGATCATCGGCATCTGCCAGGCGGTGGCCATCATCCCCGGACTCTCCCGGCTGGCGCTGACCGTCACGGCGGGGGAGGCGGAGGGCTTTCAGAAACCGATCTGCATCCGCTTCGGCATGCTGCTGGCGATTCCCGCGATGTTCGGCTCCTTCATCCTGAGCCTGGCGGACGCGGCCGTCGCCGGAATCGACACCGCTTACATGACGGCCTATCTCGCCGGGGCGGGCGCGGCGCTGGTCACGGGCTTCTTCACCGTGTACGGCTTCCGCCGTCTGGTCCGCAGACGCGGCTACGGCGGCCTGGCCTACTACAGCTGGGTCATCGGCGTGCTGACCATTATTCTGACTCTTATTTTCTGAAACAGTATAACGAATTACTATTACAGGCAGACCCAAAGAACAGGAAAACATTCATGGCAAGAAAAGCAACAACAGGCAAAAAAACCACGACAAAATCCAAAAAAACCACAACAAAACCGGCTCCGCCCCCGCCGCCGAAGCGCAATACGGCCCAGAGCCTGCCGGAAACTTCTCCGGCTTACGGCAGCAACATCATCGGCGGAGTCATCTTTCTGGTCCTGGCGATCTGCTCCACGATCAGTTACTTCAACACCGAGGGCAGCTTTGTCAACTTCTTCTCCACCTGGCTGAGAGGCTTGCTTGGCTGGGGCTTCTATCTGGCAGCCCCGGCTTTCGCTGTCTCGGCGGTGATGCTGTTCACCTGCGGGAACCGGCCAATCGGCGCGAGAGTGTTCGCGACGGTGATGCTGCCGGTACTGCTGGCTGCGCTTTCGGCCCTGATGCTGGGACCGGAGATCCGGGAAGGAACGGCGATCAGCGACGCGGTGAACGATCTCTTCGACCTCGGCAATGTGATGAAGTCAGGCGGCGTCATCGGCGGCCTGATTGCGCACGTGATGAACAAGGCGCTCAGCATGTACGGAACCCTGCCGCTGCTGGTGCTGGGCTTCCTGTACTGCTTTATCGTCTGCTGCTGGGGAAGCTTCCGCGGCCTGGTCGCGGTGATCACACGCTCTCACAACGCCTATGTCCGCTATGAGCAGGAGCACCAGAAGATCGAGCAGAAGGCCGCGGCCCGCGGCATCGCGAATCTCCGCACCCCGGCAAAGAAGCAGCCGACCAGGATCGTACAGGGGACGCGGCAGGGCATGTTCAACGTCGATATCCCCCTGGGGGATGAGGACGACGAGCTGACCGTGAACGCCGCGGCCGGGAAGGTAAAGAAAACCGCCGCGCCGCGCCCGGCTGCGCGGAAGACGCCAAAGACCGAAATCATCCGGGATCTCTCGCTGACGGACGAGGACTATCTGACCCCGCCGCTCTCTGCGCCGATCTCCTCCCAGGGCTCCGTGCTCTCCGAGGTGGAGGCCATGATGCAGACGCCTCTGCATCCCGAAAAGACCCCGGCCGCCCGTCCGGCGGCGGAACAGGCGGCCCGGAGAGAGACGGCCGCGGAGCCGACGAAGACCGTCACGCCGCAGCCGAAGCGCGCCTCAGCGAAGCCCCCGAAGCCGGAGCCGGCCAAAGTCGAGACGGTCAAGCGAGATGAGATCTCTGAGGCACGCCAGAAGATCGAAGAAGAGATCGCCGGCAGCAGCACGGATCTGAGTGATTATGAATTTCCGCCCCTCACGCTTCTGCGAGCCAGCAGCGGCGTGACCGCGGACGCTTCGGATGAGGTGAACCTCAACCGCATCCGCCTGGAGGAGGCGATCCAGAGCTTCGGCATCAGCGCCCAGGTCTCGGGCGTCATCCGCGGCCCCACGGTCACGCGCTATGACATCGAGCTGGACCGCGGCGTGAAGCTCGCCCGGATCACGAATCTGGCGGGCGACCTCGCCCTGTCGTTGGGCGTGGTGAACGTCCGTATCGCCCCGATTCCGGACAAGATTTCCACGGTGGGCATCGAGGTTCCGAACAAGACCGTGAGCACGGTCTTCCTGCGTGACATTCTCGATTCCTCCAGCTTCTCCGGCGCCAAGTCCAAGCTGAGCTTTGCCCTCGGCAAGGACATCGGCGGCAACTGCATCGTGGGCAACATCTCGAAGCTGCCGCATCTGCTGATCGCCGGTACCACCGGTTCCGGTAAATCGGTCTGCATGAACTCCCTGATCCTGAGTCTGCTCTACAAGGCGCGTCCGGATGAGGTGAAGCTCATCATGATCGACCCGAAGATGGTCGAGCTCGGCATCTACAACGGCATCCCGCACCTCTATGTCCCTGTCGTCACCGACCCGAAGAAGGCGGCCGGCGCGCTGCAGTGGTCCGTGGTGGAGATGCTCAAGCGCTACCGTGCCTTCTCCGAGATCGGCGTGAGAGACCTCGACGCCTACAACCGCATCCAGAAGGAACAGGGCGGAGAGACCCTGCCGCGGGTGGTCATCGTCATCGACGAACTGGCCGACCTGATGCTGGTGGCGTCCAAGGACGTGGAAGAGAGCATCTGCCGCGTCGCCCAGATGGGCCGTGCAGCGGGCATGCACCTGGTCATCGCGACGCAGCGTCCTTCCGCCGACGTCATCACCGGCCTCATGAAGGCCAACATCCCGTCCCGTATCGCCTTCGCGGTGTCGTCCGCGCTTGAAAGCCGCATCATCCTTGACCAGGGCGGCGCGGAGAAGCTGATCGGCTTCGGCGACATGCTCTATTCGCCCATCGGCAGCGGAAAACCGACCCGTATTCAGGGTTCCTTTGTCTCGGATGAGGAGCGCGAGGACGTCATCACCTTTATCAAGGAACACAACAACATCGAGGCGGAGAAGAACGCCGAGATCGAAGACTATATGCTCAAGGCCACGAAGGACAAGAACGGCGCCTCGGAAGAGAAGTCCGACGCGTCGGATGGTCCTGCCGGCGACTACGACGAGATGCTGCCCCAGGCGGCGGAAGTCGTGATCGAGATGGGTTCCTGCTCGGTCAGTATGCTGCAGCGGCGCATCAAACTGGGCTACTCCCGCGCGGCGCGTATCGTGGATCAGATGGAGGAGCTTGGCATCGTGGGCCCCTATGAGGGCGCCAAGCCCCGCAGCGTCACCGTCGACAAGGCGGGCTGGCACGACCTGCAGGTGAAGATGGGCTGGATCCCTGCCGACAGTCCGATGGACCCTGACCCGGGAGCGGAGCCGGAAGAAGAGGCGTTTGAGGATCAGGATGAAGAATTCTGAGCCGATCAGCGTCCCTGAGGCCAACGCCATGAGCAGTCTGGCTCTGGCCCATGTGGGGGACGCGGTTTATGAACTGCTGGTGCGCAGCATGCTTGCCTCGAGAGGCCCGGCCGCGGTGCACGACCTGCACCGGCAGACCGTTGCCTATGTCCGGGCGGAAGCCCAGGCGCAGACGGTGAAACGCCTGCTGCCGCTGCTGACCGAGGAGGAGACCGCGGTCTATAAGCGCGGGCGGAACAGCCACGTGCACGGCGTACCCGCCCACGCAAACCCCGGCGAGTACCACAGCGCGACGGGACTGGAAGCCCTGCTGGGCTGGCTGTATCTCACGGGCAGGCAGGAACGGATCCGGGAACTGTTCGACGCGGTGACGGAGGGCTGAAGCGGATGGCATTGGACAGCGCGACCGTCGCGGCGCTGACGGAGGAACTCTCCGAACGCCTCACAGACGGCAGAATCGAAAAAATCCAGCAGCCGGAGAAGGACCTGATCCTTCTGACGGTGCGCTCGGAAGGGGAGAACCGGAAGCTTCTGATCCGCGCCGCCGGGCCCAACGCCCGCGTGCATCTCACGGAGCAGAGCTTTGAAAACCCCAAAGAAGCGCCCATGTTCTGCATGCTGCTGCGCAAATACCTGACCGGCGCGCGTGTGCGCAGCGTCGAACAGCCAAACGGCGACCGCCTGATCGTCTTTCGCCTGGAGAGCCGGAACGAACTGGGCGACAGCGCAGAGATCAGCCTCGTCACCGAGCTGATGGGCAGAGCGGCGAACGTGGTCCTTGTCGGGGCGGACGGGCGCATTCTCGACTGTCTGCGCCGCATCCCGCTTTCGGAACACGGGACGCGCGCCCTACTCCCCGGCCTGCGGTACGAACTGCCGCCGGTGCCGGAGGGCTTCACAAAGAAGCAGACGGACGCAGCCGCGGAAGCGGAACCGGCAGATACCGACGTGACCGAACAGAAACCCGAACACCGCAGCATCAGCGAGCTGCTGGACCGCCGTTACGGCGCGATGGAGCGGCAGGAGCTGCAGCGGCGGCGGGCCCAGGAACTGGTCAAGTCCGTGCGGCGCGCCCGCGACCGTCAGCAGCGCAAGCTGGCCGCCCAGAGCGAGGAACTGCGCCGGACTGAAAAACTCGAAGACATCCGCCGCGAGGCGGAGCTGCTCCAGGCCAATCTCTACCGCGTGCATCGCGGCGACCGGGTCCTGGAGTGCGAAAACTATTACGAAGAGGACCTGCCCCTGGTGACGATCCTGCTGGATGCCGTAAAGACGCCGCAGGAGAACCTGAACGCCCGCTTTAAGGAATACCGCAAGCTCAAGGGCGCGAAGGAGCACCTCACAAAGCTCATCGCGGAGGGCGAAAAACAGCTGGAATACCTCAACAGTGTGCTGGATGAGCTCTCCCGGGCCGGAAGCGCCCGGGAACTGGACGAGATCCGCACCGAGCTGGAGAGCACCGGCTGGCTCCGGTCCCAGCGCAGGGTGAATCCGAAAAAGCGGAGCGCCGCGAAGACGATGGCGCCGCTGCGCTTTGAGAGCCCGGACGGCATGGAGATCCTGGTGGGGCGGAACAACCTGCAGAACGACGAGCTCACCACGCGTGAGGCCAGGAGAACGGACTACTGGTTCCATGTCCAGCAGCTCCACGGCAGCCATGTGATTCTGCGCTGTGAAGGGCTGGAACCCTCTGAAGAGGCGGTCCGCGTGGCGGCGGAGCTGGCGGCTTATTATTCGCAGGCC
>Ga0256404_1012449_pt1 | contig 11064 bp, 8 predicted proteins | sample RumenRJG_01DNA_FD_185990 | JGI IMG/M metagenome (GOLD analysis project Ga0256404, IMG submission 185990) | Bovine rumen microbial communities from Lethbridge, Alberta, Canada - RJG_01 | ecosystem: Host-associated > Mammals > Digestive system > Stomach > Rumen | place: Canada: Alberta | collected...
CTCACCCGTGCGCCGGTCGCCATCAAACTTAGCAAGCTAAGTTCATGCTGCCCCTCGACTTGCATGTGTTAAGCCTGTAGCTAGCGTTCATCCTGAGCCAGGATCAAACTCTCCGTTGTAAAATCTCTGTATCGAGAAATAACCGGCACTCCACTCCACCCGAAAGCAGAGGGAGGCGGAATCTGATTGTCTGTACTCAAGGATGTCCATCCATCATTGTAATATTTCAAGAACTAACGGTTCGTAGAAAACTACCCAAACACTTACTTTCCCGGTTAATCCCGAGAAGAAGTATTTGCTTCTTGTACTACTACTTCTGTCTATGTAATTTTTTCAAAGATCTCTTGTTCTTGCTCCCTTTTTGAGCGAAGCGAGTGCAAAGGTACGGCAAATTTTCATTCCCACCAAATATTTCCAAGAAAATTTTCGCAAAAAGAGCAACTTTTTCTGCTTTTTTGACAAACAAGACATAAATATTGCTCAAAAGCACCTTTTTTGAGCAATAATAACGACTCAGTTCTTTTAAATTCGCTTTTTTTTCGTACCTTTGCAAACGAATAGAAAAAAGAGAAAAATAAAATGGATTTGCCTCTATATAATATAAGGTGTACTGAAAACAAGTACCAAAAGAACATAAAACTGCATACACTTTTTTCCCGTGTAACGGGGGTGCTTCTTTGTGGATTATTGTGCTGCGTAAGTGCCAATGCACAAAATAGCAACGCTCGTCAGGCTCGCGAGATGTTCGACCGAACGTTCCAGATGGTGTTTGGGCCGCAGGGCTGCACGCTCCACTATGAAGTGAATCTGGTCGGACTCTACAAGACTGATGGCACCATCTGGTACAAAGGCGACAAGAGCAAATTCGTGGAAGACCGCTATCTGGCGTGGAACAACGGGAAGAATCACTATCTGGTAGACAAGAAGAAGAAGACCGTGACGCTTTTTGATGCCCAGTCGGACAAGAAGGACAAGTATTCGAGCAACTTCAAGTTTGAGCCCGACGCCTACAACTACAGCGTCAGCTCCAACGAGAAGGGCTATCTTCTGACATTGAAGTTGAAACAAGGTCGCAAGGGAATGAAGCTCATCAAGGCGCTCATAGACAAGAAGACGCGTGCTCCCATCAACCTGAAGATTAAAGTTGCCTTCATCTGGGCACACGTCAACATCTCGAAGTTTCATAGCGGCAACATCAGCGACGACACGTTTACCTTCCCACGCAAGCAGTATGCCTCTTACAAGTTGATTGACCGCCGCAATGAATAAATAAGACCTCCCACCCTGCTCACATGAGCAACGTGGGAGGTCTTTTTTGTTTACCGGCATGCTGTAAAAATATTACCAGCACGTGGTAATAGTATTACCAGCACGTGGTAAACGATTTACCAGCGCGTGGTAAACGGTTTACCAGGCCGTGGTAAAGAGATTACCACGCGCTGGTAAAGAAACTGGTAATGCGGTTTAATGAGTATAGACCGCAAAAACACTATTTCAACAGCTTTCGGCATTCTTCGATGAGGGCGCGATCAAAATCGTCCTTTGTCAATTCCAACAGTCGCTGCAACTCGTCTGTGCAAAGGCGACGCTCGTCGGCTGAGAGCCCCGAGTGGTCTTTCTTGCAATGCTCCAGCAAGGAGGTGAGGTAGTAAGTGGTGTCGTTTCCGCGTTTCAGCGCCTTGCGATAGCCGCGTGTCTGGGTACGGAAAAGGTAAAGCCACGGAGAAACCGGGGAAGAGAAGACGGAAGTTGCCAGGCTATCGCCGCCCAGAATAGTGCCTTTACCTATGATGACTGGCGAGCCCTGCCGACTTTCGCTGTCGTTCCAGTTGAAAGCGCTGTTCCAATCGAAATCATCCAGGCTCTTCTGCGACACCATGTCAAACAGGTTGTTCACATCAGGCAGGCTTTGCAGTTCCCTCCGATACACCTTGATGGATGAAGACTTGCGCTTCTCTGGTATGGGTCCATAGACCACGTAAAGCGTTCCCATGACACGATTGGAGTCGCCCTTGCACCACTCCATAGCATAGGCCGTGCGATTTATCGCCTTGCTGCTGTCGGCAGAGGCTTTGTCGGCAAACGCCATCACGATGTAATTCATGTTCTTACTCACTCCCACCGACACTTCGCTGCCGAGTAGGATGGGCTGAGAGGTACGGCCGTTGGCTGTGCGTACAAATTCGTCGTACGAAGCGTCGCGGTCGTGGTCGAAGGCAGCCCGCAACTTGTCGATGAGTGCTTTCTTGCCGGCATCAAGGCTGAACTCCACCACCTCGGTGCGCTGTATCAGCATGCCCGTGTACGGGTCGGCTTCGCGGCTGCTACTGGTGGAGGCCGTCACGGCTTTGTTGTTCTTGAAACTGGCAAAGGCAGCCTCGATGTTCTTCTGCGCCGAGGCGGCTGTTGCAATGCTGAGCAGAAGCGCCAAGAGCGCGATTCTGCCTGCAAAGATTGTTTGATTCGTTTTCATTGCTTTCATCATTTATTTATTTGTTGGCGTTATTATTCATCAGAGTTCGCGCACCAGCGTAGTAGGCACGATGGCATAGGCACCACTCTCGTCAGTGGCCAGATGGAGTTGGTCGTGAACATCGGGCAGCATCTCGTAGATAGCCTCCACCACTTCGTTGTGGATAGCCATTGCCTGCTGTTCGCGCATTTCCGAGAAAGAGCGTATCGTCTCAGCGGCTTCCTGATCAGATGTAGCCGCGTTTTGATGATTGACTGCCGGCGACGCATTCTGTCTTCGATCAGCAGGCTTTTGCCCGACAGTTGTTCGTTGCCGACGAGCTGAGTTTCTCTTCGCTTTGTTTCCTGCATGCTCTTTCCCGAGTGAGACCACCACAGGAGAATATGCAGGAGGGCATATCACGTCTGCTGCCAGCGAACCGGTCGCTGCAGTCAGGGAACGGTCAGCCGAGTCAGCAGGCTGAAGTTGAGAGACAAGCCCCTCCCCCACTCCCGGCGAGCGCGCAGGCGATGAATCGGAGCCGCTTCCCAAGCTCCACATTGCAGCCATTCCCGCCAAGGCCAATAGCGAGGCGGCAGCCAACCACCAGCGTCGCGGTCTGCTTTGCGACTGAGGCTTAGGTATCTCCATTCCAGCCATTCCTGCATCGAAATACTCGAACATCTGCCTGTAGGCTTCCCACTCCTTCGGCAGGTCGTCGGCAGATAGCAGATAGTCGTGCAGCACCTGCTCCTCGTCCAGACTCGTTGCGCCCGCCATGAAGCGGTCGAGAAGGTCGGCAATGTATTGTTGAGTGCAATTTGTTTCCATACACATTGTTATATATATTATAGAGGTCTTGACTTCAGTTCGTCCAGCAACCGACGACGTGCCCGTGCCAGCAGCGTGCGCACCGAGGCTTCGCTGATGCCCAACAGGCGGGCGATCTCCTCGCCCGACCGCCGCTCCACCTGCCTCATATAGAGAATGGCGTGCTGCGTCGTAGGCAATGCCTTCAGCCGTTCTTCCAGCCACGCGTCGTTCTCCTTTTCCACCAAACGCTGAGAAGGGTCGGCATCGACGGCTACCACAACAGCCTCATCGGCCAGAGAATACCGAGGGTGGCGGTTCAGCAGATTCAGCGTCAGGCGCCTGGCCGCCTGCACCGCAACAGCCTCCAACGAATGGTAGCGCTCCAGTTCCGCGCGCATCTGCCACAGCCTGAGCATCACATCCTGTGCAATGTCCTCGGCCTCTGTTTCGCCCGCCCCATAGCTTCGGCTGGCATCGACTGCCTTCTGCCACAGTCGGCGGGCTTGTTGTTCAAATGCGCTGTCGGTCATCTGTCGTCGGTTGGTTTTTTGTCTACTTTCTGAAATATAGACACCTGAGGACGCGAAATGCAAACAACGATTAACGTTTTTTATCATCAGTTCGTGCAGCACTATAAAACATCAACAACGAGCCGTATGGTTAACGGCCCGTTGTTGGAAATAAGTGCTTGGTTAACTTGCTTTCTACAAACCACCATCAGCCATCCAGACATGTTTCTCATTGTCGTTTCTGACTGCTATGTGTTTGTGTTCTTGCTTCCCGTCTGGATGCGTCAGGGTGTAGAAGACATAAGTCCCGACATATTCACCGTCACGACGTTCTTGGAAATCAGAGACTTTACACCCTTTCATCTTATCGTGCAACGCAGGGAGCATATCCTTGTAATAGACCAGTGCTTCGCTGGCTTGGCTGTCGTTGCCACTGATAATAGCTTGCAGAATGCGCTGAGCAGCCTGCGTGGCAGTCTCACTTTGCAGCGTAGAGAGTCGGTCGCCGGCAATATCCGAAGCAGATTCTGTTACATCCGTCCATTGGCAGTCTGGGATTTGCGTGAGATTGACACGGCTCATGATGACATTATATTGGATGTTGTCGATATGAAGCAGGAGGGTCTTTTGACCTCTGTCAACAACCCAGAGTTTGACAAAGCGCAGCAACCCGTCGTTTTTTGTGAACACATTCTCAACTTCCACTTCGCAATCGCCCATTTTTCCGGTCTCAAGCAGCTGTTGCAGGTCGCTGTTTTTCTCCGTTCCCTTGAATGTCAGGGTGATGGTCGAATCGTTTTCTGTGTGTATAACTTCATTCTTCTTGGAAAAGTCGATGGCAGATTTCTGCATAGCCAACAGACGCTCGGGGTAGAGCAGGTTGACAAAGTATTCGAGGAAGTTGGCAGCACGAGGCCCTTTCACGTAGAGGGCATTGGGAATCCACAAATATTGGGCCTGACCGTCGAATACGACAGTTCGTCCGTTCTGTTTCTCCACACGATAGAACACGCTATCATTCTGTCTCAGTAGTCCGACATCCGTTCTCACGAAGTCGGCTTTTGGGTCGAAATAGGCAAAGTTGTCATTGGCTGTGGTGCGGGCATAGACTGCCATTTGGAAACTGCCAACATTCTGCACGCTTTTAATCCATTGCTCAAAGAGCTGACCGCGTGAGGGCTCTGCCACAGCTGATGCTGAGAAGAGGTGACTCCATCCGATGAAGAAACCAAGCAGGAATACCGCGGCGGCGCCTATGAGACGCCAAAGTCGGCGCTGTTTCGTAACGTTGCTGCTGGCGGGAGCCTCTTGCGGCTGCAATACCATGAAGGTTTCTGCCAGTTCCTCGTAGTACGCCTTACATTCGGGGCACTCAGCCATGTGGGCTTTACATTCAACTTGTGTCTGCATGTCAATGGTGGTATCAAACAGATCAACCACTCTATCTTTAAATTCCTTGCAATTCATCATTAACATTCTGTTTAACATTATTGTTTTGTTTGCTTCATTGCCTTACGTAATTTATCCAGCCCGTAGAGGAAGCGGGATTTCACCGTAGGCAGCGGGAGGGAGAGAATCTCGGCAACATCAGCAAAACTGTTGTTACCATAGATTCGGAGTCGGATTACTTCAGCTTGCTCTTCAGGAATCTCAGCAAGAAGACAGCTGATTCGCTGATAGTCAGCTTCATTGCTTTCAGTCGGTAGGTCAGCCCAATCTAAACGAGCGTCTAATGGAATCGTTTTGAGCCGGCTTGACAGCGATAGCCGTGACGTACAGATGTTTGAGAGTGCCCGAAAGATGTAGTTCCGCCAATCTTTCACTTCTCTGCTTGTCTCACTGGAGAGCATGCCGCAAAGTTTCAAGTACGTATCTTGCAGTGCGTCCTTAGCATTGTCTAAGTTACCAAGTCGGTAACAAGCATACCTCAACAAGTGAGGTTGTTCCCGTCGCAGGTGTTCTGCAAGTCTTTCCATTTCGATGTTACTTTCTTTCTTCATTGCTTTAACTTTTTTGGGAGATGCATCTGTTATTAAGACCAGAAAACACTCAAAAAGATTTAACCAGAAGCCACTTTTTTACAATTAACTGCTTCAGCGTCACTCGCCAAACTGATTATTTCTTCCGTTCCAGTTTATATCTGAATGTGAGGGAGGCATAGTGATGAAGAAAACTCTTGCCCGACTCGGTGTGGGTCGTGGCGGTGATGGCGGAGCTGTAGTCGGTTTCCTTGTTCAGAAGGTCGCGGGCGGCAAGGATGAGACTGGCGCGGTTCTTCAGGAACTTATAGCTTACTTCACCGTTTAGGACGCAGAGGTTGTTGTTCATCGCGTCGGAGAGATAACCACGATTCAGGTAGAAGTGCGGGGCCAGCGTGAAAGTCCACTGCTTGACGTTGTACCGGACGTTCAGTTGCGCAGCGTAGCGGAAGATGTTCTCCGTTTCCTGCGCTGCATCGCTGTAGGCATAGCGCTCCCAATTGAATTCGTGGAAGGACGAGAGGGTCATATGGTCTGCCTCAAAGATCAGCCCCAGCTTCTCCCTCAGGTGCGAGGACTGCTGGCGGTTGTAGCTGAGTCCCGTCTGGTTGTCCACAATGGTCAAGATGCCGTAGGAGGCATTCCAGTTCTCTGACAGTGTGTTCTGGAATTGCAGGTTCTTGACCAACGTGCGGTCGTAGCTCAAAGATGCGCTCCAACTGTTGCCGCCACGGACGTTCTGTTTCTGCGCCCGATAGCCGCCCGTCTGCGAATTGTAGTGCAGGACGGTGCCGATGGGGTCGTAGGTCTTGGCATAGTTCACGCTGATGCCGAATGCCTGGCTGCCACGGGCGAGCATGAAGTTGTAGCGGAGGCCGCCGTTGAGCGTGCGGGTGGTCGTGAGGTTCGGATTGCCTTGGTAGATGTACAGCGGATTGGTGTCGTCGGTATAGGCGATGCAGTCGATGAGGTCGGCGGGGCGCTCGTCGTAGGAGAGGTTTCCCTTCAGGCTCATCTGCTTGCGGATGCGGTAGGTCAGTTCCAGCGAGGGGCGCAAGAGCAGGAGGCTGCGGCGGGCCACTGTGTCGAGGGTAGCACGGCGGTAAGAGGTGCATTGCGATAATATCGCAACTGACAGAACGGGCTTCAGGGTGAACTTCCGGAGTGTCAGGGTTGCATCGGTGTGCAGGTCGTTGTCCCATTGGTCATCTTTTCTGCGGAAGCTGTTGTTCGTGTCAAGCATGTCGGCGCGCCTGCGTTGCTCGTCGCGGAAGTTGTGGTCGTAGGCCGTTCTCCAACTGGCATGAAACATGGCTTGCTTCGTGAAGGCATGGCTGAGGGCGAACTGCATGGCGGCAGCCAGATGGCGATGAGGAGCCTCGTAGCTTTGGCTGTCGGTAGTCTGCGTGGCGGTCTGCAGGTAGTGGTATTCTCCCAACGAGTTGCCATGTGCCTTCGTGTCAGAATAGCTGACGTTGACTTTTGTTCCGAGCGCGCCTTTAGTAGTGTAGTGGGTCAGATGTGCTTCAGCCGAAGCCGTCAGCCCGCGGGAACAGCCTTGTGACTGGTGATGCCGCGTGTTGATGGTGACGGCGTTTTCATACGTCCACTGCTCCGTGCTGCTGCGCGTTTCGCTTTGTCCGTAGTCGGCATGGGCCGTAAGGAAGAGCGTGTTCTTGGGAGTCAGGTTAAGGAATGCCGAGAAGTCGAGCGGCACCTTGAACTGATGCTCGTAGCTGTCGCGCTGGCTGTCAGTCTGCGTGGGGGTGGTATCGGGGAGGAAGGTCTGCACGTTCTCCCAGCTGCTTTGCGGCCGGTCGGTATGGTTGGCGCTGGCACTCAGTGTCAGGTAGTTCTCGCGTTTCACCTTGAACGACGGTCGCCAGGTGTGCTTGTAGCCAGCCGCCCCCATCTGCTGGCGCACCGCCGTGCCGCCTTCCTCTCTCCCGAAGCTCCCCATCGTGTGCACCATCTCCATTCGTGGCTCGTCGCCCACACGGCCGAACAGCATCACAGGGTCGGAATCGCTCAGGCGCATGCCATCGAATTGAGTGCCATAGTTCTTTCCGGTATAGGCTGTCGCCTCGGCGCTGCCATACCAGTTGTCCATGAATCCCGGTTTTATTCTTACGTCGAGCACCTGCTCTTGGTTGCCGTCGGCCACGCCCGTGCGCTCCTCCTGCTCGCTCTTGCGCTCGTAGGCTTTCACGTCAGCCACTGCCTCCACGGGCAATCGCTTCAGCAGCAGCTCTTTGCTCAGCGCCTCGCGACCGTTCATCATCATTTTCAATGGTTCGCCGTTCCAGAGCAACCGGCCGTCCTTGATGCTCACGCCCGGCAGCTTCTGCACCAAGTCCAGCAGACGGTCGCCGTCTTCCAATTGGAAGGCTTCAGGATTGAACACCACCGTGTCGCCGCGCATGTAGAAGCGTCGCTGGCGAGCCGTCACCTTCACCTCTTCCAACAACACCTCGCTGGGCTGTAGCAGGATGTCGCTGATGCGGATGGTGTCGCCGCCATCGCTTCCCACGAGTCTGACAATGCCCTGTTTGTAGCCGAAGAAGTCGGCGCGAATGGTGATGCGCGTCATGTCGGAACAACGGTATTGGAAGCGTCCCAGCGAGTCGGTCTGCAGGACGCAGTTGAAGGTGCAGACATCCGGAAACACTTCTTCAATACTCACCTTGGCACCGTCCAGCGGTTCATGGCTCTCAGCGTCGAGCACACGGCCCAGAAGGATGTCGGCCTGTGCGGTCTGTGTGCCGGGAAAAAGGCACAGCAAGGGCAGGATGCGGAGCATTCCGCATCGGAAATAGTTGAATGTCATAAGAAAAGGATTGTTTAGAAGTTTGCTATCACTTGGTCGAGGGTCACGGTGGGCTCGGTCACTCCAAAGCCTTCCTTTTTCAACTTCTGTTTTCGGTGCTGCACGGCAGAAACCGAAATCAGGTAGATGGCCGACAGGGCCGTATTCGAAAGGCGCAGGCGTGTGAGCATGCAGAGGCGGATGTCCTCCTCCGTGAACTGCGGATACTGCGTGCGCAGTCGGCTGACGAAGTTGCCGTCGGCGGTGTCGAGCGTCAACTCTATCTCTCGCCAGTTGCGGGCGTTGATGATGGTTCGTTTCCCTGCTTTGGGTTCCAGCATGTCCAGGATTTCGCTCTTGTCCATGATGTGCCCGCGCAGCATCGCAATCATCGTGTCCTTCTGTCGCAGCCGCTCGGCCAGTTGTTCAGCTTCGCGTTGATGGGCGATGTGCTGCGCCTCATGGCGCTGTCTTGCCTTGACGCGCCAACTGCGGAAGAGAAGTCCGAGGAGTAACAAGGTGAGCAAGAGGATGACGATGGCAGCCGTCATCAGGCGTCGCTGCAGAGAAGCGGTTTTCATCACGTAGCCTGCAGCCAGATAGGTGTCCTGCGACGTGTTGAAGCCGTCAATGGCATTCTTCCATGCGGTTTCAAAATCCGGTTTCCGCTTACGGTTCTCGTCGTTTTCGTCGAACAGTAGCCGTGCCTCCTCGTACATGTCTACCGGCACTTCCACTTCCGTAACGCTCTTGTAAGCCGAATCAGTCTCGTCGCATTTGCCATGACTCGTTAAAGTGGCAGACATGAATTTCGGAGCCGGCAAAGCCTGAAGGCTGTCAAGGCATTGAAAAACAGAGGCCTCCCCAAGCCCCTCCGAAGGAGGGGATGTTGGATTACATGATTCTACTGCCATTTCTGTTGTATTGGCATACCAGACATCCCCTCCTTTGGAGGGGCTTGGGGAGGCTGCTGCCATGCGCTCCACTGTTGGGAAGTGAGCAAGGTCGAAGGGTGCATGGCGGAGGACAGCACAGCCATAGTCGTTTACCAAAGTCAGCAGCCAACGCCCGTCACCCCTTAAACCCCTTGCCCCGTCGCGCAGCGACATTTCCTGAGCCGCCAGGCGGTAGTGCTCCAGCGCACGAGTTGCGCACAGCAGTTGCGAGATTTTTTCTGTGTTCTGCCCCAGTAGCCGATAAGCGCGAAAGGCCAAGGCGTGGTCTTCGCTTGTCTCGGCACAATGGATGGCCAAGTGCAGGAGTTTGTCCGTATTCAGGAGTGGAGCCCTCTCGTTGCCGTTGCGACTCATGGCGTAGCAAAAACGTCCGAACAGGCGCAGGGCATCCTTGTCGTTCGTCGTACCACCGAGGCTCGCGCGTTCATAATAACGATACACGCGCAGGAGCAGACTGTCAGCCAGCACCCCCCTTTCGTCGGCTCTTCTGTAGGTCGTCGTGCGCTTGAAGCTCCACATGTCGCCTGACGACAGACAGGAAGCCGTGTCGGCATAGCTGAGCTGCCACTGTTCTTCGTGCACCAAGGCACGCAGGAGGGCGTGCAGCATCTGCGAATCCTCCGTCAGCCGCGTCGTGTCGACCTGCGCCAACAGGCGTGCTGCGCTGTCCACATCTGCAAACACCATCGCATCAGCCGCCCGAAGCAGGCGCTTCTGCGACAGGTCCCGACAACTCCAAACAGCCATGCCAGCCAAGGCCAGCACCAGCACTGCAACGATGATTATTCCAACTGTCTTCTTTTTCATGCCGTTTGTTGTTTTTGTTGCTGCAAAGTTACGACTATTCCGTCGTCTCTGCAAGCAAAAAGGGTGGAAAAGGAAGCTCCAGCCCTTTTGCCTTGACAGCCAGCTGCTTAGCCTTCACTTTTCCACCCGTTTTCCATCTTCGAGGTGGAAAACATGCATCATCGTTTAAAAGCACACTCGCCCGAAGGAGGCGAGTGTGCAAAAGAGTGGCTTATTTCAGAGAGCGCAGACTGATGGCGAAGCCACCAGCTCGCGCCATGTGGAGTTTCAGCGTGGTCTTGGCCGTAACGGTCTTGCGGGTGATGGTGTAGGCCTGCGGATTAGTTTCGTAGTCGGCGTCAGATGCATCGGCATAGATGATGGCCTCATACTTCTGGCCAGGCTTCAGGAAGTCGAGCTTCACACGTACGTCGCGGGCATGCTCGTCGGTGATGCCTCCCACGTACCACACGTCGCGCGGCGTGGCCTTCTTCAAATCGGCAACGGTGGCCTCTTCGGGCAGGGCGTAGACAAAGCGGGCAGCATTGGTAATCATGTCCTTCTTGGCATCGGCCAGTGTGGCGGTGCTCTCAGCCGACTTGTTCAGTGAAGAGAGTTTCGGGTGACGTGCGGTGATGATGTAGGCACCCGGCTCGGCCTCGAGGTAGAGTGAGCGGTCCCAATCGACGGCCACATCCTTGATGAACTGGAAGGCATCCATGAAGCGCGCGTAGTTCTCGGGCAGGTCGGCCGCCATCTGCAG
>Ga0256404_1012450_pt1 | contig 11064 bp, 13 predicted proteins | sample RumenRJG_01DNA_FD_185990 | JGI IMG/M metagenome (GOLD analysis project Ga0256404, IMG submission 185990) | Bovine rumen microbial communities from Lethbridge, Alberta, Canada - RJG_01 | ecosystem: Host-associated > Mammals > Digestive system > Stomach > Rumen | place: Canada: Alberta | collected...
AAAATGGGACAAAAAACACATCCAACCGGATTTAGAGTAGGAATCATTCAAAAATGGGCAAGCTCTTGGTTTGCTAAAGTGAAAGACTACAGAGAATTCGTAGCGGAAGACGCTAAAATCAGAAAATTCGTAAAGAAAAAATTGTATGCTGCCGGCATTTCAAAAATATGGATTGCCAGAAAAGCACAAAAAATAACAATAACGGTTGTAACAGCAAAACCGGGTATTGTTGTTGGTCGCGGCGGTCAAGGTATCGATGATTTGAGAAAAGATGTTATGAAATATCTTGGCAAAGACGATGTTGTAATCAATGTTGTTGAAGTTGCAAGAATTGATGCTGATGCTCAATTGGTTGCTGAAAATATCGCTCAACAATTAGAAAAACGTATCGCATTCCGTCGTGCAATGAAACAAGCTATGCAAAGAACAATGAGAGCCGGCGTTCAAGGTATTAAAGTTATGGTATCAGGACGTTTAGGCGGTGCTGAAATCGCTCGTTCCGAATGGGCTAAAGAAGGAAGAATTCCTCTTCAAACATTAAGAGCTGATGTAGATTTCGGTTTTGCAGAAGCTGATACAATCATGGGTAAGATTGGTGTTAAAGTTTGGATTTTCAAAGGTAACTTAATGCCGGGTGAATTAGCAGACCAAAACATCAAATCAAAGAACTCAAGAGAAAATAATTCGGAACGCAGCGGCAGACGCCCAAGAAGAGCGAAAGCAGCAGCTTCTTCTGAAGAATAGTTAACAGAGAAGATAAGAGGACAAGAAGACAAGTCGTTTAACAAATTGTAAATAGTCTGACTACTTGATATCCTGAACTCTGAACTTCTAAAAGTAAAGGTATAAATTCAAATAGGAGCAAATATAAAATGTTACAGCCTAAAAAAACAAAATACCGCAAAATGATGAAAGGCAGAATGAAAGGTACAGAAACCAGAGGTACAAACCTTGAATTCGGGCATTACGGTTTGCAGGCAGTAGAACCCGGTTGGATAACCAGCCGTCAGATAGAAGCTGCTCGTCGTGCAATGACTCGTGAAATCAAACGTGGCGGTAATGTATGGATTAAAATATTCCCTGATAAACCAATCACTGCAAAACCTGCTGAAACTCGTATGGGTTCAGGTAAAGGTAATGTTGAATACTGGGTATCAGTTGTTAAACCAAACAGAATTATGTTTGAGTTGGAATACTTTGATAGAGGGGTTGCTGTTCATGCGTTAGAATTAGCAGCACAAAAATTACCTATCAAAACAAAGATTGTCATAAAGACAGATGAACAATAATAATACTTATTCCGAAAACGGAAGAAATTCTCGGTCGAATTCGGATAGGTAATAATCGAAAAGGAAAATAAAAATGAAATTAAGTGAAATGCGTGAAAAATCAGTCGATGAGTTGCAAGGTGCAATTGCTGATTGGAAAAAACAATTATTAGAATCAAGAATTCAACTTGCTACTAATAAATTGCAAAATACATCAACAATTTCAAAAACAAAAAGACTTATCGCTCAAGCAAAAACAGTAATAACAGAGAAAGGTAAAGAAAATGCCTAAAAAAGAAAAACAAGGAACAGTTATCAGTAATAAAATGGACAAAACAGTAGTCGTAAAAGTTGCTGATTATGAACCACATCCAAGATACAAAAAAATCATGGAATCAAATAAAAACTACAAAGCTCATGATGCAGAAAACATTTGCAATATCGGTGATGTTGTAAGAATTGTTGAATCAAGACCTGTATCAAAAGACAAACGTTGGACAGTAGCCGAAGTAGTTGAAAAAGCACGTTAATACGCAAGTTGAAAAGTTTAAGGGTTGAAAAGTTGAAAGGTTTGTTTCAGTCCTTCAGACAGAAATAAGAAATAATAAGCACTGAAATAACCATTCAACCATTCAACAATAAACCATTCAGCCGGCAAGCAACATTACCATTGAGTAATGAGAGGCACAAAAACAGAAGGCAGGAAACAAGGAAGGCAAGAAGGTAAGCCATTTACAGTAAATAGCCCAACTTCTTGATATTCTGACTCCGAACTTCTTAATCAAAAAAAGGAAAAGAAAAATGATACAACAAGAAACAAGACTAGAAGTAGCAGATAACACAGGTGCAAAACAATTATTATGTATCCGTGTTATGGGCAGCTCAAATAAAAAATTTGCAGCAGTCGGTGATGAAATTGTAGCTTCCGTAAAAGATGCGACACCGAATATGACTGTAAAAAAAGGTGAAGTAGTCCGCGCTGTTGTAGTAAGAACAAAAGCAGATATTAAACGTAAAGACGGTTCTGTAATCAGATTTGACGAAAATGCTGCAGTAATTATTGCAAAAGACGGCAACCCTAGAGGAACTCGTGTATTCGGACCTGTCGCTCGTGAATTAAGAGACAAAGGATATATGAAAATAGTTTCTCTTGCACCGGAAGTAATATAGTTGTGGAACAGTTGAAGGGTTGAAAAGTTAAAGGGTTGTTTCAATTCTTTGAACAATATAATAAAAAGCACGAAGTGCATAAATAGCCATTCAACCGTTAAACTACTAAACTGTTAAACTAATCAATAAAAGGAAAGAAAGATGAAAGACACAGATAAGAAAGATTTACATGTAAAAAACGGCGACAGAGTTGTTGTTATTGCAGGTAAAGACAAAGGAAAAGAAGGCAACGTAACAAAAGTTGATCGCACAAAAGGCAAAGTCCTTGTTCAAGGCGTAAACATGGTTACAAAAGCTCAAAAACCTCAACCGGCTTTAGGCATTCAAGGCGGATTAATCAAAGTTGAAGCTCCTTTGGATTCTTCAAATGTAATGATAATTTGTCCTGCTTGCTCAAAAGCAACAAGACCAGCAACAAAAATTGTTGACGGTAAAAAAGTTCGCGTTTGTAAAAAATGCGGTGAACAGTTATAAGATGTATAACGCGAGTAAATTGTTTTATTCGGCGTAAATCATCTAAAGATAAAGGAAAAGAAAAATGACAGTAACTAAAGATTTAAAAGCAAAATATGTTGAAGAAGTAATTCCTGCATTGAAGGAAAAATTCGGTTACAAAAATATTCATCAAGTACCAAGAATGGTTAAAATCGTTTTAAACATGGGTGTTGGTGAAGCTTCTCACAATTCAAAGATTGCAGAATCAATTGAAAGCCAATTAACAAAGATTGCCGGTCAAAAAGCAGTCGTAACAAAGGCTAAAAAATCAATTGCATCTTACAAATTGAGAGAAGGAATGCCTGTTGGTGCAATGGCAACCTTAAGAGGCGAAAGAATGTATGATTTTATGCAAAAATTAATTTGCGTAGTTTTACCTAGAATTCGTGACTTCCGTGGTGTAAGTTCAAAGAGTTTTGACGGTAGAGGAAATTATACATTAGGATTAAAGGAACAAGCATTATTCCCTGAAATCACTTATGAAGAAGTAGATTTAGTAAAGGGTATGAATGTTTCTGTAATCACAACGGCAAAGACAGACGAAGAAGCAAGAGAATTACTTGCACTTTTGGGTATGCCGTTTAAAAAATAATCGGAAAGTGCATAATAATTGCACGAGCGGTTAAAGCATATTAGAATGGAACGAAAACAATACACACAAAAACATAAAGGAGAAATTCATGGCTAAAAAAGCGATGATAGACAAAGAAGCAAAACGTGAAAAATTAGTTGCAGCAGGAAAATACCCTGCAGTAAGACTTCATAACAGATGCTCAATCTGTGGAAGACCTCACGGATATCACAGAGATTTCGGTCTTTGCAGAATTTGCTTGAGAAAAATGGCTCACCAAGGTTTGTTACCTGGTGTTACAAAAGCAAGCTGGTAGTTTGTTTTGCCAATAAACTAAATTATAAAAAAGAGCATAGGCTTTCTATGCTCTTTTTTTGTGTTTACAAATTGCTTCAAATCCTTTGGCGGTTTATAATTTTAATATGAAGAAGTTTGATTTTTTTAATCAATATAGGGATCCTGTAATTGTTGTAAAAAGTGATGGTGATGTTGCTTTTAAGAACAATATGTTCTGTCGTGTTTTTTCGAAATTTGAAAATATCAAGCGTTTTGCACATAAAATGAATTTCGAGATGTGCCCTATTGATAGTGAAAATATCGATTTATATTCTCCTATTTATCAAGCGATTTCTTCTAAAGAAAATTTTTTTGCTTGTGTTTCTTATACTTTGCAAACAGGTGAAATAAAATATTATGATATGACTGCTGTAAAGCGCGGAAATTATACTATATTTTTCTTTACTGATGTGAGTAATTCTGTGTTATTGGAAAGTAATGCGCGCCGTCAAAAAGAAGATGAAGATAAATTAGCTCAACTGCAAGTTGAAAACGACGAATTGCAAAATATAAAACAAAAAGCTCAAGCACAAGCTTTTAAAATTGCTTTAATAAATAAAGTTTCAAATATTATAAGAGAATCAATGAATATATCTGTTATTCTCGATTCTGTTTTAAAAGAGTTATCTATTATGTTTGGCTGTTTTAGGGCGTATTATGCTCAAAAATCGGATAATTCATTCGAAGTTATAAATATGTTTGGTGAAAAAGATTTTGCGCTGCATACAAAAATTAATTTTGATGATTATGTTTCATCAAAAATTGCGCAAGGACAGATTTCTACGGGCTATTCATTAACGGAATATATTGGCGCCGAGCCTTTCAAACAGTCTGTTTTGCGCGTAGTAATACCGGTATTTCATTTGCAAAAGATGCTCGGAGTAATCGTTTTATTGAGTTATCAAAAACGTGAATTGAATGAGGAATTAGAAATCCTTGATGCGGTTTCTTCTCAACTTGGTAACGCGATTATAAGAGCAGAGTTATATCAAAAAAATGCACAGAATGTCAAAGATTTAAGAAAGGCGCTTAATGAATTAAAAGAAACTCAACTACAATTGATAAATTCTGAAAAGATGGCGTCTTTAGGTCAATTGGTCGCAGGTGTTGCACATGAAATTAATACCCCTGTTGCTTCTATTAAGTCAAATAATGAGATTTTAACAAAATTGATAAATAAAATAGAAAATGATGATATAAAGGAGGTTTTTAATCAAATAAATTCTATAGACAGAGAAGCAATAGAGCGCATAAGCAAGATAGTAACTTCATTAAAGAAATTTGTCCGACTTGATGAGGCAGAATTGCAAGAGGCTGATATAAATAAAGAATTGGATTTAACGCTTGAAATTATTCGCCATGAAACAAAAAATAAAGTTGAAATTGTGAAAAATTATGGAGATATTCCGCTTATTAAATGCTATCCGAACATGCTCAATCAGGTTTTTACAAATATATTGGTAAATGCTTGTCAAGCTATTAAGGAGAAGGGAAAAATTTTTATAACTACAGAATGTGTCGATAAAAAATTGGTAATACGGATAAAAGACAATGGTATTGGGATTCCGCACGAAAATTTGAGTAAAATTTTTACTGTCGGGTATACTACAAAAGGTGTAGGTGTGGGTACCGGATTGGGGCTAGCTATCACACAAAAGATAGTTGATAAGCATAACGGTAAAATAATTGTAAACAGTGAAGTTGGAGTTGGTACGGAATTTATTATTACTCTCAATTGTTAGTAATATAATATTAAATTTTATAAATAATTATTTCTGCATATACTTGATTTACAGCTTTTTTTATAAAAACATTTAATAAAATTTGTAAAATATTAAATATAATTATGAAAATTCTTTAAAAAATATGTTAAGATAAAGATACTGAATGATTAAGTGTCAGTATTACCCTTAATAAAATTTTCTGACCGGTAATTGCAGTAGGTGTAAGGAAAACAAGAAAACAACAATTTATGAATTGTAAACAATGTTAACAAATATAATACAAAAAAGGCAATAATATTCATCTAAAATTTTTTATATAAGAGTGAATAGTGTGAATATTTATTGTTGTGTCGGAGGAAAAGAATGACAATTAGTGTAAACAGCAAGAAAAAACAAGTAAAAAAATCATTTGACGAATTACTAAATGACTTAAGAACGAGCAATTCCGAAAAAGTAAGATACAATGCTGCTCGTATCTTGGGTGAAATGGGTGATTCAAGTGCTGTTGAACCGTTGATAGATGTATTAAAAAATGACAAAAACGGTTCTGTTCGACTATATGCAGCAAGAGCGTTAGGCGAATTGGGTGATACAAAAGCAACAACTCATCTTATTGAATCATTGCGTGAAGATAGAAATGTTGATGTAAGAGTTCGTGCAGCAAGAGCTTTGGGACGTTTAGGCGGAGCAATTGTTGTTGAACCTTTAGTAGAAGCATTAAATGATGAAAATCCGCAAGTTTGCATTACTGCAACTGATGCGTTAATTGAAATCGGTGATGTTGCAACAGATGCATTAATCGAATCATTAGATCATGAAAAAGTTAATGTAAGATGTGATGCAACAAGAGCTTTAGGTGAAATAGGCAACAAAAAGGCTGTTGATAAGGTTATCAATATGCTTTATGATGAATGGGTAAATGTCAGAATTTATGCAGTAACATCATTAGGCAAATTGAATGATACAAAAGCAGTTCCTGCACTGATTGATGTGATGAAAAATCGTTCCGAAAATGAATTAGTAAGAGCGGGTGCAGCTGCAGCATTAGGTGTTCTTCGTGATACAAGAGCATTGATGCCTTTAAGAGAATTGATTATGGAAGCAGAAGAATTGGGCGAATTGGAAGATACAGCTTTAAAATCTTTCAAAAAGATTATGGCTGCAAATTGGCAATCAATTCCTGGTGCAGCTCCTGCTAAAAAACCGGTTGGTGCTTTTTAATAACTAAAAGAATATCTAAAAAGGCGCTTCTTACATGAAGCGCCTTTTTTTGTTTATTATTATTAGCCGACTTGTGCGATAAATAAAAACTTTCTTTGGTTTATTTTGTATCCGATAAGAAAGGAGTACAAAATGAAATTTAATCCGTTAAAAGAAAAAGGAATCCCTTTAGAAAAACAAGTTCGCACATGGCATGATATTGCGAGCAGGAAATATAATAAAAATGATGTTGATTGCTATTCAAGAACCCGTCAAATTTTGATGAACGGGATAGAAGTTGAAGCGTGGAATTTCAAACATAATTTTGCAAGAAATACCAGCCACCAAGATACATCGGAATTTCTAGCTCAAACGAAGCGTATAGAAGATGCGCAGCAAACTACAATAAATTGGCTTGCTCCTTGCGATCAATCCGTTTTGGAAACGACTTTAGGGTATGAGCAGGTTGCTGTGGATTTAACCGCTTGGATGGCGCAGAATGAACCTGATAAATATGTTAAAGAAACTTTTGATTTCGGATTATTGGAAGATTTTGACCATTTATACCGCTATGCGCAGTGGGCATATATGATCCATGGAATAAGCCCTGATAATATTTTACAAGGGAATACGGATGTAATGCTCGGCCGTCCGACACAAAACCATCATAACTGTAACATTATTCGTTTGAGAAAACCTTATGACAAATCAAAAGCTACCCCTCAAACAAAAGTTAATATTTTAACACTTGTTGCGGGAGAACAGCAAACTCACAATTATTACGGGGAACATGGCTTTGCCTATGGTAGTGAATTATTAAGAGAAACTTATGCTGAAATTAAAGATGTCGAAGAAGAACATGTAACTATGTATGAATCTTTGATTGACCCGACCGAATCTTTCTATGAAAAGCTTTTGTTACACGAATTTACAGAAGTATGTACATATCATAATTGTTATGAAGATGAAGAAAATGAAAAACTAAAGGCTATTTGGGAAGAATTTTTAGCTATAGAAATTGACCATCTTCATACTGCGGCGGAATTGTTTAAAAAATACGAAAAACGTGACCCGCAAGAAGTTATAGGCGAAGAAGTTGTTCATCCTTGTCATTTTGAATCCCAAAAGGAATATGTAGGAAAAATCCTGAATGAGCAAATAGATAAGCGCTTGGGAACGGATAAAGATTACTTATATGTAAAAGATTTGCCTGATGATTGGGCAAGTTATGAAATCCAAAAAACAGCAGGTGAAGACGGTTCGCCAAGTGAAGTTACAATAAGGGTTATTGCCGAACAAAAAGAACGTGATATTATTTTGGCTTCTGATGAATTAAAAAATAACGTATCAAAACTTATGAAAAAAGCAACACAAAAAGACGGAATGACAGAGGATACTGTCACACCTGAAGAATATCAGGAAATGAGTAAACATGAATTTTTGATGTCATAAATTTGCAAATAAGGCTGCAGAAATATTTCTGCAGTCTTTTTTAATTTATGTAAATGAGTTTCTCAAAACGTTATGTTTGTTTTATCATATATATAGAGAGATTATTGGGAGAGAATTTTATGGGAAAAAGAATAGGAATTGATGTAGGCGGAACAAATGTAAAGATTGCGCTTGTTGACGGCAAAGGAAAAATTACATATTCTCACAGTGTCCCGACGTATGCAAAAATGGGTTATGAATATACTGTAAATAATATTAAGCAATCAATCCGCGATTTGATGAAGGAAACAAATACTGACGAAAAAAGTATTGAAGGTATCGGGTTTGATTTTCCTGGGCAAGTTGATTATAAAAAAGGTATAGTAAAACTTGCTCCTAATATTCCGGGTTGGGTAAATGTTCCTATTGCAAGTATGATAGAGGATGAATTTCACATTCCTACAAGAATTGATAACGATGTAAGATGTGCAGCGTTAGGGGAATTGAATTTCGGCGCGGGAAAAGGTTGTGAAAACTTTGTTTGTATTACTGTCGGAACGGGTATCGGTTCAGGTATAGTATTGAACGGGAAATTGGTTCGCGGGGCTTCAAATGCTGCAGGTGAAATCGGACACATTAAACTCGTTGCAAAAGATGGAGCAATTTGTGGTTGTGGTGACACAGGATGTTTGGAAGCATATGCGTCAGGGCCTTCAATTGTAGCGATGGCACAAGATTATATTCGCGGCGGGAAATCAACAAAATTCAGAGAACTTGCAGGGGTTGACGGTGAAATTACTCCGTATTTGGTAGCAAAGGCAGCCGAAGAAGGTGATCCTGTAGCCAAAAGAATTTTCGAAATAATGGGTGAATATATAGGGCTTGGGTTAACAAGTGTAGTAAACCTTTTAAACCCTGAAAAAATAATTGTTGGCGGAGGCGTTGCAGAATGTGGCGAATTGTTATTAGCACCGATTCGCAAGACAATAAAAGAGCGAGCAATGGTAATTGCAGGGCAGGCTGTAGAGATTGTTCCGGCGGAACTTGGTAACAGCGCAGGGGTAATCGGCGCAAGTATGCTTATTGACGGCTAGTTAATATATTTTTGAATATATAAAAAGCGAGTTCAATAATTTGAACTCGCTTTTTTGCAGTATACTTTTTTATTTTTATACAGCTACTTTCATTGTTTTTTCAATGATTTCGTTAAAGCTGTCTGCTTTCAATGAAGCGCCGCCAATTAAAGCACCGTCAATATCAGATTTTGACATTTGTTCTTCAATTGTAGAAGGTTTAACAGAACCGCCGTATAGAATTCTGATTGAGTCAGCAGCAGAAGAACCTGCAACTTCTGATACAACGCTTCTAATCATTTTGATTACTCTGTTTGCTTCATCAGCATCACAAGATTTGCCTGTACCGATTGCCCAGATTGGTTCATAAGCGATAACTGATTTTGCAACGTCTTCTGAAGAAATTCCTGATAATGCAGCTCTGATTTGAGAAGCTATCCAAGAATCTGTTATTCCGGATTCTCTTTGTTCTAAAGATTCACCGCAGCAGATGATAGGAATCAAACCGCCGGCTAAAATAGCTTTTGCTTTTTTGTTAATCATTTCATCTGTTTCAGAGAAGTATTGTCTTCTTTCAGAGTGTCCGATGATAACATAAGAACAGCCTGCATCTTTTAACATTTCAACAGAAATTTCTCCTGTATATGCGCCAGAAGATTCCCAGTGGCAATTTTGTCCCGCAACTGATAATTTCCATCCTTCACAACCGCAGTCACAAGATATAGCGTGAACTTGGTTTAATGATGTAAATACAGGAGCGATAACTACTGTTGGTAATTGTGTTGCTTTGTAGTTTGAAACAAATGATGAAATACCGTCAAATAAAGCTTTTGCTTCACTTTGGCAAAGATTCATTTTCCAGTTTCCTGCAATAATTGGTTTTCTTGACATAATAAATCTCCTTATTAAAAAATACCGTTTTTACAACGGTATTTTATATTAAACAAAATCTTTAAGCAAGTTATCTTTATGTATAAAAGTATTAATCTATTCTCCATCCGTTATCAATAACTCTTTTCAAGCAGCCTGTTGTTGCAGTTGTTATATTGTTCCCTGTCCCGCAATTATTATTAGCATTGGCTTGGATGATATCTTCAACACTTCCTGTATCTGTTATTTGCATTACAAATAAATCAACACCTATAATATTTGGTTTTTGGCTGCCGTTTACATCTACAAATATTCTTTGATGTTGGGTGGCATTATGATATTGCATGCATATACCTGCACCGCTTTGTGTTTGTATACAACTGTCCCACGCCGGAATAGTTCCGATTCCTGTTCCTGTGGAGTTTTTGTATTGATTGGCAAACAATGTCTCGCGACTGGTTATACTATTGTTTTTTATAAAATTTTTCAAAAAATATAGTGCGCCTTCATTGTCGTTACTGGTACTACTTCCGGCTTTTGTAAAATAGAAACCCTGCTGTACATTGGCAGCTTCGATATCAACATTATTTGCAGTATTTTCTTCGTCAGCTTTTTCTTCAGCAATAATTGTTTGTGCAGCATTTGTTATTTCTCCGACGACTTTTCTTAATTGAGCCGCACAGATTTTGTGCATATATGAACCCATAAGAGTCGGGATTGTCAATGCTGCAATAACACCAATAATAACTAAAGTTATCAAAATTTCTGCTAAAGTAAAAGCTCTTTTTTTACTTTCGCCACGATTAAAAAACATAATTTATCCTCCAATATATAAAAATTGTACAATATTTTTCAACCTTGCGCAATATATTTAAAAAATAAAATAATTACCGGCACTAATTCATCAAGTTGATATCGGTTATCAT
>Ga0256404_1012452_pt1 | contig 11062 bp, 7 predicted proteins | sample RumenRJG_01DNA_FD_185990 | JGI IMG/M metagenome (GOLD analysis project Ga0256404, IMG submission 185990) | Bovine rumen microbial communities from Lethbridge, Alberta, Canada - RJG_01 | ecosystem: Host-associated > Mammals > Digestive system > Stomach > Rumen | place: Canada: Alberta | collected...
GAAATTCCCGTAAACTTGAGAATATCTATGGATTTTTAACTGCGGTCATTCCTTTAGTTGGTTTTATTATATTCTCAGTTTTACCAATCATTATTTCATCGATTAACTCTTTTAGAGAATATGGTGGAGTTGGCTCTCCATATGAACTTGTTAACACCGTTTTTGTCGGCTTTAAAAAATTCGGCGAAGTATTACAAGATCCAATTTTCTGGCATGCGGTTGGTAATACATTCCTTAACTGTTTATTAACTCCTGCTTGCATTACTGTTGGTTTAATCATTGCTTTACTTGTTTCTAATTCCAAATTATTCGGTCGAAACTTCTTTAAAGCTTTATTCTTTATCCCATATGTTTGCTCAATTGTTGCGAGCTGCTTAATTTGGGTTTGTATTTTAGAAGATGGCGGACCACTTAATGTCATCTTCCAAAATCTTGGCTGGACTTGGTTTGATTTAAACAATCCAACCTTTGTTATGCCATTTATGATTTTCTTAGGTGTTTGGAGTGGAGTTGGCTTCTCAGTCATTATGTATTGCGCTGCTTTAACTAATACCGATAGCGGGATATTAGAAGCCGCCGAAATCGATGGAGCGAATAAATGGCATCGTTTCTGGCACATCACCTTCCCATCGATCATGCCTGTAACATTCTTCTTATTAATTACTGGTATTATCGGCAATTTACAAGACTTTACTCGTTTCTCCCTCGTTGGTGATTTCTATAAAGCCAACAATGGTTATGTAACGATTGCATATTATTTGTATCACTACATGGATAGCGATACTTTAGATCTTGGTCTAGCTTGTGCTGCTAGCTGGATCTTAACAATAATTGTTTTAGTGGTTACTATCACTCAATTTGTTGCTAATAGAAAACAAGGAGACACAACAAAATGAGAGTTGAATACGTTAAAAGACAAGCTCCTAACCACAAAAACACAAATAAGAGAGATTTGTTATTTTCGCGTATCATCTCTTACGTTGTGCTTATCTTCTTAAGTTTTGTTGTCGTTTATCCATTTGCCATCATGATTATTTCTTCACTCACCGAAGGTGGTTCATATTCTTTAGGTTATGAAGGAATGTCGTTTCAAGGCTATGTCAAAATATTTACTTCAGTTGTCGCGGTTGATCCAAATACTGAAGTGCCATATTTAGTTACTGGCTTAATTAATACCTTATTAATTACAATACCATCAACATTAATTGGTTTATTTGTATCTGCTTTCTCAGCTTATGCATTTGCCAAGATTAAATTTAGAGGTCGCAATGTGTTGTTCTTTATCTTATTGACCACGATGATGGTTCCTGGAGCCTTATTATTTGTTCCAAGCTTTATCATTTATAACCGTTTGAATTTAATCAATACATTCTTCCCACTTATCGTTCCTGGTTGTTTTGGTACTGCAATGTGTGTCTTCTTCTTAAGACAAGCCTTTATGGCAATACCAGACGATTATATCGAAGCTGCCAAACTCGATGGTATCGGTCATTTTAGAATCTTCTGGAAAATCGTTGTGCCATTAAGCGCTCCAGCGTTAATCTCCCAAGGATTGCTTGGCTTTGTTGCCGGCTATAACGATTACCTTGGGCCATTACTTTATTTGCAAGATTCAAAATTATATACCCTTCAAACTGCTTTGCATTTGATTTATTCCCAGACTGAATATAGCGGTGATAACCAAATGTTTTTAGCAGCGACAGTCGTTTCCTTATTACCAACAATTTTAATCTTCCTCTTTGCTCAAAAATATTTTGTCAAAGGTATCACAAATACAGGACTTAAATAAAATAGGAGAAATTTATGAAAAAGAAATTTTTACTTCCGATGATTGTTGCCTTATTTGCTACATCTTGTGGCTGCGCTGGTGGTTCAACAACCGTCAATTCTCCTTTTGGTCACGAAATGGATTTTTCTCAAGGTTATAACAAAAATATTTGGTATAAAAATGACCTTGAACAACACTGTGCTGACCCAAGCATCATTTATTGTGAAGAAGATGGTTATTATTACATGTATATGACAACCGACGCTTTAGGGTGCACTGGTTTTAATGTTTATAGATCTAAACAACTCAATCACTGGGAAGAATTAAGTCCATGCTTCCTTCCAGATCCATATTCTTGGGGTACAACTTCATTATGGGCTCCAAATGTAATAAAGATTGGCTCTAAATATTATCTATATTATTCGGCAAGAAATAATGCGACTGGTGCAAAAGGTATCTCCGTTGCAGTCGCTGATCATCCTGCTGGTCCATTCCACGAATATGAAGGTGAAGATTATTATGGCAATATCATCACTAGAAATGACCAAGTCTTTAAATTAGGTTATCCAGCTATCGATGCTGCTCCATTTTTAGATGACGATGGTCAATTATATTTATATTTTGCTAAAGACCAAGTTAATTCTGAATCAAGTTGTATGGGCGTTAAATTGCTTGACCCAGTCACTCCTGATTTATCAACTTTAAAAAACCTTGCAGTTCCTGGAAAAGTTCAACCAGATGCTGTTGAACTAACTATCAACTGGGAAAGACAAAGTGGTGGTGGAAAATGGAACGAAGCTCCGTTTATGCTTCGCGTTGGTAATAAATATTATCTCACTTATAGTGCAAACTATTTTAGCCATGTCGCTTATGCGGTTGGTTATGCTGTAAGCGATTCGCCACTTGGAACATTTGTTAAACCAAATTCATATGAAAATGAAAATTTATTACTTGGTGTTGAGCCAGATGAACAAAGAACCCCTTGGGATCTCATGTCTGGTAGTGGACATCATTGCTTCTTCTATGCTGGCGATGAACTCATGATGGGCTATCACGCTCATACGGATAGAGTTTATGGTTCATCAATTCGAGCCTTTGCTTTAGATAAAGTTATCGTCGAAGACGGCAAGATGTTTGCGAATGGCCCAACTTATTCGCTCCAACCACTTCCTGCATCAGTAAGCGGCTATAAAAACGTTGCTAAAGAAGCATCGATTACAACCGATTCTACTAATGATAAAAATTTATTAGTCGATGATAAGATTCCGATGCACATCTTTAGACAAGAGCATATTGATTTACAAGCTAAATATACTAAAGGTCATCATAACATCGTTGTTGAATTCAATAATCCAGTAAAAGCTACGGCAATCGCTTTATATAATTCTATTAATTACGAAACTAGATTAGCGAAAATCGATCGCATTACAATTGAAGATTATGGTTCAGATGTCGATATCAAAATGAATCCAGAATATATGGATAATTATCTTGAAGAATATTCAACTGAATATCTTAGACCTGGTTGCCCATTCATCTGTGAATTCAATGAAAGAGAAGTTAAAAAAATTACAATCGAAATGAATTCCGATATTGATTTCGCTTTGAGCGAACTCGTGGTTCTTGGGAGGTAAATAAAATGAGAAAAACTTTATTTATTATTCCAATGATTCTCTTCTTAGTAGGATGCGCTAACGGAGTTATCGATGATAATTATACATACACTAATCCAGATGAAACTCAACATGATTTCGGTCCTGAAATCGAAGATGGTGTCACTATGGATGGAAAAGGCGAAGAATCATTTTATGATAATGAACATATTTACCGCATCGATGCTGATGGCGAATTTGAAGAAGCTTATGCTGAAGTTAAATTCGGTTTCGGTGTAAAAGGCTTTTTAGCCCACGCTTTCGTTCATGAAAGTGAAATATATGAAAATGTCAATTTACCAATTCATCAACAAGATAGTTTTGAACTTTATATCAATCCTGGATTATATCGTGATCAATTAAGAAGCAATTGCTTACAATTTAGAACTTCTCCAACTGGTAGACAAGAAGTTTGGATTGGTATGCATTCTCCAGTCACTGATTATCCATGGACAAGAAGCTACGCTCCATTTAGAAGTGCTTCATTTATTGATGGAAAATTAATAACTCAAGAAAGCCAAATGGATGATGACGATTATTTAAATTCCAACGGAATTGGTTATGAATTTTATATTCCTTATACAACTTTTGGACTAGATTATAATCCAGAAGGTTTAGATATTCTTCCAGCAATGGTCACTACTCACTCTTTAGAAGAAGATGACCGTGTTTGGAGTCCATATAACGGCATTCAAATTGGTGATATTGCCGAATATTTAACAATTGGAAATCGCAAGCTAAAAGATCAAGGAAATAACATTTTTGATACAGACCGCAGTTCAAGCGGATTTATCCTTGATCATCAATTAGATGAAACAAAACCTTATGTTTCTAATTTTGGTTATGGTGATCAATATGGCTATTTTAATACATTTGGAACCAGCTATTATGCGAAAGCTAGAATCACTTTATATCACGAGCTTGAAAGTGATCCTACCCCAAAAGTCGGAATTGGTTCAATTAATTCAGCTGGTACTTCCTTATTACTTTTAGATCCAAGACCTACTAAAGATAATTATCAAGCTATTTTAGTTAACCGCGTTGGTCAAGGAGAATGGGGATGGCCAGGACAAATAGCTTGGGCTGGTCCAAAAGATAATTACAACACTCCAGTTACTCTTGAAGTTGTACGATCTAATAATGATATTCATTATTTTATGAATGGTGTCAAAATATTCGCTAGCGATGCTTCAACACTAAATAACGAAGCGTCTTATCCAACTTTAATGACGATGAATTATTCAGCTAAATTTGATGAATGCGTCGTATCGACCGACGAATCTTTAATTACTGAAAAGATGGCTATTCCATGTTCATATATTTCATACCTTGATTATGATTTATCAACTAGTGGCTACACTAATGAGGGCGATTATTATTCTCAAAGTGGTGGATATGACCAATTTGGTGTCTTTAGTCACTTATCAACCCATTATACGATGAGCGTCGATATTCAAATCGGTGATAGATTAAACGGAGATAATTTACCAAAAATTGGTATCGGTGAATATTCTGAATCAAAGATTAGAGGATATTTAATGGATCCTCGTCCAGCTAAAGATACATATATTACTGAAATTATCATCGGTAATAATGTTTCTGGTGATAAAGGATGGAACTGGGGAACAAATACCGTTTGGGAAGGCGAAAAAAATTATAATCGTAAAATCAATTTAAAAGTCGTTCGTGATGGAGAAACCTCAAGTTTTTATATGGATAATATTTTGGCTTGGAGTGGTGATAACAGTTTAGGTAGCGAAGCTTCTCACCCTTGTTTCTTCACAATGAATCATACTGGCACATTCTCAAATGTTTCTTTGAGTGTGGAATAGGAGAATATATGGAAAAAGAAAAAGAACAATTAGAAATTGTCGATGAATCAAGCATCAAAAAGGTTAAACCTACTAATGATGAAGATTTAATCGAAAATTACATTGCATTAATCAATATCAATAAGATATATGATGGCGGAGTTCATGCGGTCTATGATTTTAATCTTGAAATCAAAGAAGGTGAATTTGTCGTCTTTGTCGGTCCTTCTGGGTGTGGCAAATCCACAACATTAAGAATGGTCGCTGGTATCGAAGATATCACTAGTGGTGAGCTTTATATTAAAGGTTATTATTCTAACGATGTTACTGCAAAAGACCGCAATATCGCGATGGTTTTCCAAAATTATTCCCTTTATCCAAATATGACCGTTTACGATAATATGGCCTTCTCACTAAAGATGAGAAAAGTCAATAAAGAAGAAATCGATAAACGGGTTAGAAATGCCGCTAAAATATTAGGAATTGAAGAGCTTTTAGAACGTAAACCAAGAGCTCTTTCCGGTGGTCAAAGACAACGTGTCGCTTTAGGTAGAGCCATCGTTAGAGAAGCTGATGTTTTCTTAATGGATGAACCATTATCTAACTTGGACGCTAAACTTAGAGTTCAAATGCGTAGTGAAATCATTAAACTTCACAATCAATTTAAGACCACAACAATCTATGTTACTCATGACCAAACCGAAGCTATGACAATGGCGGACCGTATCGTCGTCATGAAAGATGGATATATACAACAAATTGGTACTCCAATCGAAATATATCGTCATCCAGTTAATAAATTTGTCGCTTCCTTTATTGGTTCACCAGCCATGAATTTTGTGAATGCAAAATATAAAGATGGCAAATTATCATTTAAAGATGGTCGAAAAATTACTTTAAGTAAGGATTTAAATAAAAAATATTTGGATTATTACGGTAATTTAGATGAAAGAATCAAATCTTTTGAAGAAAAATATAATGTTTTGAAAGCTGAGCTTGAAGCTAAAAATGCTGAAAAGAGCATGAAACGACATTTATTCAAGAAAGTTAAATTAATCGATATTGAAAATGATGATCAATTAAATAAATATAAAGCCGAAGTTGAACTTCTTAAGAAATTCAAAGAAAGCGGTGAAGTTGATGTCATCTTCGGTATCCGTCCAGAAGATATCAAATTATCATCTGAAAAAGGAGCATTCATCCCTCAAATTAAAATTTCGGAATTATTAGGTGATTCATATTTCATCCATTTTGATTATGGAAATGAAGATGTCATCGCTAAAATCATGTCCGATGAATTAATCGATACTACAAGCAAAATTAAAGTTGCTATCGATGAAAAGAAAATCCATTTATTCGATCCTTGTCTTGAAGAGGCTATCATTTAATGAAATTAAATATCGATAAATCACATTCACAAGCTGATCCATATGTAATATGTCATAACAATGAATATTTTATGTATGTGACCGGAACTGAGGGGGTTAATCTTTATTTTTCCAAAGATTCTTTAAATTGGGATAGAATTGGAATTTGCTATAAAAAAGAAAATGAAAAACAATATTGGGCGCCGTGCGTTATTGAACTTGATGGCGTCTTTTACATGTATGTTTCTTCAATGCCAATTGATAAAGAAGATACACACGAACAAAGAATTCAAGTTGCTAAATCTAATTCACCATACGGGCCATTTGAATTTATTGATTTTTTAATCAAACCATTTTCAATTGATCCTCATGTTGTTGTTAGTGGTAACAACTTATTTATGTTTTATTCGACAAATAATTACGATAAAGGTCGTGTTGGTACTTATGTCGTTGTTGATAAAATGCTTTCTCCAACAAAGATGAATAACAAACCTCAAAGTGTTGTCGTACCGACACTAGATGAAGAAATATTTATGAAAGATCGTTTTAAAAAAGGCCAACATTGGCACACATTAGAAGGAGCGTTTTATTTTAAAGAAGGCGATTATCACTACCTCATGTATAGTGGCAATTGTTATCAAAATGAACATTATTATATCGGCTATGCTTATTCAAAAGATAAAAGTGATGATTTAACTAAAATCAAATTCCAAAAATACCCAGCTGATAATGTTTATTCCCCACTAATTTGTAAAAACGATAAAGAAGAAGGCACTGGCCATAATTCCTTATTAAAAATAAATGGCCAATACGTTGTCTTTTATCATGGTAGAGACCTTAATGATAATAGAGATAAAGAAGATAAAAGAACCGCGCGAATTTGTATAATCGCACCGGATAAAGAAAACATAAAAGTTCTTAAAAGATAGTTGTAAGGAGAGTTTTATGAAAAAGATTAAATTTGCTATTAATTTATTATCTGCCGCTTTAGTTTTAGCTTCTTGTGGTGGTGGCGAATCATCGACAAGTGGCGCTTCAACAAGTAGCGCTTCGACAAGTGGCACTCCAGTAGCGACAGGTTTTACCGTCAAATTTGACACTCATGGAGGAAGTCTAGTTGAAGACATGGTTAATATAACCAAGATTGAACAAGCACCTCTTACAACTTGGGAGAATCATATTTTTAAGGGTTGGTACACGACCGAAACTTATGAAAATCTTGTCGAATTCCCTTATGTAGTAAATGCTGATCAAACTCTCCATGCAAAATGGGAATTATATTTGGGCGATGAATTTCTTGCAGTGTCTACTACTTTAGGAACTGCAAAATCATATGTCCAAGCTAGCTATCAAGATAGCTATATCGAAGTCAAAGTAAATGTTACTGATAACATTATTTTTAATTCATACACTGACCCACAAGGTTTAAATGGATATAATGATAATTTTGAACTTTTCGTAACTCCTGATGGAGATTTACCATCTGGCTTAAAAGATGGTGAGATGATTAAAATCATGGTTGTTCCAGGAGTTGGCTATGAAGTAAGAAGATTTTTAAGAATAGAATTATATGAAAAAACAGAATATCTAAAACCTCCATATTCAATCTATTCAGCGCCTTTAATTACTCCAATTACAGCTACTACAAAATTAACAACCGAAAGCTCTGATGGATTTAAAGGATATTCTTCCTTAATTAAAATCCCATATTCTTTCTTTAAGAAAACAAAAGAAGATATGCTTGGCAAGGCTTGCTTCTATTTAGCAATGCGTAATACCGATGGTGAAACAGATGATTTAACAGTTTATAAAGAATCTTCCTATTTAGGAAGTGAATTCCGTCACGTTTGGACCCACCTCGTTCTTAATCAAAATAACAAATTAGTTCAAAGAGAGGTTGATACAGTTATTTTCGGTGATTCATACACTGATATGGATTTTTATAAATCATTCAATGCCGATTATGAAGGTAAGCATGTTTATACTAGAGGAATCGGTGGCACAAAAGCATCACAATGGAAAGATCAGATGCTTTCTAATGTGATAGCTCATAGACCAAACAAAGTTGTCATTCATATCGGAGTCAATGATATTGATGATTTAGGTTCAAGTGTTCAAACCACATTTGGTCACATTAAAACAATGGTTGGAACCATTCATGAAGCATTACCAAATTGTAAAATTCATTGGATTACAATAACCGATAATTTTCTATTCACCGCTAAAGCAAGCGAATATCAATCGCTCAATAATTCAATGAAGGATTATGCTAATGATTTAGATTGGTTAAATATTATTGATTTTGCTTCCTATAACAAAGGTAGAAGAATCAATTTTAGAGAAGATGGTCTTCATTTAAATGCTCTTGGTTATAATGCTTTCACCAAAATGATTTATGAAGCTCTTGGATTTAATTATGAACAAGGTGCAATCTTTGGCAGCGCTGGTCCAAATGAGACTTCTAGAGGATTTGACTTATCAAATGATAATGAAGAAATCACTACAAATGGTCATTTTGATCAATATGCGTTTGTTAAAGATACAGGCCGCAAATCTTTCACTTTTGAAGTTAGTTTAACTGCTTTAGAAAGAAAACATAATGATCCATATCCAAAGATGGGTTTAGTCATTAAAGGCGCTGATAAGATGCTTTTCTATTACGTTGAGATGTTTGCTTCTTTAAGCGGTAGTACAGTCGGCTACGTTTATTTAGAAAATTTTGGAACTAATCAAGGATCTGGTTTTAACTGGGGAGGCGAAAGCGCTCAAACTCAGGATGTACCAGGCATTCAATATACAAACGGACACTATGTTACCTTAAAGGCCACATATAATAATGGTGCTTTCACTCTTTCTTGTGATGGTACTGAAATCTTTACTGAAACTGTTCCATTCGCTAGCGAAGACGTCTATGTAGGTTTATTATCATTTAATACTGCATTTAAAGCTATTAATTATAAATTTAATTAATAAAAATTCACTTAATTCATTAATTTAGCTAGTGTAGATACTTGCACACAAAATAAATTAGATCTAACTAACCTGGTTTACTTAATTGAACATCAAATGATTCGTCTTTAGAGAGGTCATGAGCTAAAGTGTCCCTAACTTTTGTGTAGAATGTATCGCGATAGCCTCCCGCTCTTAACATAAGTGAATGAGGCTTAATTCCTTCAAAGAAGGCTTTCTTAAATTTAGAATTACCATCGTATTCTTTTCTAGCGTATAGATTGAATGATTTTTGAGCAAACGCTCTTGACCAATCACCATGAATTCTAATCCCAATTTCTTGTTCAAATTCTAGTTGTTTATCTTCGTTAAAATAAGAAAGATGCGAGACTCTTTCCCATTCTTTTCCTTTTTGACGATAATTGGCTGGATAAGTTTCTGGATATCCTTCGTGAGGAGATTCGTCATAAATCTTTCCAGTTACATAAATGCCAGTTTCGTAATCATAAAGATTCTTTTCTTCTGTCGATAATGAAACGATTGGGAGAGTATCATAGCCATCTTTTTCATTGAAATTCACAAAATAAGTAAACGTATGATATTCGAAAATCGAAGGATCATTTTTGTTTATATATAACACTCTTAATGTCGTACATTTATCTAACAAAACGGTTGGGTAAAACACATCAAGTGAAGAAATGTTTTCTTTGAGAGAAAAATAGTTTTCTTCTAAAGACTTATCTTTGATAAGAATAGGTTCACTATACATTGTTGATGTTTGTGAAGGAACATCATAATTAAGTGTGTAATAAACATTAAAATCATCAATGTTTTTAAAACTAAGTTCAAACGAATCGCTATAGAATCCAGATTGATGAGATGGCTCAGGTATAACGTAAAGTGGTTCTTCTAAAAATGTAGCGGTGTAATCAATATTGCTAGTTACTTTACTTATCGCTGGATCCCAACCATTAAAAGTATATTTGTATAAGTTACTTTCACGTTTAGGAGTCGTTCCATCATAAGTTGGTGTTGCCCCATAAGGAACGCCTTCGTCTTTTTCCAAAACATCTCCGTTATAGTTTAGCCATCTAACAGTAAATACCTCTTCGGGAATAGACGTGCTAATAGGTTCATTAGAACATGCCGAAAGAGGCAACAAACAAATACTTGTCATCAGCAAGAATTTTTTAATCATCAATTTTATTATAACGATTTCTTATTTAATAAGATAGAAAAGGGTGTTTTTCCTTTTTCATAATTGTAAATTATAAAAAAACTACTACAATAATTACATAGTATGATCGCTAAGACTAGACATATTCAAGACACTAAAAATTTAGTAGGCTCCTTGCCTGCTATTAGATATACAGATCCTAAATATATTTATTCAGCTGTAACGAATGCTAGATGCTCACAAGCTGATATTTTTATTAAGGAAGGCGACCATGTTGATACCTGCCAACTCATTGGAATGAGACATGGACCATTTTTTGATCAACCAATTCATTCTTC
>Ga0256404_1012453_pt1 | contig 11060 bp, 5 predicted proteins | sample RumenRJG_01DNA_FD_185990 | JGI IMG/M metagenome (GOLD analysis project Ga0256404, IMG submission 185990) | Bovine rumen microbial communities from Lethbridge, Alberta, Canada - RJG_01 | ecosystem: Host-associated > Mammals > Digestive system > Stomach > Rumen | place: Canada: Alberta | collected...
ACGGCGTCATCGAGGACGCCGCGTTCAACGGGAGCGGATGTGCTATTTCGCAGGCTTCCTGCGACATGATGTGCGACAGGATCATCGGCGAGAAGGAGGAGGATGCTCTTGCTCTCGCTCAGAATTTCATGGGAATGATCAAGGGAACTGCAACGGACGAGCAGATCGAGACGCTCGATGAGTCAGCGGCTCTCAAGGATATTTCCCATATGCCGGCACGTGTGAAGTGTGCCGTACTCGGCTGGCGCACGATGTCGGAGATGGTCGAGAAGCTGAATGCAGAGGGTGTGGACACGGCATCTGCAACTGCGCAGAATTCAGACGCGTGCGGCGTCTGTGCGACAAACAGCGCGGCTGTCTGCAAGCCGGACTGTCAGGGCTGCTGTTCGGAACCTTCGAAGAAGGATCCGGAGGGCAAAGCCTGACAACGTGGCAGAAGGGGGAGTTTTGCCATGTCAGATTCGAATCTTACGAAAAACGCACTGGCGGCTTCGATGAAGAAGCTGATGCGCGAGAAACCTTTCGATAAGATCAGTGTCTCGGATATCTGTATCGACTGCGGGATCAACCGCAAGAGCTTCTACTATCATTTCCGTGACAAGTATGATCTTGTCAACTGGATTTTCTACGTCGGCTTCATCGGGAACCTGGACCTGTCACAGTACAGCACTCCGGATGAGCTGATGCTGGATATGTGTGAATATTTCTATAAGGAGCGTGTTTTCTACAAAAGCGCGCTGCAGATCAAGGGACAGAATTCCTTCCGCGATTATCTCACGGAGACGGTCACACCGATCTGCAAGTTCTACCTGACGGACGTGTTTCCGGAGGGAGATCAGTCGTTCTGTATCACGTTTGTCATCGACGCACTTCTGAATTCGCTGGTCCGGTGGCTTACGGGAGGATATAAAGAGGAGATGGATGCAAAGGAGTTCACGCGGCGCATCCGCGTCATTGTGGACAGTATTGCATCCCACAAAGACAAACTGATTTAACCGCGCTGCGGCAGGGGGGCTTCGTATGGTAAAGGACGGGAAGATTTATTTCGGAAAAACCGAAGACGGAAGGCAGGTCTGTATTCTTCCGAAGATGGCAAATCGCCACGGGCTGATCGCAGGGGCTACAGGCACCGGAAAAACGGTCACGCTCAAGGTCCTGGCGGAGTCTTTCTCCGACATGGGCGTCCCGGTGTTTCTCTCGGATGTGAAGGGAGACCTTGCCGGGATGGTGATGCCGGGCGAAAATTCAGAGGATATGCAGAAACGGATCGAGCGCTTTTCTCTTTCCGGGACGGGTTTTGACTTTAAGGCGTATCCTGCCGCGTTCTGGGACATTCACGGAAAGAAGGGAATGCAGCTCCGCACTACTGTCAGTGAGATGGGGCCGGTGCTTCTCTCCCGCATCCTCGGGCTGAACGAGATTCAGTCCCAGATTCTTACGATCACATTCCGGGTCGCGGATGAAAACAATCTTCTCCTCATCGACACGAAGGATCTCCGGTCGATGCTGAATTACCTCAGTGATCACCGCCAGGAATATAAGGAACGGTACGGAAACATCGCGCCGGCGTCTGTTTCGGCAATCCTCAGGGCCATTGCAAATCTCGAGCTCGAGGGCGGTGACATTTTCTTCGGGGAGCCCGCACTGAATATCACGGACTGGTTCCAGACGGATACGTCCGGCCGCGGGATGATCAACATTCTCGATTCGGAAAGCCTCATCAACAACCCGGCTCTTTATTCGACATTTCTGCTGTGGATGCTCTCCGAGCTCTTCGAGGACCTGCCGGAGGTCGGCGATCTCGAGAAGCCGAAGATGGTTTTCTTCTTTGACGAGGCGCATCTCCTGTTTGAGGATGCCTCCAAAGACCTGCTCGCGAAAATCGAGCAGGTTGTAAAACTCATCCGTTCCAAGGGAGTCGGCGTCTTCTTTATTACGCAGAATCCGTCCGATATTCCGGACGGGGTTCTGGCACAGCTGAACAGCCGGATCGAACACGGACTGCGTGCGTACACACCTGCTGAGCAGAAGAAGGTAAAGGCGGCGGCAGAAGCATTCCGCGCGAATCCGGATTTTGACACCTATGAGACGATCCTGAATCTCGGCGTCGGGGAAGCGGTTGTATCGGTTCTCGATGAGAACGGTATGCCTACGGAAGCCGAGAAAACCTATATCCTTCCGCCGCAGAGCAGGATGGGGGCAATCGACGATGCGGCGAGAGATTCTGTGATCCGAAGCTCGATCCTTTACAGCAAGTATGCCAAGGCGGTGGACCCGGACTCGGCATATGAATTCCTGCAGAGGAGAGGACTCGAGGAAGAAGCAAAGAAACAGAAAGAATCGGAAGAAGCGGAGAAGGCAAAAGAGCAGGAGAAGGCAGACAGGGAAGAGGCAAAGGCAAAAGAAAAGGAAGAAAAGGAAAGAGCCGCCGAAGAAAAGAAGGAGACGAACGCAAAGAAGCGCGCGGTAAAGTCCGTCGCGAGTTCCGTCACCGGAACCATCGGCCGCGAGGTCGGCAAGTCGGTCGGAGGCCAGTTCGGCAAATTCGGAAAAACACTTGGCGGAAATCTCGGCGCCAGTCTCGGGCGCGGCATCCTGAGCACGCTGTTCAGGATGTAAGTGTGTCGGACAATCCCGGTGATTTGTTACTTCAACTGTTCCCGAAACCACTTTATGATATTTACAGTGACTTACGGTTTTTAACCCGGGTTTCGTAACCCGGGTTTTTTAAACGGCCAACGGAAGGTTCCATTCGTTTGGCTGATATTGCATCGCCGAAACCGCATGTGCGGATTCCGGCTCGCAGAGGTGTAGGATTGAACACTCATACTATCGGAAGGGCAATGATTGAAACGGCTGTGAAGCATGGCTTCCGCGAGATGCGGGAAGACCCTGAGAGGAGCCTTCGTCAGCTTGCGGACCTGGGAAAGCAGTTCAGTAAAAACCGTTTCCAGGAAGATATCTTTTCGGTTATTCAGGAGGCTCTCTCGAATGAGGACAGCGCATATTACAGCATGATTGAAAATGCGCTGAATAACTTTGATGAGACAGCGCTGGAGACGTTCGGTACGAATGTCGGATATAATGCGTGGACCTGCGGAGCCAGAAATCTGCGCGCGAAAGAGATTGAAACAGGCAGGGCGATTCCGTCCACGATCTATTTCCGGTATGATGCCGGCAGGGAAGACGGCCTCTCGCTTGCAGAAATGGAGAAGGTCATCAAAGAAGGCTCTGATATGGGCATCTTCTTCTACTATATCCGGGAGATGGGCGAGGGCGTGAATAATTGTGAGCTCCTCGATCTCTTCGGCCGATATCCGGAGTGTGCGTTTGTACTTGCCCGTCCGAACGGGCGCATGACAGCGGCCCAGATTCAGATCCTTAAGCTGGTCAAAAATACGCTGCTGCTTCTCCCGGAGTCGGATCCGGAGACGCTCCTCACTGCTCCGCTGCTCCGCGATCATAAGATTCTCTGGTCACTTTCGTACAGCTATAATTCATTCGATGGTTTCAAAGCGGGGTTTGAGGAGGCCATCCAGCACGCGGTCTCTCTCGAAACGCTTTTTGTCGTTCCGATTGCAGGCGATGATGTGACCGGCGATGACGCATGCAGTGTCACCAAGTGGTGCTACCAGTCGAGACTCGACCAGAAATATCCTTGTCTTCTCATTGACTATTATGGGGACAGTCTCTCTCTGATGCAGAAGATCGTAAATCATCGGCACTATCTGGAAATAGGACCGGACGGAAAGATTATCAGCCCGGCGGAGCAGTCCGGACATGTATTCCCGGAGGAGCTTCCGCTGAAGGATGCGCTTCCTGCGATCATGCCGGAGATCGACACTGCCGAAATTTCGGAAAAATAACAGAATTACAGAAAAGGAAATTACAGAAAAGGAAATTTCAGAAAAGGGCTGCCGCGGCAGCCCTTTTTGCACGGCTTTTTTCCGGCATTCCAGCTGCAGAAGACAGCGGAACATGTTTTCCGGAACATGTTTTCCGGAAAACATGTTTTCCGGTTTATGCTGACGATGAACAGATACAAAAAAGAAACACCGCCCCCACGGCACAAGACCGCGAAAACAGTGCTCCCACGTGCGCCTTCAGGGACTCGAACCCTGGACACCCTGATTAAGAGTCAGGTGCTCTACCAACTGAGCTAAAAGCGCTTACTTTGTGTTTATTTCGTTGCTTTGTAGAACGCGATTGTTATATTATCATAAGGATTTTAGTTTGGCAAGGATATTTTCACGGAAATTTGAAATCGATTTTACCCGCCAATAATGCGGGCTTGCGGACTTTTTCCGAAAGAGGCGCGCCGGCCTCCCGAAGATCGGGACCTGAAAGAGGCGCGTCCTGGTCTGCCGAAGATATACAAAAGCCGCCGAAGAACAGATGAGTATGGATGATAAAGAAAACGCACTGATTTTTGACACACATGCACACTATGATGATGAAGCATTTGACAAAGACCGGGAGAGTGTTATTTCATCTCTCCCCGCCGGCGGCATCGGTACGGCGGTTGACGTCGCGTCGACCGCGGCAAGTATTCCTATAGTCGTGAGAATTGCGGAAGAACATGAACACCTGCTCGCCGCAGTGGGAGTGCATCCGTCCGAATGCGCGGAAATGTCGCAGAAGGATATGGATCTGATCGAAGAGATGCTGAAGCATCCGAAGGTGAAGGCCATCGGAGAGATCGGGCTTGATTACCACTGGCCGGAACCGGAACGGAGCATACAGAAGAAATGGTTTTCGCGGCAGCTGGACCTGGCCCTTAAGACGGACATGCCGGTCATTATTCATTCGCGGGATGCGGCAGAGGACACATATCTTTGTCTGCGCGAATTCTGCCGGAAGAGAAAGGATGCAGGGCTTTCCGGAAGCCCGGGCGTGATTCACTGCTATTCCTACAGCCCGGAACAGGCGCGGGAATATGTTAAAATGGGCTTCTACATCGGCATCGGGGGCGCCCTTACCTTCAAGAACTCAAAGAAACTGAGGACAGTGGCGCAGGAGACGCCGCTCGCGAACATTGTGCTGGAGACCGACTGCCCCTACATGGCGCCGGTGCCGCACCGGGGGGAGAGAAATTCTTCCCTTTTCCTGCCGTTCGTGGCGGAGGAGCTTTCCGTGATCAAAGGGATGGATAAAGAAGAAATCATCCGGCAGACAGCCTCCAATGCGCGAAAACTTTACCGGCTCGACGGCAGTGTCTGATTTCGCCGGCAGCCAGATGAGATTTTGATAAGCGGACTTTCGCTCCGACAGACAGTCCGACAGACAGTAGGACAGACAGTCCGACAAATTGCAAAGAAAGCAGAGAGAATACGTATGCCTGATATTTTAAATCCAGGGGAGACCCTTCGGATCCTCGACAAGTATGGAATTCACGCGCGCAAGAAGTACGGGCAGAATTTCCTCATCGACCGGGGTGTCGTCTCAGACATCATTGAAGCCTCCGGAATCACAAAAGAGGACTGCGTCCTGGAAATCGGGCCGGGAATCGGATCGATGACCTGGCATCTTGCCCGGAGTGCGGGAAAAGTTGTGTCGGTCGAGATCGACCGCAGTCTCGGGCCGGTCCTTGCCGATACGCTGTCGGATTGCGAAAATGTCACGATTCTCTGGAACGACATACTGAAGACAGACCTTCGCAAAGTCGCAGAGGAGTACAACGGCGGACGGCCGCTGAAGGCCGTTGCGAACCTTCCGTATTACATTACGACACCGATTCTTATGCAGCTCCTTGCCGAACAGGGGTGTTTTGACAGTATCACGGTCATGGTCCAGAAAGAGGTGGCGGACCGCATCACGGCAAAACCGGGGAGCAGGGACTACGGTGCGATTACGCTTGCGGTTGATTATTACAGCAAACCGGAAATCGTCCGGCCGGTTCCGCCCGGCTGCTTTATTCCGCGGCCCGGCGTGGACAGCAGTGTCGTGCTCCTGAGGGCACTTGAGGAGCCGCCGACGGATGCAGATCCCGCATGGCTTTTCGCTGTGGTGAGGGCTTCCTTCAACCAGCGGCGCAAGACACTTGCGAACGGAATTGTGAATGGATTGACGGTCGGCGGCAAAAGAGTGAATGCAGACCGCGGCACGGTTGTAAAGTGTCTTGAGGAGTGCGGGCTTTCCCCTTCCGTGCGGGGCGAGACGCTGTCACTGTCCGAGTTTGCCGAACTTTCCAAATGCCTTGCAAAAAACCTCTGAAACCGCGCATTCACGCCGCTTTCGGGGAAGCCGCAATTTTGACATACAAAATAGCGTTATGGTAAACTAATGACGGTATTTTTTCTGAATAATTGGGCCCGGGGAGTGGCGGGGCAGCCCCCGGAACGGAACGAACAGACTGGATGGGCAGGCGGAAAGCTTCCCATCCGTTTTTAAAGAGCAGGACGGCCGGGGAGCCGTGTGCCGGCTTGTTTTGCCGGCCGGAGGAAACATTGGACAAGTACGAGTACAAGGTATGTCTCGATGATATAAAGAAGAGCGTACAGGAGAAGGACTTTAGGCGTGCGGCTGCCATCGCGGACACGGTTGAATGGAGAAGAGTCAAGAGCGTCAAAACTCTCTGCATGGTCAGTGACATATATAAGGCGAATCAGCGTTATTCCGAGAGCAAGGATGTCCTGATGCTCGCATACACGAGGGATCCCGAGAACGGTCAGATTTTATATGCGCTCTGTGATCTTGAGCTCCTGCTCGATGATTATCTGCGCGCGATGCAGTTCTACAACAAATTTGTCAGTATTTCTCCGCGCGACCCGAACCGTTATATTCTCCAGTACAAGCTGATGGAAGCGCAGGACGTCTCCCTCGACGAGCGGATTGCAGTTCTGGAAGAACTGAAGAAGAGAACATTCAAGGACCGCTGGGTTTATGAACTTGCCAATCTCTATGACCGCCGGGGACTGTACGGGCGCTGTTCCGAGCTCTGCGATGAACTGATTGCACATGGAAAGCCCAAATATGTCCGGCAGGCTCTTGAGCTAAAGAGGACACATTCCCCGCTCACCAAGGCGCAGCAGGATATTTATAACCGGATCATGCAGGTGAATCAGCCGGTGCCTCCGGTTTCCGCACAGAACATGGTCCGCCGTCCTGCAGCACGTACCATCAGCGAAGAGACAGCGGATACAGAGGAAATGACCGGCATGAACCGGGCACTTCAGTCGAATTCCGGAAAGCCGGCGGATTTTGCCGTGAAGCCGATGGACGGTGGCATGGCAAGTACCGTAGAGCTCCAGGCAGCGGTGGCGGAAGGCCTCCGCGAGGTCATGAGGGAAGAGCCGACCGAGAAGGAGAAGGAGAGACGGCACGAGGAGAAGCGCAATGAGGTGCGCCGTGAATTCCGGAAAGAGCTGAATTCTCCGGAAGATACAGAAGAGAGCGAAGAGGAAGAAGAAGAATACAGGAAAGCGCGGGAGCAGGCTGCAAAGACCAGAGCCCGCATGTATGAAGAGGAAGAAAATCCGGATGCGGTTCCGGAAGATAATTCCGAAGAGAAACCGGCGGAGAATCCGGATGTAAATCCGGCAGAGAATGCGGATACTCTTCCGGAAGCAGAAGAAGGCTCCGCGAGCGAAGACAGCGCGGCGGAGGAAGAGGCCGCACAGCCCTCTGCGGGCGCTCCTGAGGACGTACGTGAGGAGAAAAAGCAGGAAAATGAAGCCGGGGTGCAGGGGACCGAGAAGGCACACTACGACAGTTCCCAGTTCATGCAGGAAGCCGGCGGACAGTTTTCCATGCTGATTGATGAGCATCATATGCCGGCCCCGGCGTCGCCTGAATCTGCACCAAAGAGAAAGGTGAGCGGCCCGTTTGTGAAGAAGGGGGTCGAGTCCTGGGAGAAAATCCGCCGCAGGAACGACGAACGGCATAAAGAGGAGAACATCCGAAAGGTAGAGGATACCACCGGACCGATCATTGCGAAATTCAATGAAGACTCGAAGTTCGGTGTACTTGAGGATATCGAAGACAAGGCAGCGCAGAAGGCAAGGAGCGAGCGCTATCGGGAGGCCGTACCGGAAGGAGAAAAACTTTCGGACGGCATGACAGAGGCCGAGCGCCGTCATGTAGATCTCACAAAGCCGAAGGAAAGCCAGGAGAATCTCGGCGATACGCTCGTCCGTGATACGGATGAAATGGAGACAACGCGCGTCTGGTCCGGAGAGCAGATCGACCAGGTTTCTACTCCGGTCCGCAATTACCGAAGCGTGACGCCGCCGACCGATGAAATGCGGGGAGACCCGACTGCCCGGAGATTTTCTGAGATGCCGGCCGCGGAGCCCTCTCCGGAGGAAGAAACGGCAGCAGAGGAAGAAACAGAGGAAGAAACAGCTGCGGCAAAAGAAGCACAAAGCTCCGACTCGGAGGAGAAACAAGCCGTTCAGGAAGCAGACAGTTCTGCGGAGAGCGGTGTAGAGCAGGCCCGCAAGGCAGAAAAGAAGGAAAAACTCTCGGAGACACAGGAGATTGCCGAGCTTGTCCGCGAGGAACTTGGCGAGGATGACGGAAATGAGAAGTTTGAAAGTCCTGCTGATGCAGGACTTTCAAGCCGCAGCATCGGTGCTGAAGCACCGGCTGCCGCATTCGGCAAAACCGCATCCGCGGATTTTGCCTCAGCGAGGTATAAGTTTGAAAGTCCTGCTGATGCACCGGATGCCGATCCGGAAGAGAAGTACCCGGAGAGCAGCAGCCTGAAGGAGATAAAGCCGGAACCGGAAGAAGAGCCGGAGACAGAAGAGCGCAGGGAGACGGAGAAAGAACCGGCAGGCAGACTGAAAATGCCGAGAGAACCCTATGACTATGCATATCCGGGAAGAAGAGCAGCTCTGCTGAAAGAGAACGGCCCGGAAGAGAAAGAGGAAGATTCGGAAGAAGATCCGGAGGAGAGCCAGTCTCATCCGCACATGAGTGAATCTGAGCGCCGCAGAGAGATCGCGAGGAAGCGGCGTCATATGGATGAAAAGCAGGCATCGGTCCGCGAGACATCCCAGATGGAAGAAATTCCGGAAGAAGAACCGGAGAATACAGCTCCCGAGCCGGAGAGGGCAGGAGACAAGACCGGCCCTGTAACAGTGTCCTCTACACGCGGCCAGGAAGACAAGGCTGCAGAGGACCTGAAGGCAGAAAGAGTTTCGCGCAGCCGGGAAATCGAGCGAATCCACGCGATGTCGCCCGAGCAGAAGAAGATGTTCGGACCGTTCCTTGCGGAGAAGACCACGCGCTCGATGCTTCTTACCGCGATCGACGAGATTTCCCTTGCATCGTATACAGGGAACGTCGCTGTCACCGGTGAGACGGGCTTCGGAGCAACAGATCTTGCAAAGGCACTGCTCCGCAACGTGAAGATGTCGGACAGCAATTTCTCCGGAAAAGTGGCCGTCACAAACGGCGCAAGCATCAACCATAAGAATATCGAGGATCTGGTATCCCGTCTGGAAGACGGCGGACTGATCATCGAAAAAGCATCGGCAATGAACTCCGCGGCCGTGGAATCACTCCACCGTGCCCTGGAGAAGGAGGACCGCGGCCTTATTGTCATTCTCACGGACGGCCGCAGACCGATGGACCGGCTGTTCCACCAGTATCCGGTTCTCAGGAAAAACTTCACCTGCCGCGTCGATATTCATCCGCTCTCCAATGACGAGCTTGTGCATCTGTGCAGCCGGTATGCGGAGAGAAGAGGGTACAGCATCGACGAAATGGCAGTTTTGGCGCTGCACAGCAGAATCCAGGCAAAACAGTCGATTGACCATCATGTGACAGCGGAAGAGGCCAGGGTCATTGTCGACGAGGCAATTGATTCGGCGGTGAAATCATCTCCTTCCCATCTGATGGATTCAATCTTCGGCAAGCGGAAGGACGAAGACGGAAAAGTCATCCTGCGCGAGAAGGATTTCAGCCGCGAAGGGTGAGGTTAAAAGAGTATCATCAACACTAGCGGCGGCTCGTGGGGCAGCTGCCGGATGGAGGGGTTATGGCTCTGGAAGATCAGGATAAGAAAAAAGACGTGACTTCGAAGACAAGAACGGAAAGAACCGCAAAGGCGGCGGGAACAGTCAAAACTTCTGCTTCCGCAGCAAAGAAAACGGCAGAGGGAAAAACGGAAAAGCAGGTGCCCGCAAAACAGGATACGGGCGAGGACAGAGTCTTTGTCTCCGATATGGACTGCTATCTCTTCGGACAGGGAACGCACTACGATATCTATAAAAAACTCGGAGCCCATCTTTCCGTTGAGAACGGCGTGAAGGGAATGTTCTTTGCAGTGTGGGCGCCGGATGCGAAGGCAATCTATGTCATCGGCACCTTCAATGGCTGGAATGAGAACGCCAATCCTATGCAGAAGGTTGGAAACGGCGAAGGCATCTGGACCTGCTTCATCCCGGGCGTGGGAACCGGTGAACTCTATAAATACCTCATCTGGGGACCGGACGATCAGAAACTCTATAAGGCGGATCCGTACGCAAATGCGACGGAGCTTCGCCCCGGGACTGCTTCGAAGACGACGGATCTCTCCGGATTCCGGTGGAACGATGCAAAATGGATCAATAAGCGCGCCGCGAGCGACCCGCAGCATATCCCGATGTTCATCTATGAGTGCCATATCGGTTCCTGGATGAAGCATCCCGACGGGACACCGGACGGGTTCTATACCTACCGCGAATTTGCGGACAGAATCGTTGAATACCTGAAGAAAATGAAGTTCACGCACGTCGAACTCATGGGCATTCTCGAGCATCCTTTCGACGGCTCCTGGGGCTATCAGGTGACCGGTTATTATGCTCCGACGTCCCGCTATGGCGATCCGAAGGACTTCATGTACCTCGTGAACAAGCTTCACGAGAATGATATCGGTGTCATTCTCGACTGGGTGCCGGCGCACTTCTGCCCCGACGAACAGGGACTTGCATGTTTTGACGGACGATGCATCTACGAGGATCCGGATCCGCGGCGCGGAGAACATCCGGACTGGGGCACGAAGATCTTCAATCTTGCAAAGCCTGAGGTCAAGGACTTCCTCATCGCGAACGTGCTTTACTGGATCCGTGAGT
>Ga0256404_1012454_pt1 | contig 11060 bp, 8 predicted proteins | sample RumenRJG_01DNA_FD_185990 | JGI IMG/M metagenome (GOLD analysis project Ga0256404, IMG submission 185990) | Bovine rumen microbial communities from Lethbridge, Alberta, Canada - RJG_01 | ecosystem: Host-associated > Mammals > Digestive system > Stomach > Rumen | place: Canada: Alberta | collected...
ATGAAGGGATGTTCCATCTCGAGCAGAGTCTTTCCACCGTGGCCCTTCCCTACTCCACCGTGATCGGACGTGAGGATGATGACGGTCTGTTCGTAGATGCCGGCAGTCTTCAGGGCCTGAACGAGGCGACCTACGTAGACATCAAGTTCAGCCAAGGTCTGGTAGTACTCAGGAGTGTCGTGGCCGATGGAGTGGCCTGTATGGTCGAGCTGATCCCAGCAGACAGCAAAGAGCGTGGGCTTGCGCTCGATGATGAAGCGCTCGGCCATCTCGCAGAGTAGCGTCGTGTGGTGTTCCCAGTCGGGTGCGAGGTCGTAGCAGTCGATGGCCATGGAGTCGACTACATGCTTGATGCCGTCCCACTCGGCAATGCAGCCCGTGACGACATCGGGGCGAGCCTTGCGCAGGATGGAGAAGATGGTGGGAAACTTACCATGCTCGTTGAGTTCTACCGACGGAATCTCGGGAGTGTGGGAGTTCCAAGTGGTGTAGCCATGGAGCTCGGGACAGGAGCCATTGAACATCGACGCCCAGTTGACACCCGAATCGGAAGGCAACACGGAACGCTTCTTCACCGTGTAGCAACCCTGGTGCATGAGCGATTGGATGTTGGGGATGTCGTGCGCCTTAGCGAGGCTGTAGCCGCCCCAGCCATCGATGCCGATGACGAGCACGTGCTGGGCCTTGGGCTTGGGCTGCTTGGTCTTCGCCTTGAGCGGACCGGCAACCGACAAGCAGAGCAGGAGGATAACGAGAAGCTGATTCATTTCGACGTACTGGGGTTAAGGGTTAGGATCCAGTCGATGCCAAGGGGATTGCCCTGCATCTCGAGGACGAAGGGGAGGGATAGCAGGGAGTTGGGTTGCGACACGGTCGCAACATACGGGGACGGGAGGGCGATGAGCATCTCGGTAGCATCGATGTCAGCACGGACACGGAGGCAACTGACGGGAGTGCCATCAGGAAGAAGGCGTTGCTCCTTGCTGATGCGGCGCCAGATGATGCCGTCGTAGAGGAAGGATCCAGTGGAGAGCAGTGACTGCAAGGCATCGCGGGAGATGAAGCAGAAGGTGCCACGGGCGTTGTGATGAATGGTGCCGTCGGTCTGCGGGGAGAGCCAGCAGAAGCCCGTGGCATGTTCGACCTCGGTGCGCGGGATGCGGTAGGTGGTCTGCTTGCAGATGAACGAGAGGGTGTCGCCATCCCACGCGTAGGAAATGGGCCACGTGCGGAACTGGCGGTTGAGGGTGAAGAGAACCTCTCCCGACCTCCCCAAAGGGGAGGAGGACCTACCGGCATGAGTATTGTTATTTGTGACTGAAGATGAAAATGCGGCTACTGATAAATCATTCTTAGAAAGGCCACTGCCCGCGAGGCCCTCCTCCCCTTTGGGGAGGTCGGGAGAGGTTTTGAACACCAACTCTCCTCCCTCCATCAGTTGCTGGTGGGTGATGCGGGCACCTCTGAGTCGCTTGCCATTCAGGTAGGCAGCTTTGAACATGTCGCCTGTGCCGCTGGTGGTGACGTGGAGCCTGCGACCGTTCGGCAGGCGGAATGTGTACTCGGGCAGCAGAGGGAGGTTGAGCAGATAGTAGTCGGTGCCGGCATTGGGATAGAGCCCCATCATGTGGAACGCCAGCCAAGAGGACATGGCCCCCGAGTCGTCGTTGCCCGGCAGACCGTCGGGACGGTCGGTGTAGTTGTCACGCACAATCTGATGGATGCGCTGCGTGCTGAGGTCGGGGCGTCCTATCCAGTGATAGAGGCAGGGCGTGAGAAACGACGGTTCGTTCTGCACGTTGTAGTAGCCTTTCTCGAAGAAGAGGTCGAGGCGCTGGCGGAACTGCTTCTTGCCCCCACAGGCACGGATGAGTCCCGGCACGTCGTGCGGAACGGAGAGCGAATACTCCTCACTGGTGGCCTCGTAGAAGAACGTGGACCACCAGGGCAGATACCATGGTGCCACCTTGGTGACAGGGGTATAGGGAATCGTGGGACGGAACACCTTGGAATGGCCCCACGGCACACTGTCGAGCCAGCGCCCTTGGGCATCCTTCGGCAGAATAAAACCGCGCATTCCATCCCACTCGTAGTCCTTGCGCCAGAGGTTGCGCCACGAACGCGACTTCTTCAGATACTCCCGAGCGAGCGTCTTCTGCCCCAAACCACGCGCCACCTGCGCAATGCACCAGTCGCAGAAGGCATATTCCATGGTTCGGTTGCCGGCGCGGTCGATGCCATAGGGGATGTAGCCCAGGCGGTTGTACTCCGTGAGTCCGCCACGGCCGTGCTTCTCGTGGTCGGCACCCGGGTCTACCGTGGCATCCTTGAGCATGGCCTCGAGGGCCAGTTGATAGTCGATGCCACCCAGTTGCTTCGCAAAGGCATCGGCAATGACCACTTCGGCATTCGAACCTCCCTGCGTGCGACCGTTGCAGTCGCCGCTGCGGGCATCGGGCATATAGCCCTCGCGTGCGTATATATTTAATAAGGAGTTGACGATGGCGGTCTGTCGGTCAGGGCAGAGGAGGGTGAGCAGAGGCGATGAGGTGCGGTAGGTGTCCCAGATGGCGTAGTAGTCGTCGTAGTAGGAGCCTACCCCCTGCCCCTCCCTAAAGGGAAGGGAGAAAGGAGCCTCGCCCGTCTTGTCGACAGGCATGAGCATGGTGTGATAGAGGGCAGTATAGAACATGCGGCACTGCTCGGGAGTGCCGGCAATCTGGACCTTGGAGAGTTGTTGCTCCCAGGTGTTGCGGAGGAGGGAGAGCTGGGTGTCGAAGTCGTGGGCGGGGATGTTGTGGCGCGCTTGGTCGACACTGACGTAGGAGATGCCTATCTTCAGGTTGACAAGGGTGTCATGAAAGCGGAGAGAGGCGTGTTGGAGAGTTGTGACAGAGTCGCAACATACGAGAAAAGGCTCATCGGTCTGCAGGCAGAAGAAGACCGTGTAGGCATCGCCATTGTTCCAACCGCCGCGGATGGTGGTGTGGCCCGTCACTTCGTGGTCGCTGACCACCTGCAGATTGCCGCCCACAAACTGCTGACGCTCACGCAGATTGGGCACGGAGTCCTTGCCGAGGAAATGGGTGACGTCGACGAAGAGGTTGCCTGCGGAGGGATAGTGGATGCGATAGAACGAGCAGCGCTCGGCGGTGGTAATCTCGGTGCGGATGTCCGAATCGAAAGTCGTGGAGTAATAGCCAAGTGCAATGTCTTCGCTGACGCGCCGCTGGGGAATCATTCGCCACGGCTGGCCAGGCTGTGCCGATGCCTGTTCGACGATGGTTGCTGCGGGCAGATAGGGCTGGATGAGCACATTGCCATACTTCTGGCCGCCACCAGTACCGCTGACGTGGGTCTGCGAAAAGCCGAGCACGGGTTCGGGCATCTGAGCCCATCCGGCATTGGGCAACACACCGCAGTCGGGCCCCGGCTTCACCATGCCAAATGGCATGCAGGGGCCGGGGAACGTGCGTCCCACCCCAACGCTGCCGATGCGCGGGTCCACATGCTGCCACACCTGAGCCACCAGCGTGGAAGCCATCATGCAGAGTATCGTCAACAAATACTTTCTCATGCTATATTCGTCCTTGCTCGTGATAGCTGTAGTAGGCACCGTCGCACACGATGACGTGGTCGAGGAAGTGGTAGCGCATGGTCTCGCAGGCCTTGCGCACACGCTCGGTCAGCCGGTCGTCGTCGCGGCTGGGGTGCGGATTGTTCGACGGATGGTTGTGGCAGAGCGCCAGCACCGTGGCATTCGTGAGCACAGCTTCCTTCATGATGAGGCGAACGTCGACAGCGGTTTCCGTGATGCCGCCTCTGGATATTCGCACCGCCTTGATGAGTCGGAAGTTCTGGTTCAGGAGCAGCACCCAGGCCTCTTCGACGTCGAGGTCCTGCATGCGGGTGTGCATGTATTCATAGATGTCGGGCGCCGACCCCATCTGCTTGCGTTCCTCGGCTTTCTCGCGCTGGCGGCGCTTGCCCAGTTCGCAGGCAGCGAGGATGCTGATGGCCTTCGCCTCGCCAATGCCTTTGTACAGACAGAGGTCGTGAATGGACTTCTTCCCCAGCGTGTTCAGGTTGTTCTGGCAGTCGGCCAGCACCTTCTTCATCAGGCCGACGGCACTCTCTTCGACCGAGCCCGACCCAATCAGTATCGCCAACAGTTCGGCATCGCTGAGAGCCTCCGGTCCCAGGTCGCGCAGTTTCTCGCGCGGCCGGTCTTCCTCTGCCCACTGGTTGATGCTTAGTTTGTTTGTTTCCATCGTCAGTATTTTCGTAAGGTTTTTATTCTCCGTAGTAAGTCCCCATGAAGAGAATGGCACCCGTGATGTTGTCTTTAATCATATAAAGGAACGGGCGCGTGGCATGGAACGTGCAGTTGCGGTATTGCGGCGGACGAGCAGCACCGACAAGGAAGCTCTGCTCGGTGACGGCGGCGGCCTTCGTGCCGGTCTCGCTGACTTCAATCCGTGCCTTTTGCTTCATTTCCGATACGTAGACGGGCACGCCACGTTCCACATAGGCCAGGCGTCTATAGTCTGCCCGACGAGCGTCGAACATCGAGCGCACACCCAGTTGCTGCAACACGGGAATGAGCGGCTGCTCCACTTCGGCCTCAAAACGTGGGAATAGGACGTCGACACGACAGGTAGTGCTCTTCTTCCATACCTTGTCGACATCATCGTAGCTGATGCTGCTGAGCAGGCGGTCGAGACTGCTGTCCTCATCGGGCAGCAGCACCACCATGCTGCACCCATCCATGTAGGGCATGGTCAGCATCGCGAAATCTTTCCCCTCTCCATAGCTGAAAAGATGCTTCTGGTGCATCAGCGGCAACTTGACTTTCGTTCCATTTGCCAGCGTGAAGTCTATTGGGCGGGTGCCGCCAGCATCGAAGACGTCGCTCCATTGGCTCTCGAAATAGACGGCATTCAGGGCGGTGAGCAGCGTGTTGGGGTCGATTTCATCAACCATCTGCGGAATCATGCCGCGTGTCTGGGTGTTGCACCAGTCGTTCACGCTCTTCACGTTCAAGTCGTTGCTGATGCAGGCCCGGTAGTTCTCGACCGCCTGACTGCGGAAGTCTTCCTTCAGCTTCCACTTCGGGTTGACGAACAAGGCGTTGGCCATGCTGAAGCAGGAGCCTTCGCCGTTGCCGGTGAGGTAGGGAATCAGCTTTTTGTAGAACGCATTGGCCGCCTCGGGCTGGCAGCCGAGCAGCTGGCAGACCTCGCTCTGCGTCTGGCCGGTAGCGCCGTTGTTGGTCATGCCAAGCAGGCAGGTGATGCTCAAGGGCGACAGCACGGTCGTCTTCTGCTTGTTGACGGCCCGTAAGAGCCTGAACGAAAAGTCGTTCACGGCATGAAGGATGGACTCCTCGCCGTCGGTCAACTCAATTCGGAGGCGCTTGCGAAGGGGTACGACCACTGATTCGTCGTCTAGGGCGATGAGAAGGTCTTGCCGCACTCTCATTCGCTTTTTGGGAAAACCTACGAACGCCGCTTCCACCTCGGCCTGCATGTCGGGCACCTCAATGGAGAACTGCCCGTCGATGTTCGTGACTGCCGGCGATTTCTCGACGCCAACGACTTTCACCGTTGCCCCGATGACCGGCGTGCTGTCTGACGAAGCAACGACCCGGCCACGGATGGTCACTTGTGCATCGGCCACTCCCGAGATGAGAAGGAGCAGCCATAGTAATAGAAGTTGATGCTGCATAATGATTACTTGTAGAAGTTCTTTTCGAAGGCCGTGAACTCATCCTGCTTCAGGACGCAGCGCTTCCACCAGGCTTTCAGGAAGCCGAGGCCGTAGCCCATGAGCTGGACGAAGGCGGCAGGCACACTGAGCAGGCCGACCTTCAGACTGCGGTTGCGAATGCTGGAATCGATGAAGATGATGAGGGCGTAGAGCAGCAGGGGCGACAGGGCCAGAGCGGCGACAACCAGTCCGATGTAGGTGACGACGAGTCCCATGTTGCAGCCGGGCCGACAGGCTGAGAGGAGCCCTATGAGGGCAAAGACGAGGGCTATGAGCGCCACCAGCGAGAGCAACAGCACGCCGACCGTGAACACCATCGGAAGCATGTGGACGAGTTTCATCGTGCCGGGATGGCGCTTCTCGAGGTTGATGCGGGCAATGCCCGAGTTGAACACTTGGCGGAAGAACTTGCGGAAGTCGGTGCGCCGCTTGTGCCACACCCAGGCGTCGGGCAGCAGGGCGGTCTTGTAGCCTGCCTCGACGATGCGATAGGAGAAGTCGATGTCCTCGCCGAAGCGCATCTTCGAGAAGCCGCCCAGCTGCTGATAGACCTCGCGGCGTATGCCCATGTTGTAGGAACGGGGATAGAACTTGTCGAGCGCCCCCTTCTTCTTGCCGCCTCGGATGCCGCCCGTAGTGAAGAACGACGTCATGGAGTACGAGATGGCTTTCTGCACCTGCGTGAACGACGGGTGGGAGGCGTCGGGGCCGCCGAAGGCGGAGAAAGACCCACCCCCATCCCCTCCCGAGGGGAGGGGGACTTGATTAGCTTCAGAGTTGGCTTTGTCAGCAGAAAGAGATTTCAAACTCCCCTCCCCTCGGGAGGGGCTGGGGGTGGGTTGTTGGTTGGTGGGTTGTTGGTGGCTGCGTGTCTCCTCCTCCACCGCCTTCAGATAACCCTCGGGCAGCACCACGTCGCTGTCGAGCACGATGAGCCACTCGCCCTGTGCGCGCTCGGCACCGTAGTTGCGGCTCTGGCCCGGGCCGCTGTTGGGCTTCATGAAATACTTCAGGTCGAGTTGGTCTTCGTATTTCCGGCAGACCTCCTCGCAGGGAACCTTCGAGCCATCTTCGACGATGATGACTTCAAAATCCTTTACTTCCTGCCGACAGAGGCTCTGCAGCAGTTCGTCCACTTCGTCGGGACGGTTATAGACGGGCACAATGATTGAGTATTTCATGATGTCAGGGTTTAAAAAAAATGAAAACAGCCATGCGCTTGATGAGCAAATTCACTGAATTTGGTCGGCAAAATCAGTGAAATTGGTCAGCAAATTCAGTGAAATTGCATTTCAAGAGCATAGCTGTCGTTAGAAAAAAGTATTGTTCTCCATGCTCGGGCGCACAGCGCCCAGGCACGGATGTGATTGCAGGGGAGCAGGGCCCGAGGAGGCTCTCTTACTCCTTCACGCGCTGCAGGTAGGAACCGTCGCGGGTGTCAACCAGCACGAGCTCGCCCTCGTCGATGAACAGGGGCACGCGAATCTCAACACCAGTCTCGAGCGTAGCGGGCTTCAGGGTGTTGGTGGCGGTGTCGCCCTTGATGCCGGGCTCAGAGTGAGTGACGCGCAGCGTGGTCTTCACGGGCATCTCGGCATAGAGGATGGTGTTGGTGTCGGCATCGCTGACCACTTCCACCACGTCGCCTTCCTTCATGTAGTCGACGCCGGTGATGAGGTCCTTGGCAATGGGAATCTGGTCGTAGGTCTCCTGGTTCATGAAGATGTAGTCCTCGCCCTCCATGTAGAGGTACTGATAGGCACGACGCTCCACGCGCACGTCCTCGAGCGACTCGCCGATGTTGAAGCGCTTTTCGAGCACGCGGCCGCTGACGACGTCCTTCAGCGTGGTGCGCATGATGGTGTTACCCTTGCCCGGCTTCACGTGAAGGAAGTCGATGCAGAAATACAGCTTGCCGTCCATGCGGATGCAAGTACCTTTCTTGATGTCTTGTGATTTAATCATTGTTTTGTTATTGATATAATTATGATATAGAAATTTCGCTTCAGAGGCCGAAATGCGGTGCAAAGTTACAAATAAAATATAAAAAATCACAGTTTTTTCGATTAAAATTCTCATAATTCTTTGTTATTTCGAAAATTATGTGTACTTTTGCACCCCAAAGTTACGATTACGTAAGAAATAACAACAAAATAAAACGATAATAGAACAATGAAAAGAACATTTCAGCCCCACAACCGTCGCCGCGTGAACAAGCATGGTTTCCGCGAGCGCATGGCAACGAAGAATGGTCGTCGCGTGCTGGCTTCTCGCCGCGCCAAAGGCCGCAAGAAGTTGACCGTATCTGACGAGAACCACGGAAAATAAAATTCCGTTCAAGCAAGCATGACGACAAAAGGCAGCATGGGTAGCGATACCTTTGCTGCCTTTTGTTTGCACAGAAACGCAAAAAGTGCGCAATAATTTTGGTATTGCGCGCGGTTTTCATTATCTTTGCACCATAAAACTAAGAATGAATCAATGAAGACATCGGAGTTTTTCGGAAAATTCAAAAGCGGCTACCTGTGGGGCAACCTGCTGGCCATGGCGCTGCTGGTGGCGCTGCTGGTGTTCGGCGTGGGGTATGCGCTCGACGTCTACACCCACCACGGCGAGAGCCTGACGGTGCCCAGCGTGAAGCACAAGAAGTATAAGGATGCCGAGCGCATCCTGGACGACCTGGGCCTCATCGTGATGGTGGGCGACACGGGCTACGTGAAGACGCTGCCCCCCGACGTGGTGCTGGAACAATCGATAGAACCCGGCGAGCACGTGAAGTCGGGCCGCATCATCTACCTGACGGTGAACGCGCTGACAACACCCACCATCACGCTGCCCGACATCATCGACAACAGTTCGTTGCGCGAAGCAATGGCAAAACTCTCGGCAATGGGCTTCAAGCTGGCCATGCCACAGTTCGTGTCGGGCGAGCGCGACTGGGTCTACGGTGTGCTGGTGAACGGCAAGCACGTGGCCACGGGCGACAAGATTTCGGTGGAGGACTCGCTGGTCATTCAGGTGGGCAACGGCCTGCGCGACATAAGTGACTCGGTGAACTACATCGACCCGATCTATCCTGAGGAAGAAGAGGAAGACGAGATTGACGAATTTGAGGCCGTAGGGGCAGAGAAGACCAACGAGCCGACAACGACTAACGCTACAGAATAAGACCACACATCATGAACGAAGAATACAGGGACGAACTGGAACTGGCCGCCGAAGAACTGGAGGATGCTGCCGGGGATGCTGAGTCTGATGGGCTCTACGAGCACTTCCGCTTTGTGGCCGACCCGGGACAGGCTCCGCTGCGCGTCGACAAGTACATGCAAGAGAAGATGCAGCACTCGTCGCGCAACCGCATCCAAAAGGCTGCCGACGCAGGCTTCATCCACGTGAACGACAGCCCCGTGAAGAGCAACTACAAGGTGCGTCCGGGCGACGTGGTGACGCTGATGCTCGACCGCCCGCGCCACGACTCCACCATCGAGGCCGAGGACATTCCGCTGGAGATTGTCTACGAGGACAGCGACCTGATGGTCATCAATAAGCCGGCCGGCATGGTGGTACACCCCGGGGCAGGCAACTTCCACGGTACGCTCATCAATGCCATTGCCTGGCACCTGAAGGACGACCCGCGCTTCGACGCCAACGACCCGGAGGTGGGACTGGTGCACCGCATCGACAAGGACACCAGCGGTCTGCTCGTCGTGGCCAAGACGCCCGAGGCAAAGTCGAAACTGGGACTGCAGTTCTTCAACCACGACACCCATCGGTCATATCTGGCCCTGGTGTGGTGTAACTTCACCGAAGACGAGGGCCGCATAGAGGGCAACATCGGGCGCGACCCGAAGGACCGCCTGCGCATGATGGTATTCCCGCCCGACTCGGAGATAGGCAAGCCTGCCGTCACCCACTGGCGCGTGGTGGAGCGCTTCGGCTACACAACGCTGGTGGAATGCCGGTTGGAGACGGGCCGCACGCACCAGATTCGTGCCCACATGCGTCACATCGGTCACCCGCTGTTCTGCGACGAGCGCTACGGCGGCACCGAAATACTGCGCGGCCAGCGCAGCAGCACCTACAAGGCGTTCATCCAGAACTGCTTCAACATCTGCCCCAGACAGGTGCTGCACGCACAGACACTGGGCTTCCGCCACCCCTCCACGGGCGAGCAGATGGACTTCACCTCGCCGCTGCCACAAGACATGCAGCAACTCATCGAGAAGTGGCGCGCCTATATCCACGGCACCACTGCCGACACTTTTGCAGAATAATCAATAACATCATATCACTATGAACACAACGAAAAGAACCATTGCCATCGTCTGCGGTGGCGACTCTTCCGAGCACGATGTATCGCTGCGCTCGGCACAAGGACTCTATTCCTTCTTCGACCACGACCGCTACAACATTTTCATTGTCGACATCAAGGGGCTCGACTGGCACGTGAACCTGCCCGACGGCACCACGGAGAAGATTGACAAGAACGATTTTTCCTTCAAATACGACGGCAAGACCGTATGGTTCGACTATGCCTACATCACCATTCACGGCACGCCGGGCGAGAACGGCATCATGCAGGGCTACTTCGACCTGCTGCACATGCCCTACTCCACCAGTTCGGTGCTCGTGGAGGCGCTGACGTTCGACAAGTTCGCACTGAACAACTACATGCGGGCTTTCGGCGTGAATGTTGCCGATAGCATCTTGCTGCACCGCGGCGAGGAAAACAAGTACACGGAGGAAGAGATAGAGGCCCGTCTGGGCATGCCCTGCTTCGTGAAGCCCACGGCCGACGGCTCGAGCTTCGGCGTGTCGAAGGTGAAGAAAGCCGACCAACTGGCTCCCGCCCTGCGCAATGCCTTCATGGAGTGCGAACAGGTGATGATAGAGCACTACATGGAAGGCACCGAGGTCACCGTGGGCTGCTACAAGACGAAGGAGAAGACAGTGGTGTTCCCCGTCACAGAGGTGGTCACCACCAACGAGTTCTTCGACTACGACGCGAAGTACAACGGCCAGGTGCAAGAAATCACGCCTGCCCGCATCTCGCCCGAACTCACCGCAGCCCTGCAGGCCGAGACCTCGCGCATCTACGACATCCTGCACTGCAACGGCATCATCCGCGTCGACTACATCGTCACGAAGAATGCCGACGGCACCGACCGCATCAACATGCTTGAAGTCAACACCACCCCCGGCATGACCGCCACCAGCTTCATCCCCCAGCAGGTGCGCGCCGCCGGCCTCGACATCAAGGAAGTCCTGACCGAGATTGTGGAGAACCAATT
>Ga0256404_1012455_pt1 | contig 11060 bp, 10 predicted proteins | sample RumenRJG_01DNA_FD_185990 | JGI IMG/M metagenome (GOLD analysis project Ga0256404, IMG submission 185990) | Bovine rumen microbial communities from Lethbridge, Alberta, Canada - RJG_01 | ecosystem: Host-associated > Mammals > Digestive system > Stomach > Rumen | place: Canada: Alberta | collected...
CGGCTTGGTAAACCCCACACGGAGCAAGACCAAATAGGGAAGGGTTGAGGCGGCCCGCCGACCTTCCGGGTAGCGTCGCTTGAGACGTGCGGCAACGCACGCCCTAGATAAATGATTGTCGCCGCGCAAGCGGTACAGAACTCGGCTTATTGACTGCTTGTATTCACCGTGATTGGGACAAGGCTGTCAATGGGACAGCCTTGTTTTGTGTCGCTCTGCGATAGAGAAAGAGAGGCCGTTTTATCGGAGAAGTGATGTTGCATACTGCAGCGGGGCTTCCTGCTGTTGTATGATAGATGTGGGCGTATATAAGAAGCCGAATCCAGCCCAGGAGCGGGGGAACCAAATGATTTTGGGGTGAACGCATCCACCGGGGCGTCATCTGGCGTAACGGTGGGAGCGCGGGTGGTCTTCTCTACCCGAACCCGGCAGCTAACCTCGTAGGCGGACAGAGAGAGGAGTGGCTTTTTGAGTAAAGCGCTGCGTGTTATCACGCTATCCACGATCCTGCTGGTCTGGCTCACTGCCATCTGCGGGGCTTCGGCTTTCCGTATCGGTGACCAGGGCAGCGATGTAGCAGAGATCCAAGGGCAACTGGCCAGTCTCGGCTACGATGTCGCGGCCGATGGGGATTTCGGTCCTGCCACGGCTGAGGCGGTAAAAGCATTCCAGGTGTCCAGAGGTCTCGATGCGGACGGTCTCGTCGGCCCCTCCACGTACACGGCTCTCCTCGGGAAAGCCATGCCGGAAGTCAGCCGCGGGTCGAACGTCATCGGGCGCCGCGTCGTCGCGAACTCGATGCAATACCTCGGTGTGCCGTACGTTTTCGGCGGCACGACGCCGAGCGGCTTCGATTGCTCCGGCTACGTGCGTTACGTCTTTGCGAACGCGGGCATCTACCTGCCACGCACGGCAGATGCGCAGTATCAGTGCGGTTACGCCGTTTCGACGTCCGAACTCGTGCCGGGCGACCTCGTCTTCTTCTCGACGTATGAAGCAGGCCCGTCGCACGTCGGCATCTACCTCGGAGATGGCAATTTCATCAATGCATCTTCGAGCCGTGGCGTTTCCATCGCGTCTCTGTACAGCTCCTACTGGGGTTCGTGCTATATCGGCGCGCGCCGCGTCATGTGATCGTGGAACACAGACAAAAGAAAAAACTTCCACTGCATTCGGGAGGCTTCGGCCTCCCTGTTTTTTTGCCGTGGAAGTTTTCGTGCAGGCCTGTTTGGTGGTCAGTTCGTGAAGAGCTCATCCCAGAATGCGTACGAGACCATCAGCAGGATGAGGATGACCATGAAGATGTCGCCCATGAAGATGCCTCCCGTGTCGTTTCTTTCTACTTATTGTAGCGGCTCAAAGCGCGTCCCGCAAGTTTTCGCAGAAAATTTCCTGCACTAGGAGGAATTTCTTTTTGCAAGGCGAATAAGAACACATAGAACAAGCAAGTTTTTACGGGAGTGATTGAAATGGCAACAGTCAGTATCAAGAACATGATGTTTTACGGGTTCCACGGCGTTTACGAATACGAGCGCGAGCAGGGACAGAAATTTTTCCTCGATGTGACGTGCGAGACGAAGGACGACAAGGTCGTCGAGTCGGATGCCATCGCGGACGGCGTCGACATTGCGGCCGTCTACGACATCGTGAAGGATGTGACGGAGAACAAGCGCTTTACGACGCTCTCAGCGCTCGGCGGCCACATCGGCGACAAGCTGCTGAAAAAATATCCGCACTTCGCAGCCGTGACGGTGACGACCCGTAAGCCGAACGTGCCGATCTCCGGCTCGCTCGACTACGTCGAAGTCTCCGTGACGCGTCACGCAGAGTAAGACAAAACTTTTTGAAGGTGTTGGTTGGACATGCGTCCAATCAACACCTTCTTTGTTTGTAATGACACGCATTCAAAAAGAAATTGTTGCAGAATCCGTTGCTTTTCTGTATAGTAGGTAACTGTTATAGTGTCAATATAAGCGGACAGGAGGGGATGCAGCGATGGAAGAGGAAGCACGTTTGCTCGACGAGCATCTCGCTCTCGCCGCGCTCCTCCGCGCGAAAGGCGTCGGAGGCGCGACAGCGTTGAAGCTCCGCGAGGCATTCGGCTCGTGGCGCGCGGCACTCACGGCGCCCGCGGACGCGTATCTCGCGCAAAAGCTCGGGAAGCTCGCGGGCGGCGTCGCAAAGGCTCGCCGCGAAGCGCCGGCGTTCGAGGAACAGCTGCGTATGGCGTGCGATAAGAAGGCGATCCGCATGATCGCGTACGGCGATGCGGACTATCCGCCGTACCTCGCGGAAATTTTTGCCCCGCCGCTCCTCCTGTATGTGCGCGGCACGCTCGTCCCCGATGCTAAGCGCATCGCGATGGTGGGCTCGAGGCGCTTCAGCAAATACGGCGAGGGCGTCGCGCAGTCGTTCGGCGAGGCGCTCGCGCGCGGCGGCTTCACGGTCGTGAGCGGCGCGGCGCGCGGCATCGACAGCGCGTCGCATCGCGGTGCGCTCAAGGCTGGCCGCACGGAGGCCGTCCTCGGCTGCGGCGTCGACGTCGTCTACCCGCCGGAGAACGGCAAGCTGCTCGCGGAGATCGCGGAGCACGGCGCCGTCATTTCGGAGTATCCGCCCGGCACGCCGCCGCTCCCTGCGTATTTCCCGCTCCGCAACCGCATCATCAGCGGCCTGTCGCGCGGCACGATCGTCGTCGAGGCTGCGGAGCGCAGCGGATCGCTCATCACGGCGGAGCAGGCGCTCCAGGAGGGGCGCGACGTCTTCGCCGTGCCGGGCAGCATCTACTCGACGACGAGCCAAGGCTGCCACCGCCTCATCCAGCAGGGCGCGAAGCTCGTGACGAGCGCGGCGGACGTGCTCGTCGAGTACGGCATCGAGCCGCAGGCAAAACCGAAAAAGAAGCTCCCCGCCATGAGCAAGGAGGAGCGCGAGGTCTACCAAGTCCTGTCAAACGACCATCCGCTGTCGGCGGACGAAATTTTGATCAGCCTGAAGCAGGACGATGCGGCGAGCCTGTCTTTTTTGCTCCTCCAGATGGAGCTCAAGGGGCTCGTCGAGGAGACCTCCTCGCATGGATATGTACGCGTGACCCCCACGTGATCTGATCGAGACAGTTTGAGATAAAGGAAGTGTTCTGTTTGCCAGCCACAGAGACTGCAGAAACGATGGAAAACGCTGCTGCCGCGACGCCGGCGGCAAAGAAACCGGCCGCGAAGAAACCGGCAGCGAAAAAGAAGACGACAAAAAAGCGGCAGGCGCCAAAGAAGACGCTCGTCGTCGTCGAGTCGCCGGCGAAGGCGAAGACGATCGAGAAATACCTCGGCCGCCGCTACATGGTGCGCGCCTCGATGGGCCATCTGCGCGACCTGCCGAAAAGCCAGTTCGGCATTGACGTCGAGAATGATTTCGAGCCGAAATACATCAACATCCGCGGCAAAGGCGACCTCATCAAGGAACTGAAGAAAGACGCGAAGAACGCGGACAAGGTCTACCTCGCAAGCGACCCCGACCGCGAAGGCGAGGCCATCGCGTGGCATCTCTCGTTCATCCTCGGCATCGACCCGACGACGGACTGCCGCATCGTGTTCAACGAGATCACGAAGCCCGCGATCCAGGCGGCCGTCAAAGAGCCGCGCCCCATCAACATGGACCGCGTCGACGCGCAGCAGGCGCGCCGCATGCTCGATCGCATCGTCGGCTACAAGCTGAGCCCGCTCCTCTGGCGCAAAGTCCGCAAAGGCCTTTCGGCCGGCCGCGTGCAGTCTGTGACGGTCAAGCTCATCTGCGACCGGGAGAAAGAAATCCAGGCGTTCAACTCCGAAGAATACTGGACGGTCGGCATGAAGCTCCGCAAGGACAAATCGCCGATGTTCGCAGCCGAGCTCGCGCTCGTCGATGGCAAGAAGCTCGCGATCCACGAGGAAGACGGGAAGACGTTCGTCCTTCACGACGGTGAAGCAGCAAAATCACTCGCGAATGAACTCAAGAAAGTCCCGCTCACCGTCGCAGCGGTCAAGAAGAGCGAGCGCAAGCGCCGCCCGGCCGCGCCGTTCACGACGAGCTCGATGCAGCAGGATGCCGCGCGCAAGCTCGGCTTCACGTCGCGCCGCACGATGATGTTCGCGCAGCAGCTCTACGAGGGCGTCGAGCTCGGGGGGCTCGGCCGCCAAGGCCTCATCACCTATATGCGTACGGATTCGACGCGCATCTCGGAGCTCGCGCAGAACGAAGCGAAAGCGTTCCTGACCGAGACGCTCGGCGCGGAATACGTGCCGGCGAAACCGAATATTTACGCGGCCGGCAAGAAGGCGCAGGACGCACACGAGGCCATCCGTCCGACATCCATCGCGAATACGCCGGAAGCCGTCGAGCCGTTCCTGACGAAGGAACAGGCGAAGCTCTACCGCCTGATCTGGCAGCGTTTCGCCGCGAGCCAGATGACGCCGGCCGTCTACGATACGATGAGCGTCACGATCGACGCCGGAGCGCGCTGCCAGCTGAAATCGTCAGGCTCGCGCTTGAAATTCGCGGGCTTCACGGCCGTCTACGCTGGTGCGGACGCGACAAAGAAGGAAAAAGACGTCGTGCTGCCGGAACTCGCAGCAGGCGATACGCTGACGCTCGAGAGCGTCGACCCGCAGCAACATTTCACGGAACCGCCGCCGCGCTACAACGACGCCTCGCTCGTCAAGACGCTCGAAGAGAAGGAGATCGGCCGCCCGAGCACGTACGCGCCGATCATCGAGACGATCCAGGCGCGCGGCTACGTCCAGCGCATCGAGAAGCATTTCCAACCGACGGAGCTCGGCTTCCTCGTGCTCGACATGCTCGAAGAATATTTCAAGAAGATTGTCGACGTGAAATTCACGGCGAACCTCGAGAACGAACTCGACGAGATCGCGGAGGGCAAGGTCGAGAAGAACGACCTCCTGCGCGAGTTTTACGATCCGTTCGAGAAACAGGTCGAAACGGCGGACGAGGCCATCGGCCACGTCGAGCTGCCCGTCGAAGTCTCGGACGTGCGTTGCGAGAAATGCGGCCGCATGATGGTCGTGAAGCAGGGCCGCTTCGGCAAGTTCCTCGCGTGCCCGGGTTTCCCCGAGTGCCGCAACACGAAGCCCATCCTCAAGGATACGGGCGTCAAGTGCCCGAAGTGCGGCGGCGCGATTGTCGAGCGCAAGACGCGGCGCGGCCGCATGTTCTACGGCTGCAACAACTACCCGGATTGCGACTACACGACGTGGGACACGCCGCTCCAGGAAAAATGCCCAGAATGCGGCTCGTTCCTGCTCAAGCATCATTACAAGAACGGCCGCACGCTGACGTATTGCAGCAACGATGACTGCAAGACGCGCGAGGGCAGTCCCATCAACGAGGAGCTCGCGAAGATGCGCGAACGCCTCGCGAAGAAGCACGCGAAGGACGAGACAGCAAAAGCCGAGGCCAAGAGCAAGGAACAACAAGCATGAACGACATCATCATCATCGGCGCCGGCCTCGCGGGCTCGGAGGCGGCGTGGCAGGCCGCGCAGCGCGGTGCGCGCGTCACGCTCTACGAGATGCGCCCCGCGCGCATGACGCCCGCGCACAAGACGGGCGGCTTTGCCGAGCTCGTCTGCAGCAACTCGCTGCGCGGCGCCGGCCTCGAGAATGCCGTCGGCGTGCTGAAAGAAGAAATGCGACGCCTCGGCTCGATCATCATGGAAGCCGCCGACGCGACGCGCGTGCCGGCGGGCGGCGCGCTCGCCGTCGACCGCCATGGCTTCAGCGACTACATCACGGAGCACGTCACGCACCATCCGAACGTGACCGTCGTGCACGAGGAACTCACGGAGATCCCCCTGCGCGACGACGCCGTGACAATCGTCGCGAGCGGCCCGCTGACGGACGGCGCGCTCGCCGTCGACATCGCGCGGCGCACGGGCGGCGACAGCCTCTATTTTTACGATGCGGCCGCGCCCATCGTGAGCCTTGAATCCGTCGACATGACGAAGGCTTATCGCGCGTCACGCTATGGCAAGGGCGAGGCGGCCTACATCAACTGCCCGATGACGGAAGCGGAATACCGCGCGTTCTGGCAGGCGCTCGTGACGGCGGAGAAAGCGCCGACGCACGACTTCGAGAAAGAAAAATTTTTCGAAGGCTGCATGCCCGTCGAAGTCATGGCGAGCCGCGGCGAGGACACGCTGCTGTTCGGGCCATTGAAGCCCGTCGGACTCGAAGACCCGCGCACAGGCGTGCGGCCGTTTGCCGTCGTGCAGCTCAGGCAGGACAACGCCGACGCGACGCTCTACAACATCGTCGGATTCCAGACGCATTTGAAGTGGCCGGAGCAGCGTCGCGTGTTTTCCATGATTCCCGGCCTCGAGCACGCGGAGTTCCTGCGCTACGGCGTCATGCACCGCAACACGTTCCTCAACGCGCCGAAACACATGCGGTCGACATACCAATTCCAGGGCGAAGAGCGTTTGTTCTTCGCCGGCCAGATGACGGGCGTCGAGGGCTACGTCGAGTCTGCGTCGTCCGGCCTCGTCGCCGGCATCAACGCCGTGCGCGTGGCGAATGGGGAAGCGCCTTATGTGTTCCCTGCGGATACGTGCCACGGCGCGCTCGCGCACTACATCACGACGAGCGAGGCGAAGCATTTCCAGCCGATGAACGTGAATTTCGGCCTGCTGCCGCCTCTTGCCGAGCGCATCCGCGACAAGAAGACGAAAAAACAGCGCCTCGCGGAGCGGGCGCTTTCCAGTTTAGATGCCTTCCGAAAGGAGAAGAATCTCTGATGGAGTTACAATTTCATGCCACGACCATCTGCGCCGTGCGCAAGAACGGCAAGACGGCCATCGCCGGCGACGGACAGGTGACGTTCGGCGAGCACACGATCATGAAGGCGAACGCGCGCAAAGTCCGCACGCTGTACCACGGCAAGGTCGTTGCGGGCTTCGCGGGCTCGGTCGCCGACGCATTCACGCTGTTCGAAAAGTTCGAGAGCAAGCTGGAGTCGTATAACGGCAACCTCCAGCGCGCGGCCGTCGAGCTCGCGAAAGACTGGCGCACAGATCGCGTGCTTCGAAAGCTCGAAGCGCTGCTGCTCGTCGCGGACAAGGAGCAGATCCTCATGCTTTCCGGCAACGGCGAAGTCATCGAGCCGGACGGCGACGTTGCGGCCATCGGCTCCGGCGGCTTTTACGCGCTCGCGGCCGGCCGCGCCATGGCTGCGCACACGGACATGGAGGCCGCGGACATCGCGAAGGAAGCGCTCGCCATCGCGGCGGACATCTGCGTCTACACGAATCACAACATCAAGGTGGAGGTGCTGGAGTAATGGCGGAAAACGAGACGAAAGATATGTTCGAAGAGATCGGCGCGAACGAGCAGACGCCGCGCCAGATCGTCGAGGAGCTCGACAAGTACATCATCGGCCAGGATGAGGCGAAGCGCTCCGTCGCCATCGCGCTCCGCAACCGCTGGCGCAGCCGCAAGCTCACGGGCGCGATGCGTGACGAGGTCATCCCGAAGAACATCCTCATGATCGGCTCGACGGGCGTCGGCAAGACGGAGATCGCCCGCCGCCTCGCGAAGCTCGTCAAGGCACCGTTCATCAAGGTCGAGGCGACGAAATTCACGGAGGTCGGCTACGTCGGCCGCGACGTCGAATCCATCGTGCGCGACCTCGTCGAGACGGCCGTGCGCATGGTGCGCCAAGAGCGCATGGACGGCGTGCAGGAAAAGGCGAAAGAGCTCGCCGAGGAACGCATCCTCGACGTGTTCGTGCCGCAGCCGAAGAAATCGCAGAATCCGCTCGGCCGCCTGTTCGGCGGTGCGGAAAATGACGATGACGAAAAAAAGGACGGCGAAGAGGAAAAGCCGAAGTACCAGGCCGGCCGCGAATGGGTGCGCAAGCGCCTGAAGAACGGCGAGCTCGAAAAAGAGCTCATCGAGATCGACGTCGTCGAATCGAGCCGCCCGATGGTCGGCATGTTCGCCGGCTCGTCGCTCGAAGGCATGGGCGACAACATCCAGGACATGATCGGCAACCTCATGCCGAAGAGCCGCAAGAAGCGCAAGGTCACAGTCGAGCAGGCGCGCAAGGTCTTCACGCAGGAAGAAGCGGGCAAGCTCATCGACATGGACGAAGTCACGGAGACGGCCGTGAAGGTCGCCGAGCGCAGCGGCATCGTCTTCCTCGACGAGATCGACAAGGTCGCCGTCAAAGGCAACTCGAATGGCGCCGACGTCTCGCGCGAAGGCGTGCAGCGCGACATCCTGCCCATCGTCGAAGGTTCGCAGGTCTCGACGAAGTACGGCCCCGTGAAGACGGATCACGTGCTGTTCATCGCGGCCGGCGCGTTCCACATGGCGAAGCCGTCGGACCTCATTCCCGAGCTGCAGGGTCGTTTCCCCATCCGCGTCGAGCTCAAGAGCCTGCGCAAAGAAGATTTCGAGCGCATCCTCGCCGAGCCGCAGAACGCGCTCATCAAGCAGTACCAGGCCATGCTCGCGACGGAAGGCGTGGAGCTCGAGTTCAAAGCGAGCGCCATCAGCCGCATCGCGCAGCTCGCGTGCGATGTCAACGAGCAGTCGGAAGACATCGGCGCCCGTCGCCTGCACACGCTCCTCGAGAAGCTCCTCGAAGACGTTTCGTTCGACGCGCCGGAGCTCACGGACAAGCACGTCGTCATCGACGAGCAGTATGTTGATGAAAAACTCCACGACATCGTAAAGAATCGCGACCTCTCGCAGTTCATCTTATAATCTTTCCACGTAGCCTCCCCCTCAGGGGGAGGTGGCGCCCGAAGGGCGACGGAGAGGGGCTCGGTGGTAGACCCCGCTAGTTATGAAGATGTAACTGGCGGGGTCTTTTTTACTGTCGTGAAATTTATAAATATTTCAACAACATCTATCTATTTTCCGAAATGTGTGATAAAATGTCTACAAAAGTAGGAAAAATGTCAGAACAAAACGACAAAGAATGTCGGCAGATCCGTTGTCCCGGTTTGAGCAAGAAAGGGAGTTATCTTCATGGCGACATTACTCGAAAAGACTCGGAAGATCAACCGCCTGCTGCAGCGGTCGGTCAGCGTCGAGTACGACGGCATCGCGCGCGTCCTCAGCAACGTACTCGATGCGAACGTGTACATCACGGATACGGCAGGGAAAATCTACGGCTATGCATTCATCGATGATTTCGAATGCGACCTCATGGTCGACAAGGTCATCAACCAGGGCGAGTTCCCGCGCGCCTATGTGAATTGGCTGCGGCGCGTCGACGAGACGACGCCGAACCTGCGTTCCAAGACCGGAAAGTGCGCATACGACGAGGAAGCCGATTGCCTTTTCAACGGCAAGAACACGACGATCGTGCCGATTTACAGCAACGGCGACCGCAAAGGCACACTCATCGTCGCGAAATACGACGATGAGTTCGACGATGACGACCTCGTGCTCGTCGAGTACGGCGCGACGGTCGTCGGCATGGAGATCCTGCGCGACGAGAACTTGAAGATCCAGGCCATCGAGCGCAAGAAGACGGCGGTGCAGATCGCGATCAACACGCTGTCGTACTCCGAGCAGGTCGCGGCGAAGGGCATCTTGCAGAAGCTCGAGGAAAACGACAAGGAAGGCAAGCTCGAAGGCAACCTCATCGCCTCGACGGTCGCGAAGGAAATGGACATCACGCGTTCCGTCATCGTCAACGCGCTCCGGAAATTCGAATCGGCCGGAGTCATCGAGTCGAAGTCGCTCGGCATGAAGGGCACGTACATCAAAGTCAAGAACGAATATCTCATCGACAAAGTCAAGAAGATCGACGCGAAGCCGCTCCCGAAAGAGGACAAGAAGGCGCGGCACACGCATTTCTGACGTTTTTCGCCCGTGCGGGACGATACTCCGCGCGGGCGTTATTTTTTTGTTAAAGCGTAGGAAATTTTACCCAAATAAAGGAAATTCGTCTTGTGGGACTTCTAAAAGGACGGAAAAAGTGATAAAATTTGAAGGAGTTATGGCATACGTGTAGAAAAAGAACCATAGCAGCTTGTTTCGCGTACGCAAAATCGAAGGGATGTGGAAGCTCGTGCTGGAACAAATCATGAATTCATCGAACTTCAATTATCTCGGGCGCGGCCTCGCAGCGGCCAGCCTCCGGCAGGAAGTCATCTCGCATAACATCGCCAATGTCAACACGCCGAACTTCAAGCGGAGCGGCGTCATTTTCGAAGACCTCCTCGCAAAGGAGATCGGCCTCGGCGATGACGAGGCGGAGAAGAAGCTCGACATCGTTCGCACGCACGACCGCCATCTGCCGATTCCGGAGTTCCCGAATCACGAGGCGCAGATCTACGAAGACGACACGACGACGATGCGCGTCGACAACAACAACGTCGACATCGACATCGAGATGGCGAGCCTCGCGAAGAACCAGCTCTATTACAACGCGATGGCATCGAGCCTCGGCGGCTACATGTCGAAGCTGAAGAACGTCATCACGAGCGGCCAGTCGTAAAATACAAAACGGGATAGCGGAGCCGTCTGCGGCTTCATAGGATAGGAAATGAGGAAACCGATATGAGTATGTTTTTGGGAATCGATGCGGCGGCGTCCGGCCTCACGGCGGAGCGCCTGCGCATGGACGTCATTTCGAATAATATCGCGAATGCGAACACGACGCGGACGGCGGAAGGTGGAGCTTACCACCGTCGGTTTGTCGTGTTCGAGCCGCGCGAGAATACGGAGGGCGCGTTCTCGTCGTTCCTCCAGAAATCGGTGAACAAGCTCAAGGCTGGCGACGGCGTGCGCGCCATCGGCATCGAGGCCGACCCGTCGCAGGGGCCGCTCGTCTACGACCCGGGCCACCCGGACGCGAATGCGCTCGGCTATGTCGAGCGCCCGAACGTTAACATCGTCGCAGAAATGGTCGACATGATCACGGCGTCCCGTGCCTACGAGGCGAACACGACGACGGTCAACGCCGCGAAGAGCATGGTCGCAAAAGCCCTCGACATGGGCAAAGGCTGATTTTGACAGAAAGACGAGGTGAATGACGATGGAAATGCAACCCCT
>Ga0256404_1012456_pt1 | contig 11059 bp, 9 predicted proteins | sample RumenRJG_01DNA_FD_185990 | JGI IMG/M metagenome (GOLD analysis project Ga0256404, IMG submission 185990) | Bovine rumen microbial communities from Lethbridge, Alberta, Canada - RJG_01 | ecosystem: Host-associated > Mammals > Digestive system > Stomach > Rumen | place: Canada: Alberta | collected...
TTCAAAAAGAAAGTAAAGGAAGGTAAAAAATACTAAACTCCGTGACAAAGCTAAAAATCGCCGTAAACCAGTAAATACAATGGTTACAGCGATTTTTTCTTTTAGAAACTGTCAAAGACGGGATTATTCTTTTGCAAAGATATATGAAAAATAAAAAAGAGAAAAAAATTGCTCTTTATGACAGGAAAATTGGGGTATATATATATATAAGACCATAAAAAAAGAATATTATTATAGGAAAAAAAGTACAAAATTTCTCCCCCAAAATAGAAAATAATGTTAAAAATAGAAGAAAGTTAATGGGTTGCATCATAAAATTGAGAAAAACTGGGGATTGCAATACAAAGGTAAAATTTGTTACTATTACGTAGTAAAAAATTAACATCTACGTAACAAAATGGTTTTGCGTTCTTAAGAAGGAGTGAAATTGATGAGAAAAAAAGTATTGGCAGCATTGTTAGCACTATCTATGGTAATTCCTAATGGAATGGGTGCAAACATTGCAAGTGCTGCAACAAGTAGTACAGAAATTTCTGTAGATAGTATGAGCAGTACAACTACAGAAGCAGGAGAGGTAATCAGTGGAAAGGTTTCTTCTTCAAAAACAATTAAAAGTGTTGATTATAAGGCAACCGCAGAAGATGGAGAGGTGTATGCGGAAAGCGATGCAACTGTCAATGGAAAACAGTGGGCAGTTGATGATTTATTATTAAGACCGGGGAAAAACACGGTTACAATTACAGTTAAGACTTCGGATGGAAAAAAGACAGAAAAGGAAGTGAATGTTAATTATGATAATGGTTCCTTTGAAGAGGTAACAAAAGAGGAGACTACTTCCGAGGGAAATGCATATGCAGCGGAACAGCTTATCGTTATGTTTAAGAGTAAGGTTAGCAAAGAACGTTGTCAGGAAATTATAAAAAATGTAGGTGGAGAACAAATTGGTGTTCTTTATGCGATTGACGAGTATCAGGTAAAATTTGATGGCGCAGATGCTGCTGCCTTGAAAAAATACATTAAAAAGTTTAATGCATATGATGAAGTTATACAGGCAGATTATAATTATGTAAATGATGTAGCAGCTCTTCCAAATGATCCTTGGGGTGGAGAGAATGAATGGACAGAAAACAACCCAGAAGGAAATAACTGGGGATTGGAAGCCATTCATGCAGAATCTGCATGGCAGTATCAGGACAAACTAAGTCGTACGTCCGAAGGAAAAGCTGCCATTAAAGTAGGTATTTCTGATGCTGGCTTTGATATGAACCATGAAGATTTGAAGCTTACATCAATTACCTCTGATGTTACAGAACATAATCATGGAACGCATGTAGCTGGAACAATCGGTGGTATTGGAAATAATGGAACTGGAGTGACAGGTGTACTTTGGAATGCGGATACAATTGTAAAATCACAGATGGGAACATCTAATGTTGTTGAGTTGATCCAAAATGGTGCAAAGGTAGTCAATTGCTCGTGGGGATTAAGATTTCCTAGTGAAGCTAGTGGAAGATCTGGGGGAATAGCAGCGGCAAATGCGATGGCAAAACTATTAGACCAAGGTTACGATTTCCTTGTAGTACAATCGGCAGGAAATAGCACACTTGATTCTACTTGGAATGGTAGTTTTGCAGGTATTACAAAAGACACTACATTGGATGCTGGATATCATGTAACAATAGATGATATCTTAAATCATAAGGTCATTGTTGGAGCTGCAAGAAACTTAGGTTCCAATACATATAAAACAGCATATTTTTCAAATTATGGAAAGTATGTAGATGTTGTTGCACCAGGAGATGATATTTATAGTTGTCTGAAAAATAATTCTTATGGATTATTAAGTGGAACATCTATGGCAGCACCTCATGTTACAGGAGCATTAGCTTATATCTGGTCATTAAATCCAACTCTATCAGGTGCGGAAGTAAAGAAGTTGATGATGGAAAATACAAGTATTCAGGTAGGGGATTACAGTGCAGATGTGTCTGGACGTGATAGTTATCCAATGGTTGACCTTTATTTGGCTTCAAAAGCTGCTGTAGGAAGCCAGGGAGATGGAACCAATCTATACTTTGATAATTCTGCTGCTAACTGGGGACAGGTATATGCTTATGTGTGGACAGATGGACAGGAATCAAGTGCTAAAGTATTGTCTACTACATTAGTGGATGCGGCAAATAAGATTTATAAAGTGACAGTTCCAGATAATTACAAAAAGGTTATATTTAAGAATACACAGACAGGATGGGTAATCCAAACAGGTGATTTAGTGGTTCCTACGGACAATAATAATTGCTGGAAACCATATAGTTCTGCCAATAAATCAGCAGGTACATGGTATGCTTATACAGGAAGCATTACAACACCATCACCAACCGCAACTACAACAGTAGCACCAGCTACAACCGTTAAGTTTGATAATTCTATTGCAAAGTGGAATAACGTATATGCATATGTATGGAATAATACACAGGATTTCAAATTGTTTAGTCCAACAGATGTTACCAATAACATTTACACATTTGAAATAGCAGGTTCTTATAACTATATCTTATTTAAAAATACTGGAGATACTACCTCTTGGATTTTGCAAACAAAGGACTTGCAGATGCCAAAAGATTCAAAAAATTGTTATAAACCATATGCTACTTATACAAAACCAGATGGTGAATGGTATCAGGCATCAGGAGCAACTGCGACACCAACTGCAACGGCAACAGTAGTACCGACCGCAACGGCAACAGTAGCCCCAACCGCAACGGCAACAGTAGCCCCAACCGCGACAGCAACAGTAGCACCAACGCAGGGTACTGATGTTGTATTCTATTATAATAATGAAAAGACAAATTGGTCTAAGGTATATGCGTATGTATGGAGTACAAATACGGATGCAACGACATATGAAGGCACAAAAGTAGCTACTAATGTATATCAATTTAAAGTACCAAAAAAATATACAAAGGTATTATTCAAAAATACGGAAGGAACAAGTAGTTGGGACAAGCAGACGACTGATACAATGATGCAAAGTGCAGATGGTTATATTTTTGAACCAAACAGTTCTGCAAATAAAACATCAGGAAATTGGAAGAAATATATTGCACCAACAGTAGCACCAACAACTACACCGACTATAACACCAGTACCAACCCAGACACCAACACCACAGACTTACGTGACAGTTGACTTTGATAATTCAGTAAGTGGATGGGATGAGGTATATGCATATGTATGGAATAATCCACAGGATTACAAAGTATATACTTCTTCTTTTGTAAGTGGTGGAAGTGAAAAGCAGCATTATATGTTTAACATTGATAAGTCTTATAAGTATATCCTGTTCAAAAATAAGGAAAATGGATGGGATCAACAGACCGCAGATTTGACATTACCAGCATACGATTCATCAGTTGACAATAAGTGCTTTAAACCATATAGTGCAGCGAATAAATCAAATGGAACATGGGGATATTCGGGGATTCTTAGAAATCGTACACCAATTGTGCCATCCGTTTCTATTGATCGAGATACCGTGGCAGTTGGTGATACGGTAAACTTTACCATGAAGTCAGAATTTGAGCATGGAAATTATCGTGATTACCGAGAATTAAAATTTGTTTATGAAGATGGAACAACAGAAATCATTCGTTCTTCGGACTCATCTAGTTATACAAGCATATTTACAAGAGTAGAAAAGGGAATCTATACTTATGCATGGAAACCTTCTAAGACAGGAAAAGTTAAGATAATCTATTCTGTAAATCAATTTGAGGATCATGGAGAAGAATCACAGGCCATTTTCTTAAATGTAACAAAGTAAAAGAGCGGATAAATAGGGAAAAAAGAGTAGTTGTGTATAAATAATAGTACTTGAATGAAAGTCTGGGGTTCGAAAGAACCTCGGATTTTTGTTATTAGAGCATTTGCTTTACTAACTATATAAAAAAAGTAGAAAAATTAAAGAGAAAAAATTAGGAAGAAGAAAATAGAGATTGACGAAAATTTAACTAAGTTTTATAATGGGAGTGGTATTTATTTAATAGGAAAGTATCTTTTGGCAAAAGATAGAAAAGATACATAGGAACGAAAATCACAGTTCATAAGACTGCGAGAAATAAAAATGGGATTGTCTATTGCATCATGCCAGCATAGATGATCAAAAGAATAAAGGAGGATTCAACATGGGAAGAGTTTATAACTTTTCAGCAGGTCCGGCAGTATTGCCAGAAGAAGTATTGAAAGAAGCAGCAGACGAGATGTTAGATTACAAGGGTACTGGTATGTCCGTAATGGAAATGAGCCACAGATCCAAAGCTTTTGATGATATTATCAAAGAAGCAGAACAGGATATCAGAGACTTAATGCACATTCCAGACAACTACAAAGTATTGTTTTTACAGGGTGGAGCATCGCAACAGTTTGCAGCTATTCCAATGAACCTTATGAAGAACAAAGTAGCAGATTACATTATCACAGGACAATGGGCAAAGAAAGCATATCAGGAAGCTCAGAAGTATGGTAAAGTAAATGCAATTGCTTCTTCCGAGGATAAGACATACTCGTATATCCCAGATTGTAGTGATCTTCCAATTAGCGAGGATGCAGATTATGTATACATTTGCGAAAATAATACAATTTATGGTACAAAATATAAAACATTACCAAATACAAAAGGTAAGACTTTAGTAGCAGATGTATCTTCTTGCTTTTTATCAGAGCCAGTAGATGTTATAAAGTACGGAGTTATTTATGGCGGTGTTCAGAAGAACGTTGGACCAGCAGGTGTTGTAATTGCAATCATTCGTGAAGATTTAATTACAGATGATGTATTAGAAGGAACACCAACTATGCTCAAATATAAAACACAGGCAGATGCAGATTCTCTTTATAATACACCTCCTTGCTATGGAATTTATATCTGTGGAAAAGTATTTAAGTGGCTGAAAAAGATGGGCGGCTTAGAAGTAATGAAGCAGAGAAATGAAGAGAAAGCAAAAATCCTTTATGATTACTTAGATCAGAGTAAGTTATTTAAGGGTACTGTACGCAAAGAAGATCGTTCTCTTATGAATGTTCCATTTGTAACAGGTGATAAGGAATTAGATGCTAAATTTGTTGCAGAAGCAAAGGCAGCAGGACTTGAAAACTTAAAGGGACACAGAACCGTTGGTGGTATGAGAGCCAGCATCTACAACGCTATGCCTAAGGAAGGTGTAGAAAAGCTTGTAGAGTTTATGAAGAAGTTCGAAGCAGAAAATGCTTAAATAGAAAAATAAAATAAAGATACGGATAAACACTAAAAAGTATGTTAGGTGCTTTTTGGTGTTTATCTTATTCCATCTGCATGTTTAATAGTGGAGGTAAATATGAAAAATAGAAAAATGAATAAGGTATTTTGTCTTATTGTTGCCTTACTTTTATGTGGATGTAGTTCGAAGGTAAATAATAATGTAGATCAGAAGGCAAGTCCAACAGAAACGAAATATGAAAAGCAGGATTTGGAATATGTTGAAAAAGATAGTACATTAGTGCAGTATGAGATTAAGAAGGACAATACAATCGAAATTACATATTTGTTGTCGATTATAAATAACACAGAAGAAACAAAGTATTTTTATTTGCGTGCTAATATGGCAAAAGAAGATGACAACTTGGTGAAGGAAGATGTAATCCCTGCTTATGATAAGAAAACGAAAGATAAAGTCGTTTTTATGTTGGAACCAAATCAGGGAAAAGACGAATATTTTTATGTGACATTTAAGGGAACGCATGGTAGTCAGGAGCTAAAAGAAACCAAAAATGCATTGGCTACAGGAAATCTAATAATAGATGAAATTTCAGAAAAGGATATTCCCAAGAATGCGGATATAAAAACAGTAAAAGAGGAATGGTAAATATTATTACTCTTTTATTCTAGACAATTGAAGAAAGGAAAAAGAAAAATGATTAAAGTAAATTGCTTAAATCCAATCGCAGCTTGCGGTTTAGATTTATTAACAGATAACTACGAAAAGACAGAAGATTTTGCAGAAGCAAACGCTGTATTAGTAAGAAGTGCAGCCATGCATGATTTAGAGCTTTCTGACAATTTAGCAGCAGTAGCAAGAGCAGGAGCAGGTGTAAACAACATTCCTTTGGATAAATGTGCAGAAAAAGGTATTGTAGTATTTAATACACCAGGTGCAAATGCAAATGGTGTAAAAGAGTTAGTTGTTGCAGGTCTTATGCTTGCATCTCGTGACATCAAGGGCGGAATGAACTGGGTTGACGAAAACAAGGACAATGCCAACATTGGTAAAGATATGGAAAAAGCAAAGAAGGCATTTGCAGGAAAAGAAATCCAGGGTAAAAAGCTTGGTGTAATCGGTCTTGGAGCAATCGGTGTATTAGTTGCAAACGTAGCAACACATTTAGGTATGGAAGTAATCGGATGCGATCCATTCCTTTCTGTACAGCATGCATTACAGCTTTCTAGAAATGTAAAAGTAGTAAAGACAAACGAGGAAGTATACAAAGAGTGTGATTATATTACTGTTCATGTACCAGCACTTGATAGCACAAAGGGCATGATTAACAAAGACACGATCGCTATGATGAAGGATGGAGCAATCGTATTGAACTTTGCAAGAGACGTATTAGTAAATGATGATGATATGGTAGCAGCATTGGAAAGCGGAAAAGTTGCAAAATACATCACAGATATTCCAACAGCAAAGATTGCAAATGCAAAGAATGTAGTTGCATTCCCTCACCTTGGAGCATCTACAGCAGAGTCAGAAGACAACTGTGCGGTTATGGCAGTCAATGAATTACGTGACTTCTTTGAAAATGGTAACATCAAAAATTCTGTAAACTACCCTGCATGCGATGCTGGTGTTTGTGAGAGTGCTTCTCGTGTTGCTATTTGCCATAAAAATGTACCAAATATGTTGACACAATTTACAGCAGCATATTCTGCAGACGGTATCAATATTGACAACTTTGTAAACAAATCAAGAGGCGATTTTGCTTACTCTATTATTGATGCTTCAGCAGCTTCTGATGCAATTGTAGAAAAGTTAAATGCAATTGACGGTGTACTTAAGGTACGTGTTGTAAAATAAAGAAGGAAAAGCAGATAGAGATAGAAGAGAGTCCGGGCGTAGTAGCTTGGGCTTTCTTTCTAGTTAATAATAATATTTTGTTTATGGTAACTAAAAAATAGGAAAAGTGTGTTTACATAGTTGATAAAGTCCAGCTAATAAATGTCAATAATTAAATGAGAAAAATTTATTTTGTTTTTTGACTAAAAAAGGGCAGATTTTCCCCTTGGTGAAAATATCGTTTTTTGAAAGATATTGATTCTTTGGATTTACAGTATTTTATGCAGCTATGTCGCATTTGGCAGCATTGTATTGTTTGATATGCTCATGAGGAGCAATGATTTTAAATGGTTTGTTGTCTCTGAGTATTGCAAATATCATGTTGCATACTTTATGTGAAACAGCTCCCATTGCTACGAGTTTTGGTTTTGAATCACACTTCTTGATATAGTATTCACGAAGGACTGGATTTTTAGCTTCTCCATTACGTGAGATACTGATACTTTGTAGGGTTAACGTGTGAATCACACGTCTGGCGATGGCGGAACCACGCTTAGACATTTGAACCTTGGTGCCTTCAAATTTACCGGATTGCTTTACTGCTGGATCAAGACCAAAATAAGCGAAAAGTTGTTTGGGCTTTGAAAATGCTGAAAAGTCACCGATCTCACCCATGATGGATACTGCAGACAAGAAACCAGCACCTTTGAATGTTTCAATCAAATGAATCTGCTTGACAAAGTCAGTATCTTCATTAGCATCAACAAGCTCGTGGAGTGATTCAAGAATGCTGTTGATTGCTTCATCATATTTACGTATGAAGCTAATATAAAGGCGAATACGCTTGATGTTGCTGTCTATAATGTACCCAAACTGATTTGCATCAGTTGCCGCCTGAATTATGGCATTATACTTATTTTGAGCATATGTAAGCCCAAATCGAGCTGTTGATTTGATGATATCAATAATCTCTTGCTTGTCTGCTTCAAGAAAAGTTGATGGAGATGTATAAGTTTCCAACAATGTAAGAGAAGTGTTGATAGAAACCTTGGAAAAGATGCCAAGATACTGAGGAAACGCCATGCGTAATTCACCTTGAAGCTTATTCACATAGGCACTGCGATTATCCATTAAATCGTAATATTCACGGCTCAGATTACGGCAGTTTAGAGCAAGGTCTGATGGCATAAGTGAAACCTTTAAATTAGGTTTCAAGCCAACTAAAGCAGCTTTTTTAGAATCAAAACGATCATTATGTACTTTTCGTATGTTGATGTTTGTGCTATTCTTAGTGATGATAGGATTAATAACAGAGCAGTTAAAACCCTTATCACGAAGATAGCAGAAGAGTGGGTAATGATAAATTCCCGTGGATTCGAGGAAAATGCGACTTTCCAAAGAATACGACTCTTCTGCTTCTTTTATTTTAGAAACAGCGGTTGCAAGGGAATCAATACTGTTATGCAGCTAATTCATTGATGGATATTTCAGGTTTTATAACTAATCAGAATTTTATAGTTAGCAATCAAGGTGATTCATTTATTACAAAATCGGCAGATGGATTAAGTTTGGTTTTATCAAAAAATTGTAAAATAACATATAATGCGATGGGAGGCAATACCACGACCACTACACAAGATTGTCAGTGGGGAGAGGTTGCAACTGTGGCAGCTGCACCAAGTCGTGATGGTTATTCTTTTATTGGTTGGAACACAGATGCGGATGGAAATGGCACTAGTTATAGTCCAAATGCAACTATTACAGTGCAGGAGGATATTACATTGTATGCACAATGGAGGAAAATTGTGTATTATACTGTAAATTACGATACAGATGGTGGATATTTTTCAGGAAATGCAAATCAGAGGTATGAAACAGGCAGTATAGTAAATATATCTTTAGATATTCCAAAGAAAATCGGGTATATTTTTACTGGATGGAATACTTCAAAGGATGGCAGTGGTGTATCTTATAGTGCGGGAAATAGTTTTAGTATCAATTCAGATGTAACACTATATGCACAATGGATAGAAGATACAAGTGGAATAACAAATACGGTGATTGAACAATATGCACCTGTTTTAAAAGCCTCTGTTAGTGGTACATATGTGAAAATTAAATGGGCATTTACTGGTGAGGTAACCGGTTATGAAATAGAAGTAAATTCTGCAGCAACAAAAAATAAATATAAAAAGGTTGCAACGGTATCAGAAACTTCTTCAAGTTATATTGACAGTGCTTTAAAACAGGGAAAAAATGCAAAAATACGTGTTCGTGCTTATGTAGTAGTAAATGGAAAGAAATACTATTCACGTTATTCAAATGTAGAATCAAAAACTATATTAAAAAAGGCATCCCTGAAGACTGTTCGCTATGCAAAGAAGACAAAAAAGGCAACCATTCAGTGGTCTGCACCTGCAGGTGTATCAGGAGTAGAAATTTATCAGAAGATTGGAAAAGGAAAATATAAAAAGATTTATACAGCGAAGGGAACCAGTAAAAAAATTGTTATTTCCTTAGTAAAAGTAAAAAAAGGAAAAAAGATAAGTTATAAGATAAGATATTGTAAAAAGAGTGGAAGCACAAAAGTCTATAGTGCTTATTCGAATGTCAAAACAGTAAAGAAAAACAATTAGAAAAGAATAGGAGAATAAAAAATTATGCAAGGAGAAATTAGAATTTCACCATCTGAGATGGAAGTCAGAGTTTCACAATATAAAACACAAGGGGATGCTGTTCAGGAAGTAATCAACAGAATGGATGAGTATCTGGGTGCTTTACAGGAAGAATGGAGAGGAGAAGCATCAGCAGCATATGCAGAAAAATATGAGAGCTTAAAGCCAAATTTTGAAAATATGCGTGATTTAATTTATGATATTGCAGATGCATTACAGGCCGTTGCAAACCGTATGGGAGAAGAAGATTCTACAATTGCCAGTCAATTTAGAAATGCGTAGGTTTAGAAATGTGATATAAAGAAATCGAAAATAGCTGGTATCTGTAAAAAGATAGTGGCTATTTTCGATTATAGGATTTTGTAACTGTTTAACCATTAACTAAAGATGAGAATACATTGTATATTTAACAGTTTGCGAATTTGAACAGTGAATAGTTTTTTGAAGTAGCTTGGGGGAAAGTATGACACAGGAAGAATACGATAATTATCAAACACAGTATAATTCAAATGAGAAAGAAATGGAACGTTTAAGAACTGCGGAAAGAAGACTTGTTGATTACATAACAGAGACAGAAAATATATCATCTCAATTTTTAAGAATTCCATCTCAATATGAAGGCGGATGGTCAGGAAATTTGTATCAGGATATAAGTTCGCTATTTTCAGATTCCATATCGTATGATTTGCAACAGATAAAACAGCAATTAGTAAAGCGTAAGGAATTAATAGAAAAGGCGCGAAGGGAATATGAAGCAAAACAAGTAACTATTATGGAGACGATTAAAAGGGCAGGTCCAGTGGAGGTTACAAAATGAGAGTAAAAACAGAAGAAATATTTGCTTTTTTGGGAGAGTTAGAAGTAGAGAAGGAAAATATAAAATTAGAAAATGTTGTTGTTAAAAATATCTCTATGGATCAAAATCCTATGGGAAGTACAGAAAATGCGACGTTACAGGCATTTATGAATCAGTATGCAAAACTAAAAAACATAGTTGAAAAGTATAATGAAACGATAACCAGGGATATTGCGGATGTACAAAAAGCTGTAGAGAAGATTGCGGAGACAGATGCTAAATTGGCAGATGAGTTAGCAAAGTAGAAAGAAGGAGAAAGGAATGACAGAGTTATATTAATATGAATTATGAAAATACCATCATAGATAACCAAGCGATATTGGAATTTCGGGACGGTGTAGAAAGAGAGGTACATTCCTGTACGGAAGCCCTGAAGAGAATGGCACAAAAAATCCAACAGATGCAGATGCTGGATGGATTTGAAGGAGAATCCGCGGAGAGTA
>Ga0256404_1012457_pt1 | contig 11059 bp, 6 predicted proteins | sample RumenRJG_01DNA_FD_185990 | JGI IMG/M metagenome (GOLD analysis project Ga0256404, IMG submission 185990) | Bovine rumen microbial communities from Lethbridge, Alberta, Canada - RJG_01 | ecosystem: Host-associated > Mammals > Digestive system > Stomach > Rumen | place: Canada: Alberta | collected...
ACTGGTCGACATCACGGAGTTACATTCGTGAATCCGCCATCACAAAAATCCTTGAACAACAGGCCGCCTGATCATTATCGGGGACTCAATGGAAACTTTTTGCGAACAATTCTTGACACTAGCAACACCGAGTTCTTGTATTGTTTTGCAGGAGTTTAAGACAGCATGATGTTCAATTTCAGAGGCGATGACTTCATTTTTCTCTTTATTTGCGAAAAGGACAGATTTTATTGCCCAGTTATCACTTTCTGTACCACCAGAGGTGAAGTAGATTTCATCAGGTGACGCCCCAATACAATTTGCTATAGTCTCTCGAGCTGATTGCAGAGCCTTCTTTGCGGCTTTTGAAAAAGAATACGGCTGAGAAACGTTTCCGTACTGTTCAAGAAGATATTGCTTCATAGCATCAAAAGCCCTCTCACATAATTTAGTTGTGGCGGCATTGTCCGCATAAATCATAAAGCCATCTCCTTACTCAAAGAGGGCGCAGCCCTCATCTTTAAATTCTTCGATCTTGTCATTTAGATCATCCACAGTGCATTCTAGATATTCGGCAAGGCAATCCATGCAGTAGAAATTGGTTATTCCCTTCCCAAGTAGCTTTTTGTTTATTCCCACAGTGTTTTTATTCAGATTTTTCTTACCGCAAACAACACATTCATAATTCATTTAGTACCCCTTTATTGTGAAATTCGGCATCTGCTTATCATCGTTTTTATATTCTGGATCGAGAATAGACATCTGCCTCCATATGATTTTCCGCATATTTATGGCCGGGCGGAGACAGTAACGATTAAAATCTCGCAGATTTACATCATCTGCGGTTCTTACATTTGGAAACAAAAGTTTGAGATACGCTGTTGCTATTCTCTTTACAGCTTCTGTGTGTCGGACATAAGCGTTTTCAGAAATTTCAACAAGCTCGTCGACAATGACCCGATAACTTGCATCATCTCGGAGCATATGTATCACTGTACAGAAATATTCTGTGTTCAAAGCCCAGCCGCAAACCTTTAGGCTGTCGCTCATTTTAGGAATATCCCAGCCTTTTATAAAGCCATGGATTCGGTCAACAAGAGCGCTTTCCTGAAATAGAGTTGGAAGTTCCGTAAACATGCTTTTGTATTCATCCATATTATCTATGGAAATGTTTCCAAGAAGGATTATCCCGGCAGAGGATTCACCCTCATATCCACCGATGTTAAAACGGCCTCTTTCCATATAACCCTGCATGATGGAGCGCATTTCGTTAATGTCGTTAAAGGTTACGAGTTTGACTTCATCAATAGCCACATAGTCTGTTCCGACAACAAATCCAGGAGTATGCCTTGCCGTATCATAGAACATTTTTGCGCGGGTAATTTTTCCGCCATCAGTCAGAAGCCCATATTTGCTTATATTTCCAAATACATAAGACTTTCCCGTGCCCTTTGGAGCCAGTTCCAGCAGGTTCAGCCTTTTTTCCAAAAATGGGAGCAGTCTGGTCAGCATGGTGAGTTTCTCATCGGTATTTTTGTAACCGACAGCATTATAGTCAATTGCTCCGAGCAAAACATCAATCCATTCTGAGATTGAAAATTCGGAGCGGGCATCCTTGAAGTAATCAAGGTCGGCAACATAAGGACAAAAGCTGGTGAACCCTGTCATTTTGATTTTGCCGGTGATTTTGGGCTTGACTGTGTCATCCGGAAGCCTATAGCCGAGTTCAATAATTCCCCATGTTTCCTGGTTTTGAGTTAGTTCATCCTTATATCTTTCCCAGACCGCCGGCTCTATGATGGTCTCTTTATGAGTGAGATCAAAATTGGGAAGTGCAAATGAAATCTCTCCAGTTCGGATATCGATATCGACGCTTATCTTTGTGAGGATTTTAACCCTTTCGTTCTCGTACGTGATCCGGTTCTTTATACTTAACCACTCATCCTTTTTAGGAAGGTAAGTATTTACGAATTCAGTAACATCGTCTATGTCATAGTTTCCGTCTTCATCCTCAAATTTTTTTAACACCCAGTCTCTGAGGAAAGAAGGCAAACCAAGCGAAGAGAAGAAGTTGCTCTTCGTAAGGTCCTTGTATACCACCATATCCTCAAAGCATTCTCGCAGTTTGTCATTCATTTATATAAAACCTCCTATAATAGGTCTTTTACTTCCTGACCTTCCCGTTTCACGATCAGCTGAAGTTTTTCAGCGATTTTGTTGTCTCCGGAATACACATCCACATAATAATTGCCTTTTTTCTTTATGTCAGGCATATCTACTCGATAATATCCCTTGCCCATAGGATCAGCATAGTATGTTTTATCGTTAATTCGGATAGATACATCCGGCTGATCTTCTGTCAAGAAAATTTTTATGGTCGCCTTTTTACGGAAACTAACTTCAATCGTAGGAATTTTGTTAATATCATCCAGATTGGAATCAATCGGCATGATGTAAACTTCAATGCTCTTATTCAAATATGTGAGAGTGATGATGGGAACACATATTTCTTCAAGTGTTGCGCCCCCATGTGCTTCCACCCCCATCTTTCGGCTTCCTTTGAAACGGTCGTAATTTGCAAGAGCCCAGTAATCCCCAGCATCAGCGACATATTCTGGCTTTTCATCCAGTTCACTTTTTTTGCAACATCTTCCCGAATGGATTCCTTTTTCAGCCATCTCATAAATATTTTCTTTATCGTAGAGAATGACCAGACGGCTTGCACCATGATCAGCAATCATCACTGCTTCATCAATGTCTCCATTCAGGAGCTTTGCCTTGATCTTTCCCAATACATCTCGGATGATCTCCAATTCTTTTATCAGATGGATAGGTTGCTTAGAGTTCTTGTAATAGTCGTAGTTATTTTTGCCATGATGCTTGATTTCATCAATATCCTTAATGTTTACAATTCGGTCATCAGGCCATTCTCCTACGAATTCCTTATTGAATTCTGTAACGGACGGAAGTTCAGAACGACAGACCTTTATGTTGATTTTTAATTTGAGCTCATTACAAACACTTTGTATATATCCGAGATATTCAACTCCCATTGAGTCCATAAAATAGAGCAAGTTTTTGGGCTTTGAAAGATTTTCCACCTCAGCTGATCTCGGCTGGAGGATGGATATATAATCGCGTTTTTTTGCTTCTTCCAATACCTGCTCATAAAAGTCAGGAAAGATTTTGTTAACAACCTTCTGATACTTATACTCGGAGAAATAATGGTTAAGCAGATCAACTTTGAAATCATATGGCTTCAAATAAGCAGCCAATTCAGGATATATTTTTTTCAGAATATTGGTCAGCTCTTCTCGATTTGAATTTGTGCCATAACGATCCAGATACGCAATTATTTCTTCTCTTTCCTTCTCTGTATTGTCCGTCAAATAATAGATTTCCTTTTCTTCTTTAGCGAATGCGACCTTGCAGAAGCTGATAAGCTCGGTCACTGGGTTTCCTATCTGGCGGAGCAGATTCTTCCTGCTTGAGTAACATTCCCAGAAGTCTTTATCCGAGGGGGATTTGCTGAGTATTCCCCGATAAATATTAGAATCCATTTCCTTTACTGAGGAGGAGTGCACAACTGCGTAATTAAGGCACCAATTGTTTTTTACGCCATAAAGCTTCAATGCGATAAAGTACAACCACAGGTGATTATGATTTAACTGCATATCATGGATGCTAGAGACATTAATGTCGAGTCTTCTGTGATCTCCAAATATGCTATCTATGGTATCCGCCCACCTGGATTTCTTATTGATCAACGTTAGCGCATAATTCCATTCCTCTTCTGTTCCCATGCTTTCGGAAAGTTTTTTTGTAGAAGGGTCCTTTAATGTGAGCACATCATAAGCTTTATTAAGATTAGTAATGTTATACAGCGCATATGGAAACTGCTCCTTTGTCTTATTTGTAACCAGGTAAACTCTTGATTCATCTGTATGTTCTACAGTAACAGCAAAATTTTCAAGTCCCACTGCAATTTTTACATTTTCTTGAAGTTGGAGACTTGGAGAACAGAAGAAAATATCAGGAATCGAATTTTCGTCTCCATCAAGGAATGCAATACGCCGTGTTAAACGTGGATCCAGAATATTTAAAAAACGCCTACACTGATATGTAATTATTACAACATGTCCTTTTGTCGACATGTTGAGCACTTCAAATAACCGACTCTTGAGTTTTTCTTCTCCATTCAACCTCAGATATGAAGAAAGCCCGGTCACGAAGCAATTATTTTCTTTTGTCTGCAAATCATAAAGAAGATTCTCAATTCTGGGAAATTCATCCGTAGCGCAGTAATTTGAGGCATTTACGACCTCTGGAGCTCCGGACGTTATTGGGCATAACTCGGCCAGAATCCGGGAAAGGTCAGCTCCATTCTGAACATCAACTATTAAAGGCTGATAATCGTCCTTATAAAGAAAACGTTTAATTTTTTTGATACAATCTTCGTAATTCATAGGATCCCTCAGTTTCCTTTTATTATTTCAATCCCGACGGTCATATTGTCCCGAATTAAATCTTTCAGATACTTCTTTACAGAATCGACATCCATTTCATCGATTTTTTCCAATGCTTTTGCTGAACCCCCTTTAATGTAATTTGCTTCCGCCATTTGTTTTAACTTCTCATTTACTACAGGTGACTGAAACCAGTCGTAAGGCTCATCCGAGATTTGTTTGCTGAGATACTGTTTTACCTCATTGATATCTGTAAGTAGGACAGCGTAATTATTAATTATCTTGCTGACAAAAATCCGATCTAGCTCATTGCTGTCATTTAGTTTTGAATAAAAAGTCGCTTTCTCAAGATATTCTTTGGCTCTTGCTACAGATGCTGCGTCAGGATGATTTCGATTGAGAGTTTCGAAGGCGTGCCGGGCTTTTGTAACCTCATCGGAGGGAACGACAGCAAGAATTGGCATTTTATGCTCCCTTGACCACTCTATTGGAGTAGAAGAATCCGTCTTATCGTTCCATAATTTCCTGAGTTGTGCGTATCCGAGAGAATCTTGGTAATCCTTGGCAGTACGGTCTACCATAGTAAAGTAGGCGGACTTGTCCATTATGAAGGTTCCGGAGCCAGGAATTTTATTGAAAAGTTCCTGGATTTCCTCATTATCGAGGTCACCCAGATAGTATTCACAAACCTTTTTGAATAAATCCGTCTGATTCCTGTAGAAACGGTCAAAGGCCTTACCCTCTGCTTTCAGAAGATCCCAAAACTCTAGCTTTTGCTGTTCGTCCAAGAGTCGACCATTTCTCTTTAAGTTATAGAGAGCCTCGACAAACGGTTCGATTCCACCAAGTAAATCTTTTGCGGCAGAAAAAGCTATTTTGATATTGTCACAACGGCTGACCCAAGCATCTAATGTTCCGGTATAAGAAGAGTTTCTCGGAAAGATTTTATTACTTTCAGCAATAATCTGGTATTCGAGAATCACTTCTTCAATCTTTTGATTCGCAGTGTCGATACTCCAAACCCAGGTGGAAGCATCTGCATCAAATTTGCGCCTCACTGCATTGATGTACTGACCACCATCTTTAATTTCATCTGCCAGCGATGGGAGTATTCGATCATTGTATCTCTGCAAATATTCTTCCATACCTTTTGTACAGTTGTCCTTTGTGAGAAAAGCTTGCAATTCTATCGCAGCATCAGGATTATCAATATTAAGTTTTCCGATTTCATTCGCAATATCACTTTCGGTTTTTGTAATGCCAAGATTACTGTTGTTCGCAATCCCCATATATCCATCAATCAATGATAAAATAACGTCTGCTGGTGTTTTAAAAGAAGTATTCGGTACCAACTCTTTCAGAGTCCAGATTGGGAAGCCATATTCTTTCATCTTGTTTCGAATTACTCCTCTTGTCTGTTCCACAGAAGTGCAGAGGGATTTCGAAACATCGAATATGGTCGCACTTGACTCATTGAATGCTTTTTCTTCAGCAGTCAAAGCAACGATGTACTTGTCCTTGTATTTGCCGTTCGGAGTGATCTGTAGTTTAATCACTTCATCAACCATTTCCTTGAGCTTATCCAGTGTAAGTGCATCATTCGAGAGGCCATCGCTCCAGGAATATGTACCGTCCGTATACTCCTTCAGTACGAAGCCAATAATAAATGCCGAGAGGTTACAAGGCATAAATCCATAAGGAGATCCCTTCAGTAAATCGTAAATATCGCGGATTGAAATACGGCCCGCGCTTTGAAAACTTGTCTGGATCTTTTCGTCCACGTCAATTTTTATTTTTGAAATTAGGAGACTAGAGTGTGTTCTCCAATATACAGGATCGTCCCATGCATCCTTTAATGCGGTTTCCAGTTTTGTGTTGTTGTTGCCCGAAGAAAACGTCTGTCTAGTTTTTCTGTTAACCCCGCATTCCACACCGAGTTTCAAACTTGTCGGCGTATACATGGTTGGAAGAACGTTGTACTCAGCCTCCAGACAGTTTGGAAATTTCTCACGATCTATTTCCTGAAGAATATCTTCAAGGAGTTTTTTTGATGCAGCCCTTTCGCCATCGACTTTTTTCTCAGAAAATACGATAAACTCGCCTTCGCTGATTCGTTCTTTCCATTTCCTCAATGCTTCTTTTGCGTTTCTTGCATACTGATTGGCAAGCCCGTTATCTTTTCCGGTCTGATACATAGACTGTGCCATTTCATTACGGTATTGGTTGTATCCATCTTGACCGAATGGGGTCAGTGTGGCATCAATAAAGATCAGGTGATAAGAACCGTCCTGAATAGCACTTTGAATCTTCTTTCCAAGAAGGATAGATTCGTTATCATCTTTTGCATAGCAGATAACGGCTGGAATCTTACTGCCGGACTCTTCTTCAATGTTCCGCATACGACGGATTGTTGGATCGAAATCTGATACGGATACTGGTTGTATTTTGTAACGTAGCTTCAGGGCGGCATTATCCAAAGTGAGGGCGTCTACTACTGTGGAGTTGTCGTTTAACTGCTCTGTGATAAGTGTGGAGGTGGACTTCTTATCAATTTCCTTTTTAAACTTATCCAGTTCAGCGCCACTTACTTCATTAACATAAGCGTTGTACTGAATCTTTCCATTCCCGAGCGATTTTTTGTAAAGAACCTTATCGCGAACCAGCTTGTCAGCAATATGGACAGCCTTGTTTCCCAAATCAGATCCTTCAAACGACAGATCGAGATTCTTTTCATTTGGAATGAACATCTCAACAGCATCTGCTACATGCTGGGAGATGGCCTGCAGGAGTAGGACGGCTTTGAGAATGCGTTTTTCTTCCGAATCAAGACCACGGTTCGCAGTTCGTTCATAATAATCGAGAACTGTACGTACATCGTGGGCAAGACTGTCTCTGCCTTTGTCATAGAAAAACTCCCAAAGCATATCGACAGTTAGTAGAGGGTTGTCGCTGTCTTTTCCACCTTCAGGACCATAGTTGTCTATAAACCACTGGAATCCTTTGATTTCATCCCCACGATCATTTTTGATAAAGTCAAACATGCTTCGCTGATTTGAGTCGAACACCTGTGAAATGTGTTTCAAGAGGAGGGCAGTGTAAGGGTGGATTGGTAGAATGCCAGTCATCTCTTCGTCTTTAATGCTAGCTTCTTTACCGATAGCTTTTCTGGAATTCTTGGTGCGATCAATCAAATCTCCAACCATATTATCCCATTCCTGAAGAATAGCAGGATCTTTTGTTTTCTCCATAGCTGCCCCCATGAGCTGGAATGCGATATTTTCGGGAAGCGAAATCTGACTGTGAGGCGCAATAAAACGGCCATTCAGTTTAATATAATCCTTGTCACCTTCTGGGAAGAGACTGGCACTTACGTGCGTCACCAGAATAAAATAGAAAGGTTCTGTTTCGCTTAGTTCAAGAATCTGCTGGAAGCCGGTGAGGTTTCTGGAATTATTTAGAAAGAATTCCGTAAATTCATCCCAGATAAAAACAATGGCCTTGAGATTGTTAGCCTGAATGACGTCCTTTATCCAGTTTGTAAGATCTTCGGGCGTCATGGAAAATGCACGAATTTGGCGGTCATGCGCGACTTTGAAGATCTTTTCCATCAGGGCATGCAACGCCTCACCTGAATACTCTCCTAATTTTTTTACGATTGCGTCTACGTCATCTCCACCAAAAAGATTCGCATATCCTTGTGTTACAAGGATATTGAAACTCTGTTTGTTGAGATCATCTGAAAGGTATCGTATGATGGCCTCTTTTAAGGAATCCCGTCCTTTGTTCTCTATTCCAACTTTTTCAAGCGCATTTTCTATGCTTTCCTGAATGGCAAAAACAAGATCATTATCCCCATGAATGTTTGAAGAGCCATAACGATGCACAGTAAGGATCCGACCGCTACTCTTGATCTGTTTAAAGTTATTTTTCAGATCATTGTCGAGTCCATACCTGTCGAAGTATTCTGTTGTTTCATCATCATTAGCATCAAGAAGCTTCTTCAACGTGAGGACAGCATGGGATTTTCCTGTTCCGTATGCTCCTTCTACCCAAATTGAGAGTTTCTGCTTTCGATTGATAACGTTTACAGTAGTCTTGATCAGGTTTACGAACGTCTCATGAGGGTAGAATTTCTTCCACATATTTGGGTTGTCATTTATGACCTTTTCGTTTACTGCCGGGAAATAATCCGGATCTATGTCAAAGTAGTGGCGATAAGATTCCATTTCGTCGATTCCTCCTTAAAACAGCTCAAGGACATCAGCAGATGTCTTCTCAGCATTTAATTTTATAGTATCCAGATCCAGATTAAACTGTGTCATAATAAAATCCGGATGATTAATCGATAGCCCGGTTAAGATCTTTTCCATTGTGTCATTGTCGAGGCCGAAGATTTCAGCGGGACTGACACCATTACTATCCACATCGAAATCAAGCAAGCGAGAGAGCGTAAACTGATAATAGTCTCCACAATTCTCTGCGAATTTGTAAAGGGAATAGAGGATTACAGTGGAGTCAGGAGAAAGCCATTTACCTCTATGAAATGAATTGAGCGTTATGGTTTCGTTTCCCGATGCATTGACCTTCTCTATGTAGTCACATTTTCCAAGGCCAATGGGCTCCCCTAGGGGTGTTTTAACCAATAATATTTTAATGGCGTCAGAAACATTCCTTTTTCCTAATCCTTTTGTATCATTTTCCATGACTTCAGTTAGCATGTATTTAAGCCTATCCGGAGTTATATTCTCATTGAATGGAACATTTTTTACAAACCAGTTGAATTCAGGAGTATATGCCAAATTGCAAAGCATGAGAGCCCAAGCAGAATCGGAATCGCTTCCTAATCTAAAAAGCAACTTCGCAAGTTCATTTGGCTCATTTCTCGTGTATTTGTCGTCTCCATTCAGTCTGTTGAATGTGACAAGCTCTGCATCTTTAAGGAAATTTAGAAATGCATCTTTCTTCTTGTTCGCGACCTCTCCATGACCATCCGAATTCCAGAATTCTTTTGTTCCATAGTCCTGGAAGTAGAGGTCAATCCACCTTTTTCTTATACCAAAACTGAAATACCTGTCTAAACTTTTCATTCTTCGATCTCCTCCAATTCTATTACGGATTGAGTTGTATCTTAGACAATGTTCATATATATCGTGACATCGATAGCAATGGGTGCAGTTATCAGATATTTTTAAACCATTAGACATGTTAATGCAGTTTGCCGAACAGTTAGCCTCACAGACCCCGCAACGGACACAATATATACTTTTTACTATCACGCTTCTAAAGAGTGATACAAACTTGATATCATCTTTCCCTGTTCCGCAGTGAGGGAACGTGATTTTTGTACCTATTTTTTCTGCCTGCAAATGAATAGCGTAGTTTTTTTCCTTAAAATTGATGGTGAAATCGGTTGGCGTAAGTTCGACAAAATCACCGATTGTTTTAGCCCACTCTTTCCAAAGGGCATTTAAATGTCGAACTATAATTGTTGTTTTTCCATCATTTACGTCAATTATGTGCTTATCAGCCCCAAAATTGAGTTCGCGCCCTGTTTTTCTCGTTTTCCATAGTCCACCATCAACGAATTTGTTCATTTGGTCTTCGGTTAAATTTGTCTTTCCGCTGGTATACTTTATTTTGTTCAACAGAAAATTCACCTCTGCTGGGTAACATACCGCTTTCATGTATTCGTGCTTTCCAGAGGACATAGGGCAAACAAGGCAACCTACTCTTGAGTTTCCTTTTTTATAGGCTTTATTAAGTAAAAGCTTCTGCTGGTAAATATAAGAAAATAGTTCGGCAGAATTCCATTCCAAAATTGGATGGAAGCTGAACTGCCCCTTAATTTTTTTACCATCGTTCACCTCTTCATATTCGCTCCTTGATAGGCTTTCATCGCCACGGATACCAGTAAATGCCATTCCCCTTACATTCGGATTTTTTGTATAATCTCTGAGCAATAATATTTGAGGGGCAGATTTATGAACGCTGCAACACCATCTTATAGTTACTGCGGGAGGGCCAAAAACATTCCAGCTTTGAGCTGGTGATAAACGGGATCTGGTCTTAAGAAATTCTATTCTTTCTTTCCTGCAATCATTTTCAATTGCCTTTATTTCCTCGTAAGTATCCGGGAATTCCATCCCAGTATCCCCAAAAATCACCTTAAATTTATTGTGAGGTAAAGCCCGTTGGACAAGATCCAGTGTTACCACACTGTCTTTTCCACCACTGAATGCCACATAGAATACATCGACCTTATCGCTGTATTCTATATAAGTATTATAAATCCGTTTGATTGTATCCTGTGCCAATGTGTCGATAATTTCCTGGTTCTTCGCAATCATGGCCGGGATGTCAACAAAACGCAGTGGGGCATTATCTGGTTCAGGATCTTCGATCAAAATCAGCTCAGGCGCAGTATAGATTGATCCCCCCTTTGTTTTAGCAACACGCCTGCCACGATATATATAATTATTTGCTTCTGTGAATATTCCGGTGCGCTGAAAGCGCAAATCCGGTGAACTGGAAATCACCAGTCCGGCCGGTGGAAATCATAAATACGTGTATTCCGGTTCAACGGCACCGCCGTTCCGGCGGTGGAAACCACCATT
>Ga0256404_1012458_pt1 | contig 11058 bp, 25 predicted proteins | sample RumenRJG_01DNA_FD_185990 | JGI IMG/M metagenome (GOLD analysis project Ga0256404, IMG submission 185990) | Bovine rumen microbial communities from Lethbridge, Alberta, Canada - RJG_01 | ecosystem: Host-associated > Mammals > Digestive system > Stomach > Rumen | place: Canada: Alberta | collected...
TAACCAGATACATACTCGGAATAACGAGCATATATGTTGTATGTAATGTCTTCAGGAGCGGAAATTTCAATGAAACTTTCGTTTAATTTTTTAATGCTTATATCTGCCATTATTTACCTAATTTTTCTATTATATCTTTGACTATGGCATTATAACCTTCTTCAGTTCCGTTAATTTCTTTGTATTCCAAGTCATTATCAGTTAAAAATGCCTTGATTTTTCTGTCTATTTCTTTGGCTTCTTCTTCGGTTTGATTTCTGCCATTTGGGTTATAAGGTTTAAATCTATTTACAAACAAATTATAAGTATTCTTGTATTTCTTTGCTTCGTAGATACACACGTCTTGGTATGGTTTTTCGGTTGTGTACATCGCACCTATAGCAATCGGAGAATCTGTCACCACAACGTCTACCTTGCCCAGCAAACGGGTAATCTTTAAACATTGTTTACCGGTAACATAAAGTTGACAGTGTTGTAATGGGAATTGGTCTTCTTGCCAAACTCTATCTTTGGCATATTCGGAAACATACTCACAATCAACACCTGCCATTTTCAATTTTGCGAAAATATAAGCGGCACCAGTAGATTTACCAGCACCAGGACCTGCATACAAATTAACTAATAATGTATTTTTCATAAATTCACCTATGATAATATGTATAATATAGAAAAAGAACTGGGAGTGATGTCCCAGTTCTCATTTTTTATTATTTTATTTGTACTTAGGTCTCAGTTGTGTCTTCACCAGGTTCTTCTTCAGGAACATCTGTTGATTCGTCAGTCTGTCCATCAGTTTCTTCTGGTTCTGGGCACTTAATCAAACTCAACACATTTATAAGTTCATTCTTGAACTCAGACCAATCATTGAACTTTGTGCTTTCTGTTGGTGTAGTCAATGTTACAGTTTGGAAATCATAAGAAAGCAAAATCTCATTATCATTGTTGAAGGTAATCTTGTAATTTGGCAAATTCTTTTCGTCAATTACTTTACCAACATCATTGTATGGAACTTCAAAATCTTCCAATGTTTCAATGATGTCAGTTACACCTTCAGCAATCGTGATGGACTTATCGTCAAATGAGTTCATAAGTTCTTCGTGATTCTTCTTTGTGTCTTTTGTTAGTTTTGTGATTTTCTTTTCAAGTTCTACACAGTCTTTTTGTAGTGCTTGAATTCGTGTGTTGTTTCGGCAAACGAGAAAGAACATATAAATGAATAGTCCTAACTCTATTGCTCCTGCAATTATTTCTATCATATTTTTCTCCTTTATTGTAAATTTAGAATAAATTTTATTATTTAGAAAAGAAAGTGTATTTTTGTGAACTTAAATGTCAATGATATAGTCACTGTGGGTGGTTTTGATTTGTTCCCTTTCCCACTTTCCGTCCTTTACTACACTAACATCTGTGTATGGGTCTCCTTCACCAGGATATCCATAAGGGTTACACAAAATTTTTATCTTCTTTCCAGCATCGTTTTCAAATTCGCAAATCTTTCTATTATGGATATGTCCGCAGGTCCAAATTGTGTCCTGTGTTATCTTGTTAAAGAATGGACTGCCATTAAAATAGAAGAATGTATTTGTTGGATGGTTTCTAAACTCAAAACTTATTCCAACTTCAATCGGTGCGAAATGACAAGCAATAACCTTTGGATTTTGTGCGATTATGTTGTACATTTTAGCTTCATAATCAGTCCAAATTTCGGATGCTTTCTTTTTGACCTTCCAATGTCTACCGTCAAACCAGTCAATCTTCCACTTGAAATCATAATCTAGTCCAGGTCTTGCTTCACACTTCAAATCAGTAGTCATCATTGTGCCACCAATCCCATTTACAATGTTTCCTTCTAACAAATGAACATTTGGGAACTTCATACAGTATTCCTGCATTTTCTGTATCTTTTGTTCGGAAGTATGGAATTGTAAATTAGACTTAGACATCGTAGCACCACGGACAATCAAATCGTGGTTTCCAAGTGTGAAATAAACTTGTTCGTATTTCTGTGAGAGCCACTTGATTACTCTTGTGAATGTCAAGTAATCGTTTGCTATATCTCCTGAAATCAAAATCGCCGGAGTTGAAGGAATGCTCTGAAAATCCCACATCCAATCCATTGTTTTCATAACAAGTTCTTCAGGTGGGTCTATGCTTGATTCTTTGTAAGATTTATCACAACAGCCAAGCCACATATCAGGATGTATATCACTTAAAACTAAACACTTCATTTAAAATCCTCTTTAATACTTTCTAATTTCATTTCTGCTATAAAGTCTTTAATTTGTTTTTGAATTTTAGTTAAACGATTTACTACATTATCTAATACAAGTCGCAACATAAATTCATTCAATGTATTCAAATCCAAATTTCTTGACTTGTAAGACTCAATAAATGGAAGTCCAAGTCCATCATTATCAAGTCCTTCTAGTGAAATCAAATCATAAACAGAAACCGTCCCTTGTGTTCCATACACATTTAGAACAGTATCATTTGCTATATAAATGTCCTTTGGAAATAGGGCTTTGTTCAGCACTATTTCAAATCTTTGCTCACTATTCCCTTCTAGTGCGAAATAGGATGGATAAGTGGCAAATATAAAATCTTTAAGTTCATTTGTATTCATAATTTGATAAATATAGTAAAATTGTTAAATTGTTCAATATGTATAAGGAAAAAATATGACCGATTTTAAGCTTACACAAAATTTCAAGTTATCCGAATTTACAAGTACTGATTTGACTCCATATCAAATTGCGCTTGTTCAATTACTCGCCAATAACTTACAGAAAGTTCGTGATTATCTCCAACAGTTCAAAGTAGACCAAAACAAGAATGTCAGTGTCGGCATTTCTAGTGGGGTTCGTACTCAATCTGACTATGATAGACTCATAAAGAAAGGATATAACCCAAGTAAAACTTCCGACCATTTCTGCGGGCTTCAGTTAATGTGTAAACCTTGTATTGGAGCAGCAGATGTTTATATCAAGAACTGTTCTTTGAAATTGAAGGATATAGCAGCTAAAATCATTGAGTTAGACAAAGCAGGTCAGGTTGATTTTGGACAAGTTATCTATGAATACAATCCAGCTACTAGATCCGAGTGGATTCATTTGGGTAATGACTGGGAAAAGGTCTTTTCCGACCAAGGCATTATTGACAGTATAAATAAAACTCGCAAGAAATACTTAATGTCTTTGGATAACGGGAAAACATACAGAGACTTTAAATAATTGAGTGTGTGTTCATATTGTACTCAAACCAGTACTTTCTCAATGTAAAATAATTTTCCATTAAGTCTTTTTCAAATTCTTTAATGTCTGAATATGTTATATCTGTTGTGCAAGTACAGGGTGCTAAAAATGAATACTTCACTGGTTTAAACAGAGTCACTTCATTCCCAGTTACAAACACAATCAAACGAGCCAATGTAAAGTTAATGTTTTCTTTATTATCTTCATAAAAGACTTTGTAGAAATCTTTATATGGATAATCTTTAAAAACTTTGAACCCGAGTCTAGTACAAACTTTGTAAAATTGTTCTTTTGTAATCATATTGTTCTGGTGTTTAGTCTTTCGTAATACTTGAAAAAGTATTTTTTCATTGTAAATGTATTTTTCAGTAAATCTTTTTCAAATTCCTTTTGGTCATCATACTCTTTTGAGTGGCAAGTGTCAGGCGTGAAATAAGTATAAGAAACTGGCTCATACAAATTAACTTCTTTTGGTGAATACGAAGCATCAAAATAACGGCCCATTTGTTTAGCCATTTTCGGGTCATTTCTGTAATACAAATGATAGAACGTATTGTCATCTGTGTATACTTCATATCCACAGCGTTTGGCAATCGTGTAAAATTGTGCTAGAGTTATCATTAAAAATCTTCTCCCATAGCAACCATCTTTCTAGCAACTGGAATTAGTTTGTACAACATATCGTGGTATTCTCTCCATACAGCATCAGTAGGTTGTTTATCATTTTGGAACAACATAAATGCGTGTGTAAAGGCACAGTGTTTCTCTTTGTAAATGTTCAATTTAAGAACAAGGTCATACAAGTTATCACCTTCAAATCTGGTGCATTCCATTCCATCTGCGTAAACAATAATCTTAAACATTATTCAAAGTCTCCTTCAAGTTTAACCAATTTTGATTTAACTTGGAATTCTTTATACTGACGAGCCATTTCTTTTTTCATTGTTTCTTCAGTCCAATCTATTCCTTTAATTATGAATGTATGGTTTGTTTTCTTACGAGAACCATAATGCTGGTTTGAAGAATAAACTCCACAATCGTCAAGCAACCAATCGTGAACACCTGGGTCATAAAAAATTTTAAAATAGAATCCAGCAATATCTGGTTTATTTTTCTGTCTATTCCACCAGCAACCATCTTGTGTACATTTTTCCTGAACATCTTTCAACCAGCCCAGCATTTCTTCCTGGAAACCTTCTAGTGTTACAAAATCGCCTATTATCATTCAAAATCCTTCTTCATTTTTTCTAGTTTGCGTTCTAATTTATGGTATTTTACAAAAATCTTACTTGCTATATCTCTACTCAAAATTGGAAGATACGCTTTAACCCCAGGACAACTGAGTGTGCCATCTTCATTTGACAAAACTATCTTAAATTTGTCATTCCCAGTTGTTACAACATAATGAGTATCAGGTTCTAATCTCGCACCATCGTTAATTGGAACAATACTAAACTTATCCAAATCTATAATGCCACCAACCAGATAAAAAGGTTCTTTTCTCCTGGATTTTTGATATAGTCCACAATTCAAATCCATCTGGTCTTTGAACAAATTATACATTGTCATATTCGGATAAGCATTGTATTTTTTAAGTTGTGAACAATGACAAATTGTGTCATCATTACCATTACAACCGTGCAATAAAACGATACAGTTATTACCATATCCCATAACAACATTCTCAGTCATATAATAGTATTCATTCAGCATTAGTCAAAATCCCTACGGATAGATTTAAGTTTAAATTCCTGACAGAGTTTCTTTGCCGTTATATAGGTATCTTTTATTCGTGCTTCACATTCTTCAGGGTCTTCAATTCTGTAACACGGCTCCTGAACCCACTGCTTTACTCCATTTAGGTCATGCTGGTTAAGTACATAAACTGTAACCAATTCTGTTTTAAACCAGGTCGCAACAATGCTTCCACCAAATTTATTATTCCAAGCAGGAAACTTGTATTCATTCATTGGCCCGCATTGAACCAATCCATTTCTCTGACAAATTTCGTGAAATAATTTTTTACTAATCATTTGAAATCTTCCTTAATTCCTTCCAATTTTACTGCAACATCCAATTCTTTGCGCTGCTTAATAGCATTACTAACAATGTATTTTACTTTGTCTAAAACCTTATCAAGTGGCTCACTAAATGAAATTGTATTGTCATCAGTTTCAAATGGAAGTTCTGTGTGGCAATTTTCAAAAATGTATTTGTAATCTTCGGAATAAATGCTATTTGAACGAATTAACTTATTGAAAAAGACAACTGCGCTGTAATAGTGTTCATCATAGTCAAACATTCTAATTACTTCGCCGAATACAAAATTGGTTTCTAGTTCAGTACGATACTCAATGGAATCGCTAGTTCGTTTTTCTTTCAAACCCATCTGCAAACAGAGTTCACCAATCTTCTTCTGATATAAATTGTATTCTTTTTTTGGCATCAATTCTCGCATTAAAAGTCCTTTTTCATTTTCTGTTCTCTTATTTTGGTTTCGTATTCTTTGACCTTGAATTTTACCTGGTTAATCTTTTCTTCACACTGAGCAATAACATCAGCAATTTCTTCTTCAGTATTGTAGTGTATCAAATCCACATAATAATCAGTACAACCAAAATTTATTTTGTTTGGTTCTGTAAATGTGTGATAAAGAATTGGAATAATAAGGTAACCACTTCCGCTGCCATATAGAGTTACTACAATTTGCCATTCATCACCTACAATGTCAATAACTAAATCATCACCTTCAAACCAAATATAATCTTTCTCTTTACAAAGATTTTTCTTACCCAGGTCATAATGTCCGTTCAGATGTGAGTTAATCTTTCCTTTACGGTTGTAAAGTTTGTCCTTATCTTCCTGTGAAATTGTCCATCCATTATTCCCAAGAATTTTTAGGATAAGTTCAATTTTTTCTTCACGTCGCATTTACTTGTTCCTGAACATTTTGATAATTGCCTTCACAGCAGAAAGTTCGGCCTGGCTCAAATCATTTTCGTCATACCTGGACCAGTCATAAGAAACGAACAGGTCCAAAGAATCATAACCATTATGGGAGTTAATGTTTATGTTATTCGTAAAATGAATTTCAACCAAATCAGCATTAGACTTTTCGTCCTTAACTGTCAAGATGGTTTCTGTTTCCATATTCTTTGTACGAAGTTCAAAAACACAAGCATCAAAGAACTGGCGCAGATGTTCAATCGTTTGGTTAAATTCCTTGAGTTCCATTAGCATACCTCCACTTCTACATGACCAGCGGGTTGAATGGTGGACGGGTCCCGAATCCACAACGCAGAATCGTATTCACCCTGTCTCAGATGATGACCATCAAATGTCAAATAGTCTTTTCTCCAATCGTTCGGGTCATTCAGTGGAACGATACAAGCAGTATCACCAACAACGATAAGTTGACCCACAACTTCTACACCCGAAATGTTAATTCCCTTAAACATTGGGACTTGAATTTTTACACTTGCCATATTGTTACCTCTTTTATTGTTTGATTATAATATAGTAAATTACAGTTCCATTGTCAATAAGAATTTTTCGTTTTAATGTAAATAATTATTTACATAACACTGACCAGGAAACGTGGCAAGGAGACCAGAATAGTGTCCGATGCTAGGGCTATATCATTTTACCGAGAGAATGGCAGGAAACGCACAGTACTGTCAAAGTATGGAAAATTATAAATACATTATAAGGAGATTTACAATGGAAATCAAAGAAGCTAAAGAAATTTTAAACAAAAACGGATTTATTTTGGAAGATTCTGCTGACGATAAGTATAAAGCCGATTTAGCAAAAATGGGTCGCTATATGGCTAATCAGGGAACTGAAGACTATATCAAAAATGTTGCTAAATTATTCGCCAAAAATAATAAACTTTCTGTTGAAGAAGTAACTGGAATAATGCTCAATTATATGTTTAGATTTTTAGCCAAATATCAGGACCAAGGTTGTCCGGCAACTGCGGCTGCAACTGACGAAAATGTCATAGCAAAATTTAAAGAAGAAAGCGGGAAATAAATTTTCAGTATTTCCGTTTCCGTAACTCATACCGAAATACACAACTGCGAACGTCACAACAAACACCAAAACGATAAACACAGTAGCGCTTGCGTCTGAGTCAATAAAATTCTTCCACCACTTTTTCATTTATACCCCCAGTTCAAATGCTAGTGTTCCAAGTACCGGACTAACAGAAATTTCATTATCCCTGAATGTAAGAATGAGCAAGTAAATGAAATCCATCTTGTCAATCTTACAACGGTTATTCGTACAAAATTCATCAGTTACCTTAGTAAAATAATTGGTGTCAATCTTGTACTGCTTCGTAACGTTACAATCTTTGTCAATCACGATTTTAGTATTAACTACCTTCCGACTGACACCAAAATCTGACAAATAAGAACGACAATCAAAATCGTTTTCAGTGAACTTGTTCACAATCTTTTCCTGGAGCCAATCCTTTACCAGCTTAATACGTTCTTGTGTGAACTTGATTCGCTTTTCTTCTTCAACCTTCTGTGTTGCGGACAAATAGAAAAATTGTGAGGTCATTAGTGTTTCTCCTTATTGCGAAGGGTTTCATAAATTTCATTGAACTTTTCTCTAAGCTTTTCCTTATCCATAGTTTTATAAGTAAAGCCCTTATCAAATTCATCTTCAATGTATTTGCTTACAAGGTTTAAGAGTTCATCACAATCACTAGTGTTCAAGTGCTTGTACTGGGTATTTGGCTTTACAATACAAGTAAAGTAGGAGTAAGAACCTTCCAACCAATAAACATCACCATTAGTAATAGTGTGTCTAATTCTTGCAATCTTACCGATTGCATAAACATCATCTGTATGCGGAATGCCATTTCTTGCCATCACCAAATCACCCACTTTTGGGTTTTCTACCTTCTGAGGATAGTAGTCAATTACATACTTATTGGCTTCGTAGTATTTCTTGAAAATTCGTTCAGCAACTACCTTATAATCTTCTTTCTTTTTCCAATATTCCTTGATTTCATCACGATGAACATTTATAATGTTATAAGCAACATTTTCTCGGTCAAACTCCCGAGCCAACTTGAGCATATCATAAATAATTTCAGTGATTGCACAATTATAGGAGCTTAGATACTTCATTTTTTCTTCATAAGTTTTAACTTGTTCCATATTGTTACCTCTTTGTTAATATTTCTAAGTTTAATATAGAAAATATTTTAATAAATGACAAGTGTTTTCTTTAATTTTTTCATAGCAATTTTGTAATTCTTCATAATTGGCTGCATTCTTTCAATGTATTTAAGGATATTCAGCTTATCATTATCATCTTTTGGCGGAATAGTCAAGAATTTCAAGCCATTCAAACCAACATCAGGCAAATGCTTAACATCAGGGTTCATAGACTTGTTAAACATTTCGTTGTTAATTAAGATAACAGGCTTTACCCAATTTTCAATATGAACCTTTTCAAAAATCTCATAGGTTTCTTTTATCCAGTAATTCGTAAGGTTAAATGCTGATATACACAATAACTTACAAGATTCCACATCTTTAAGGAACTTATCAAACTGTTCATTGTAGTTGGAAAGATTGTAAAGGTTAGTGATGTTAATCATTGTTACCTCTTTTGTTTTGTTGTTTTCTAAGTTTAAATATAGAAAAAACTGTCTATTTGTCAATAAACAGTTAAGTTTAAATATGTAAAATATTGTTTACTTATTCTTTAAAAAAGTTTCATCAAACTTCTTTGCAATTTCTTTGCCGACCCAAGGTTCAACAATGTTCTTAATATTGTATTTGATTTCATTCGGTTTTGCGAAATTTGCCATAGTGCTTCTACAAGACATTAGTTGTTCTCCCATTGATAAAGGTTTCACCAGTAATTCCCAATTTCTTTGCCAAACGCTTAATCATTTGGGTGTTGGGTTTTCCATATTTCAACGGAAGTGGCTTAGGCTTGCCAACGAACATATTACCCTTGAAACCATATTTCGGCATCTTTGCTAGTTCTTCTTTGAGCTTTTTAATATCCATAATGTTACCTCTTTTGTTGTTTCTAGTTTAGTTTATCGGCAATTTAAAGGGTTATTATCTGTACAAGTACAACCACATTCTTGTTCAATTCGTATTGCTGTAGATGTAGAACGACCATTACCATTTGCTGCTGCTTGACTACGAATATTAGATGCACAAGTTGTATTACATTTAGAAACATTTTTATTAGTTGACTTTGTTATAGCCGAGCAAGAACAATTTTGGAATGCATAATTACCTTGTGCTTGATACTTAGCACACAATGAACGAAGATATTCTTCACTAAACCCACTATCATATGCTCCCATATCACAAGCCTGCTGTTCCTTTACATTATCACAAGTTTCAAAAGCCATACAATAGTTCAAGTCATTCTTGGTCATACCAACAATATTAGCCAAATAATATTCATAATCATTACAAGCCTGTGCCTTGGAAGAAATGTTATTCGCATTAAGAACATTTGCTGCTGCCATATCACAAATTTCTTCCAAAGACAATGAAACACTAGAAGAGCTAGGACGCTGAATAATGTTAATACTTGAACTTGATTGAATTATGATTTTAGTAGCACTGCTACTATAAATTGGATTATGAACCGAAGAACTTGAATAAACCTTTTGAGGTGTGTAATCATATTCCGGTTCAGCTGACATACCATTGTCACCACAAGCAATAAACATTGTAGCGAAAATCATAGAAAGAATGAGTTTTTTCATAGTTGTACCTCGTTTGGCTAATTGTTTCTTTCTTTTACATAAGTAAATATAATAAAAATATATACAGTTGTCAATGAAAAAATTAAATAATTATGTAAAATAATGTTTACATATCTCCATCGTCATCTTCGTCTTCAAAATCTTCTTCTAATTTATTTTCACGAATTATTTGCTGTGCTTCTTTGTATTTCATATCAAATTTGTTCAGCGCTTCAATGAATAATTCCGTAGTGGTTACCCTAATCTCGTCTAAGGTTATAGTAGTGACGTACTCTTCAAGGTTTTTGTTATAATTGCCAATCACACAATGCGGATAAACAGTGGCAGTGCCGTCAAAGTACTCGCAAACAACGGCATCTTTCAGCATATAGGTATTATCTTCGTCAGTTAAACCAATATATCCACTGGATTGGCAGATTTCATTGTATTCAGTTCTGTTCATTACTTCTCCACACATTTAAATGTTGCGTTCTTCGGTGGGTTGAGAGTGAAACCAATGTTTACAGCACTGTATTCACAATAAATCATTACCAGCGCAGCAAAGATTACAGAAAATCTCAATTTAGGATGTTTCTTGTCTTTTTCACCGTCCAAATAAACTCCAGCTAAACCACAGAAAATTAAAAGAGTGAAAAACACAACAGTTGCGATTACAACACCGGTCTGAGTAAATGGGAAAATGATAGGCATTGTTAGTTCTCCTTAATTCTAATCAAATGTTTGTTTTCAATTTTGAACCTGTAGTCAGGCCAAATGTGATGCATAACTGTGAATAGAACAGTCTGTTCAAAATCGTTTTCAAATCGCTTATCAGTCAAAAGCAATTCAACTGACCTGTCATCGTTACCATCTGCATTCATTTGAAAGCAAGCATCCAAACAAACTTGTCGGCAGCTTTGGCACAACTTTCTGTCATTAGCGAAAATTTCTTTTGTGTCAATAGAAGTAAAAATTGCCATTAGTTTATCTCCTGAATTAAAGAAGTTTCCAGTGAATGTCATTGGCATTCGGATGACGGACAAACACATCTTTTAATGCTTCAATGAGCAT
>Ga0256404_1012459_pt1 | contig 11057 bp, 11 predicted proteins | sample RumenRJG_01DNA_FD_185990 | JGI IMG/M metagenome (GOLD analysis project Ga0256404, IMG submission 185990) | Bovine rumen microbial communities from Lethbridge, Alberta, Canada - RJG_01 | ecosystem: Host-associated > Mammals > Digestive system > Stomach > Rumen | place: Canada: Alberta | collected...
ATCTCCATCATTTATATCTGACTGTTTTATATTATGGTAATATTCTCTTTCTGCATTAGAAAGATAGCACCTCTCAATTATTTCTAGATTTGATGTTGCTTTTTCAGTCAAAAAAACAAATTGTTTACCTAAATTTGTAGCTGCTAAGCAATGTTTGCACTGCTCATCAGTTATTAATCCATCGATAAATTGCTCAATTATACGATACATTCTATTATCTGCTATCGGAGCATAAACATAATCAGCCTTATTAACCTTATCAATTATTTTCTTTATAAGTGGATGATCTCTATATGCATCAAGTGTTCCTCGATAATATGCTATAGCTAACATCCATTCTTGATTTACATCAAAATTTACTTTTTTTAAATCTTTATCATTAAGTTTAATCATGTAAATGCATGATGAAGGAAATCTTGAAACGAATGATGATGCTTGATCACTCGTTTCTCCACAATAGAATCCTCTACCAAAATCATTATTTTCTCTACCACAAAAAGGCGAAATAGTACCTTCTATTGTAGTTCTTGCACCGTGAAATATTATTTTATCATTTGGATTTTCTTCCTTATACAGCATTTCTTTTATGTTATTAAGTTTTATTCCTTTTTTGTATGCTAAATCATATATTTTTTCTATTGTATTATCAGATGGATAGTTTTCACCATTTTCTATTCTAATTATTGTTCTTTTTTGAACACTGATACTGTTAGCAATGTCCTCTTGTGACATATCTAACATCTCACGTATAAGCTTTAAATCCTCATTTATTCTATAATTCATACTATTCATCTCCTATCAATTATATTGTGACACATGTCACCAACAAGTTCAACAAATTTATCTAGTGCTATATGTCACCAACAAGTTTAAATATTAGAAAAAAAGGATTTATCTAGAAAACTCTTAAAATCCTTTATTACGTTTATATATACAACATGTATGTCTCAATTAAAACAAGGGTTTAATGCTGACAAATACCTAAAATATGTTTCCTAAGACATCTCGTTTTTTTGTTACAACCCTTAGTTGAAACTACTTAAATGCTGACAAACTTTGAATATCGATTGAATCGCTACAAACTCCAATTATCCAAAATAAGATTAAAATGCCTTAAAATATGCTATTTTTAGCTATTTCGAATTATTTCTTTGTCAGCAAACAAACAGTTTCGACATGGGTGCAGACTGTATTCGTGCTGAAAGATGCTCGAAAAGCAGAGGTTACAACTTCATAAGTGCTGTTTTTAAATACATAAAATTAAATCTCCCTACGATAATCTTATTGTTCAACTTTTACTTTCCAATAGCCTGTTTTATTAGAACCAACATGTTCAATTAAGCCACGTTTTTTAAGCGAGAAATTATATTATCAATAGATGTCTTCCCTAAATCACATTTTATCGTAAGTTCGTTTTTAGTAATATTTGGATTATTTCTAATTTCTGCTAACACTTTTATTTGGTAAATATTGAGTGATTTATCACCCACTTTATTTAATCCATTAAATGGGATTGTAACTGCGAAAGTGCTGACTTTATTTAATATAATATCCCCCACTGCTTCGCGATCCTCTAAACTCACAATACTTTTCTAAATGTCTTTTAAGTGAGTTTTTAATTCTATCAATTGTTGCATTGCTATCTTCTTCCACTATTATCTCTAATAATTTAGGAACATTTAATCCTTGATGATTTTTTATTGTTCTCATAACCAACAAATCAAAATCACTTAGTGCATCAGTTATTGGGTCACTATAATTCATATTTGGCAATTTTAAAATAAAGAAGTTTTCGCTAGGATCAAATATTGGCTTTTTATCAGTTCCTTCATAAGCTTTTAAAATTCTTGGAATACCAGTACCAAAATTTTCTATATAATGCAATTTACTTAAAATATTAACTAATCTTGGATTCCTATATGTCTGTACTCCTGCAAGTATTTGTTCCAAAGTTCCTTCATATATTCCACCTGGGTTAGTAATTTTTAATAAATCATCATAAAACTCTATTAATTACTTTGACTTGGTGATTATCTCTACTACGAATTAATTGATTTAAATATTTATCTCTTTTAAACATGATAGACCTGCCGTTTCTCTCAGTACTGAGGTTTTTGTCAAGTCTATTACACACACAATTAAAAGGTTTAAAAGACAAAATCGACATTTCTCTCAGTACTGAGGCTTTTGTCGATGATATCGTTGCAAAACGTTTATGCTTTTTGTCTACTGCTTAGTCTACTTTCTAATTTTTGATTATTAGAAAAAAATATATAACAGCATACTGCAATCGCCTACTCTTATCGGCATTAATGCTTTATTATGTGAATATAATAAGTGATAGAATCTATCTCTTTTTTACTCGTAGACATGCTACAGTCTCGATGTGGGTGCAGTTGTAATAAATGCTGACAAGCCCCTATTTTTCAGGGTGTACGACTATTGTAGTGCTGATATTTTATTTTAAAGTATTATTCAACTTTATGAATTTTGTATCATTCATTTGTTCGTTAGTGACATATTTACCATCTTTAAATAATGCGTATGTTGTAATAGGTGTAGGAGCATTTTGTGCTTCTTCCTTACTATTTATATGAACTGCTTTAAATGGAATATTATTATCTTTAGCTGTTTGTTCTACAATTGGGACATATTTTCCATTGAATGGACATTGATTTGTATAATATAAAACATAGCCTGATTCTTCAATATGTTGGTGTTTTGCACATTCTTTAAACATTGGCTTTGATGCATTCTTATCAAATGGAAAATACCATAACTGTATTCCATTATCAGCTTCATCTGCTACTTCAAAACCTTTATATGTTAAAAATTTGGGATCAGCTAAAAATGGTAATTTCTTTTTGCTAGATAAAATACATAATCCAAGCTTTCCTTTTGACTTAGAATCTTTAATGCAAGCATCTAATAAATCATTTGAATAGCCATGACCTTTAAATGATCCTGATACCCATAAACAATCTATATACATGTAACCATTTGCATCTAATGGATTCCAGGCGTTTTCTGCTGGTATATATTCTATAAAGCATTTACCTCTTTCAACTGATTTTAAAAATACTAATCCATCATCAAATCTATCTTTTAACCACTTCTTTTTCGATGACACTTGAATATCATTATTATTAGATATCGCACAGCATATATGTTCTTTTTCTAAATTATCTTTTGTTACTAAAACGTACTCCATTCTTATACTCCTAAATTAATCTTTCAAACATCCAATTGCTTATTTATCTTTTCCCTTTGTCATAAGGTTTCCCTAATGATTGTGGTCCAATATTTTTCTTACTTGTGAACACTAAAACGACTAAACACACTACGTATGGAAGAGCTAAATAAAAGTAAGATGAGATACCTAAGTTAGCTAAGAAATCAATTGATGGATACACCACTGATAAAGTCTTAAAGATGGAGAAGACGAACGCTCCAAGAAAAATATATAAAGGTTTCCATTGACCAAAGATTAAAACCGCTAAGGCGAGGAAGCCAAATCCACTAGCACCGTTTGCGAATTCCCATTCCGCGTTCATGGTAATAAGCAACAAGCCACCAAGACCAGCAAAAACACCAGAAAGAAGAACGCCCACATATCTAGTTTTAGCGACGTTAATTCCTAAAGAATCAGCACTACTAGGGTTTTCACCACAACTTGATAACCTTAAGCCATATCTTGTTTTGTAAATAACAAAATAAACAATTGGGATTAATACTAGAACAATAAGAACTAACCAATTAAATTTAACACCTTGAATACCAAACAAATCGACGTTAAAGATACTATAGAATCTAGTGAAATTTAATCTTGAATTACCAACAGGTAAAGCTTCAGTTTTTGTCATTTGTTTGATAAGCACTACTGCTAAAGCAGTACTTAAAATATTAAGCGCTGTTCCAATTAAGGTTTGATTGGCTTTAAATGTAATACATGCTAAGGCTAATAAGAGCGAATATAATCCCGCGCCAATAACTGATGCGAGAATTACAATTAATGCTGCTAATCCATCAGGAATAGAAATAGGCAACACATACATCATTACTCCACCAATAAAGGCACCAAAGGTCATACAGCCTTCCAAAGATAAGGCGAGCGTACCACTTTTTTCAGAGAACATTCCACCTAAAGCGACAATACTTAAAATAGCGATATAAGCAATAAGAAATGAAACTATAGATAACGTTATTATCATTTTTTATCCTCCTTGCCTATACTTAATTTGTTAAGTTCAATTTTCAAGTCGTACTTAGACACAAACTTTTTGATGAAAAGAACAAAGCCAGAAAGATAGATGATGACCGATGTCATAATTGAAGCGACTTCTGGAGAGAAGCCTAAATCAGTGATCATCGATCCACCTTCAGTAATATGAACGATAAAGTATGAGGAGAAAATTACTCCAATTGGATGCAATCCACCTAAGAATGCGGCAGAAATTCCTTGAAATCCAATATCAGGTGGTACTGAAGATAACTTCCAAGATGTAAATCCATTTTGTAAATTAAGCGATGCTGCAAGTCCGGCTAACGCGCCTGAAATTGCGGTTGCAATAAGAATATTTTTAACTTTGTTAATACCAGCATAGTTAGCGGCATCGCGGTTTAATCCTGTAACCTTAAGTTCATAACCAATTGTGGTCTTTTTAAATAAAACAAAGATAATTGCCACTATAACTAGGATTAAAATCATTCCTAAACCTACAATTGAATTTCCAGCAAAGAGTTTATCTAAGCCAATTGATGGAATAAATGCATTTGAAGTATTAGAAATGATAAAAGATTCTGAGTGGGATGAATCCCAAACATTAGAGTTGCTTGTAAGAACACCATTAACAATATATAAAGCTATCCAGTTTAGCATAATCCCGGATATAACTTCGTTAACATTAAAGAATGCTTTTAATAAACCTGAAATCATCGACCATATAGCGGCGGCAATCATGGCGATAATCATCACTATCCACCATGGCCAGTTTGCATCAATTCCCAAAAAAGAAATTACCAGGACAGCAATAGAATATTGTCCAGAACCACCAAGATTAAATAATCCTGCTTTATAAGAAACAAGGATTGATAAACTCATTGCAATTAATGGAGCGGTCTTAGCAAGTGTTTGTCCAAAGTAATTGAGTCTATCTTGAGGGCTAGAGAAAATTAAATAATTTCCTAAGACACTAGTCATGCCATAAAAAGCTTCTTTTGCATTAATGCAAAGTAAGATAATAAATCCTAAAATTAAGCCTAATAAAGCGCACCACAAAGAAGCGACAACAGTCTTTGTGGCTTCCTTTTTAAGGAGTGATGAGAAAAATGATTTAATTATATTCATGCTCACTCTCCTTAATGGCATTTACTTTGTCTTTTTTCGCGCCAGACATATATAAGCCAAGTTTTTCTCTAGTGACATTATCTGGAGTAAATTCACCAACTATTTCACCTTCATACATTACTAAAATACGGTCTGCTAAAAGGAAAACCTGATCTAATTCTAAAGAGACTAACAAAATTGCTTTATTAATTTCTCTTTGTTCAAGAAGAAGACTATTGATTCCTTCAATCGCCCCAATATCTAGGCCTCTGGTTGGTTGAACGGCGATTAATAAATCTTGGTTACGTTCTACTTCTCTACCAACAATAATTTTTTGTTGGTTACCACCAGACATTTCTCTTACGATTGTATTTCCGCCTTCACTCGAGCGAATGTCATATTTTTCAATTAAATCATCCGCGTAATTCTTAATCGATTTTTCATTGATGAAAAAGCACGTAGAGAATTCTTTTTCGTAATATCTATCTAAAACTGAGTTCTCATAGATTGAGTAGTCGAGGACTAAACCATATCTATGTCGGTCCTCGGGAATATGTGAAATTCCTGCTTTAATTTTGGCTCTGATGGAAAGTGAAGAAATGTCATTTCCGTCAAGCAAAATAGTGCCACCATGTGACTTTTGTATGCCAGTTATTCCATATATAACTTCTTGTTGGCCGTTTCCATCTATTCCCGCTAAAGCGACTATCTCACCTTTTCTAACATTAAATGAAACATCATTAACGATCTTCTTTTTAGTGAATGGATCAATCATTTCAAGATGTTCAACTCTAAGGACTTCGTCACCAAATTTTTTATTAGATTTACTTTTAAATTCTTCAAGCTCTCTACCTACCATTAAGGCTGAGATTTCTTCTTTAGATGTTTTCTTTGTTTCTATAGTGTCAATATATTGGCCTTTTCTAATGATAGTGATTTCATCACTAACATCAAAGACTTCATTAAGTTTATGAGAAATAAAAATAATTGATTTACCTTCTTTTTTAAGATTTCTTAAAATCTGTAAGAGTTCTTGAATTTCTTGTTCGGTAAGAACTGCAGTTGGTTCATCAAAGATGAGAATATCGTTCTTACGATAAAGCATTTTGATGATTTCTACTTTTTGTTGCATCTCAACAGAAATATCTTTGATCTTCTTATCTAAATCGACCTGTAAGCCATATTGCTCAATAATTTTTGTGACTTCTTCTCTAGCGGTTTTATAGTCGATAACTTTAAAAATATGTTCATTTAAGTAGTTAATAGACCTCTTGAAAATATTTAATTTTCCTTCATATTTTTTAAGAGTTTCATCTCCTAAAATAATGTTTTGTAAAACAGTAAATGTATCAACCAGCATAAAATGCTGATGGACCATGCCAATATGTAATCTAGTTGCTTCGTTAGGATTAGTAATTTTTACTTCTTCTCCATCTTTTTTAATCGTTCCTTCATCTGGTTCGATTAGGCCAAAAAGGATGGACATAAGGGTTGATTTACCCGCGCCATTTTCGCCACATAAAGCTAAAATAGAGCCTTTTTTAAGGCGGATATTTATATGATCGTTTGCCAAAATATTACCAAATTTTTTGGTAATTCCAAGCATTTCAATAGCGTAAACTTCCTTCATATTACTTTATTGAACCCTCATAGTTTACATGCGTATATTCACTTACTACTGGTACTTTACTAATATCAGCCGAAACTTTTTTAACCCCGTTCATAATATCTGAGACTAAAGCTTTATAGTTTTCGATTGTGAAGTTTTTCATTCTCCGCTCATTCATTGGAAGTTGAACGTAATTGAGCTCTGGGTTTTCACTTGAAACGAGTCCAAGATAGTTAATACCTTTTTCCCAAATATTGTCTTTATATAACTCTTCTAATTTAGAGACTACAGTTTGTTTTATGCCTTTCATTGCACTTGTAATACACATGCCGGGTTTATAGTCTCGATCAATAATTGGTCGTTGATCGCTATCAACACCAATCATATAGCCATTATTTTCTTTTGCCGCTAAAGCGACAGAAGTATAAATGCTTCCGCCACAGGCAAAAACTATTTCGGTATGATTTACTTTATACCAACCATCAATATGCATATGTATTTCGCTATCGCCAAAGAATTGACCACCATAAACATATTGAAGATCAATATTTGCGCTTAATTCTTTAGCAGCTTGATCAATTCCTTGTACATAGCCATAACCAAACCTTATAACTTGCTCGGCAGCCATGCCACCTAAATAACCAAGTTTTCTAAATCCTTCTTTTACAGCACCATAACCCGCTAAATAACCTGCTATTTCTTCGTGGTAATTATAAACAGTAATATTGTCTGTTAATTTAAAACCCATTGGAAAATCGCCTTCAGAAATATCTAAACCAATAAATTTAACTTCTGGATGTTTTGGAGCTACTTCTGCAATTACTTCGCCTAAAGCGTAGCCTGGGCACAAGATGACATCATAACCACGATCAATTGCTAACTTAATAGATTTAATACGTTCCGCTAAAGAAATGCTTGTTGGCTTATAGTAACTAAATTTAATGTCATATTGTTTGCACCATTCTTTTGCACCTTCATAACAAGCTTGGTTAAACGAAGCATCATTAACATCAGAAAAGTCAGTGACCATAGCCACTTTAAATTCGTCTTCTTGATTTTTTGTAATTGCTCCAATGGAAAAGACAAGAACAAAGAATGTTGTAGCGACAACAAGTAAAGCTATAAGCATCTTCTTCATGACCACAATTATATAAAATATCAGATAGAATTGTTTAGTTTATGTTTTTTTAAAACAAAAAGTTTACCAATTTACTTCCACCACTCACAACAACTTTATTGTATTGGAATATGTAGTTGCCACACCTTACAACATAGTTTGTTCTTATCTTTTCCACTACCCGAAACAAAGTATGATATGGTTATATAGTAGAAGGATTATTAAAAGAATAGTGAATATAGCTAAGGGCGTGTAGCTTGGCTGGAGTAGTAAAAGAAAAGATCTAAGTTAAGTATTAGATCTAAGCTTTGTGTGTGAGTTATTGTGATAAAAGATTTTGTGTCTATTTGAATAAATTAGAGTGTGTGATTACAATTATTATCCTTTTTTATTTTTTTTCGTTCTGATAGATAAAAAATGCTTCATTCATATTATGTCGTGTTTTGAAGCATTTGCGAGCGTCTAAGTTGCAGTGTTTTTGGTGTTTGAACAAGTGCGATTTGGCGCGATGCGGAACTTGTTTCATGTTTTAAATTTATTGTGTGGCAAATATGTAAAAGTCTTATATAATGTAGGTAATTGGAGGATACTTGAATGAGAGAAGAATTACTTAAGGGCTTAAGCGAAGAACAAATCGCTAAAATAAAAGCATGTAAAAAACCAAGAAGAAATGCTCGCTCTTGCTAAACAAGAAGGCGTTGAGCTCACCGACGAGCAACTTGAAGCTGTTTCTGGAGGCAATTGTAGTAGCCGCCGTTACACTTGCGATCAATGTGGATCCGATCTTACAAGCAGATTTGAATATGGTACAGGAAGACACGAAGGATGGCACCATGTCAGATGCAATAAATGTGGCAACACATGGTGGGCAGAAATTTAATAAAACTTAGTTTATAATTAGTGCGGTAAAAACGCACTTTTTTTGTATGTGTCTTGACAATCAATCGTCCCGGGAGACAGCGGATGCTTAAAGATATGAAATGAAAATAGTTGAGTTTTGCAGGGTTTTTCAATTAATTTGCAGGGTTTTTGAAATTCGGTAGTCCTATTTATAAAGGGTTGCCAGTTCATTCTAGCAACTTTTTTATCATTGTCTCAATCAATCTAGTATAAGTGAGATTGGTTAATCACAAGGACCTATCCGTAATTTGCCGATTGTAGTTATTCTAACATGTCTAAATACAAAAGGATCATTAGCAGTGAAAAGAAATTGACGAGTTATCGTCTTTTTCTTTTGCTAATATTTTAAAATAGCAACTATGTTTACACTATCGAACAAATAGAGAAATTGGATAATCAAAATATTTTGCAATTTTATAGATGTTTTCTAAGGAACCCTTATATATAGAGTCATCAGAAGCGTTATATTTTGATAGAGTTGCTTTGTTAACTCCGGTTTTAGCACTTAGCTCTGTTAGGGAACACCCTTTTTGTTCACAAAGTAGTCTTAATATAGTTTTACGTTTATTAACCATATCAAAATAGTCCAACAAACTAGAAAAATCCATTTCGTGATAAATCAAATATAATTCAATCATCTTTGCTAATGGTAATTTCAAAAATATAAAAGAAAATGGCTTATGCAAACTTTTATGTAACTCAAAATATTGATATCCACACCAGTAGGCATCATTATATATTCCATAACTCGTATCACTTTGAATGTGATTATTTGTAATATCAAAAAAGATGGTTAAAATATCTTTATTAAAGTAATCATCATATTCATTTTCCTCTATTTTTGAAACAAGCTCACTTCTTTCTAAATGATGGGTAAATGAATAGAAATTCATTTTGTTTTGAATTGCTAAAACAAATAAACGGGCAAATAAATCCTTAATGTTATAATCATTCATAATCAATAATTAAATCTCTTAATCTAACTTCTTTAGAGTAGCGATCAGTATTTAGCAAATCAGCAAAAACCTTATCTGCCCCACTTTTGCGTTTATAATAATTATCTTTAGATATTTCAAACACCTCTTCATAATTATTGAAGTGAAGTAATTTAAACGCTCTTTTGGAAATAAGAACATATTGTTTTCCTAAATCGCCTGCAGCAAATATTTTGTTTAAAGATTCTAGTGTTATTTCACTTCTAACAAAAGCTTCTGGAAAGCGGAAATAACTATCATCAGCGCGATAACCGATAACAACATCATATAAGCTAATATCAAGAAGATACTTCTCTTCTAAATATTTTAATTCTTTAGGATAATTATTCTGCAAATCAGTAGAAATAAGACGATTATGCATTAATAATGCAACCCAATATAAAACATTGTTATATGGTGGAGTAGTCAAATCCAATATTTTTAATCTATCATCGCGAATGCTATAGCAATTAACAAAACCGTTTCCACTTCTTTTTGCAGCCCACTCTTTTGCTAACTCTTTATTCGAGCAGCAATAAAATCCTAGTCCATAGTCGTTATGGATATTGCCTTTTAAGTATTCGGGCTTTTCAATAATATATTCACTTCCGTGATAAATGGTTCTATTCATACTTAAAGTATACTTTGTGTACTAATTTTTATCAATTTAATATACTACAATATATCGTTTTTTCACTTTTAGGTACACAAACTAATACAAAATAGAAGTTTCTATATCGTATATCTTATATTCAATAGTGCCTTGATAATCAGAGATGTAATAGTATAACTCCATCCAGCTTGTTTTGCACAATCTCGCCTAACAATATTATGTCGTAGTTCGAAGTGCTTGCGAGCGGGCGAATTCAGCTTTTCTTTTGCTGCTAGGAAACGTGGCGTGTGGCTACAGTCAGCTTGATAGTATCTGCGTGGGCGTGGCAGTTGGAAGCTGTATATATTATATATAAGGACTTTGGGTGATAGCTTGGTCAGGAGCTATGTTTGCTGTTGGGTGAAGCTGTAGTAAGTAGCATTTAAATATTATAGGCTATCTTAAATAATCTTCATTTAGAAGGAACTCAACCGCCCCAATGGTTTCAATGCCTTTTTCATCTCTTCTTAATTTAATAG
>Ga0256404_1012462_pt1 | contig 11056 bp, 7 predicted proteins | sample RumenRJG_01DNA_FD_185990 | JGI IMG/M metagenome (GOLD analysis project Ga0256404, IMG submission 185990) | Bovine rumen microbial communities from Lethbridge, Alberta, Canada - RJG_01 | ecosystem: Host-associated > Mammals > Digestive system > Stomach > Rumen | place: Canada: Alberta | collected...
TTGTGTAGCAAGGTTTTAATAAACCCCCTGCTATGCAGGGGGACAACAGACGCTTTAGCTTACAGTAAAAACCTCCCGTGATATAATAACTTTGGTTCGCCAGCCAAGTTAAATATTACAGGAGGTGGTCCAAGATGGACATGAATAGTTTATCACATACAAAGTGGGAATGTAAGTACCATATTGTATTTGCGCCAAAATTCAGAAGAAAGGTAGCATATGGGCAATTGCGACAAGACATAGCCAACATTCTCAGCATGTTGTGTAAAAGAAAACATGTAGAGATAATCGAGGCGGAAATATGCCCAGATCACGTGCATATGCTGGTGAGAATTCCACCAAGTATGAGTATTTCGAGTTTCGTAGGGTACCTTAAAGGAAAGAGCACGCTCATGATATTTGAGAGACATGCAAATCTGAAATATAAGTATGGTAACCGACATTTTTGGTGCAGAGGATATTATGTAGACACTGTAGGAAAAAATGCGAAGAAAATTCAAGAGTATATTCAGAATCAGTTAAAAGAAGATTTAGAATATGATCAAATGACACTGAAGGAATATGTAGACCCGTTTACGGGTGAGCCGGTAAAGCAAAACAAATAAAAAGAGCCCATGGGGCTCAGTAGGGAAATGATGTTGCGGCTGGCGAACCTTTCGACGAGTCTTTAGACTCAGTGCCGGTAATATGCCCTTATAGGGCAAGAGCAAACCACCGGCTAAGCCGGTGGTGCTGATTTTTTCACTATTATTAAATAGATTACTTGAAGTTTTCTACTAATAATAGGTTTTTGTTTTTTAAAATCATAACACTTATTAAATCAATCGTTGGATTAAATATAGTCATTGATTTTAATTCTAGTTGTTAAGAATTATTCTTCATCTTCTTTTCTTTTTTTGTTAATTAAAGTGATTCCAAATAATCCTGCAGCACCTGTTAATAATGCAAGTAATGAGTTTACTGCGTAATCAGCTGTCTTTGGTGAAGAAGTCTTTGAAGATTTCTTTGTTGATGTTGTAGCTTTGGCAGCTTTTGTACCAGTGTCACTTGAAGGTTTAACTGGATTTGGCTTAACTGGAGTTGGATCTGGCTTAACTGGAGTTGGATCTGGATCTGGTTTTGGAACTGGATCTGGATCTGGTACATCTGGTGTTGCATCTGTATCATTATAAACTACTGCAAAATCAGATAAAAGTTTAACATGTAAAATTAATTCATTACCTTTAACTTCAATGTATTCACCATCAGCATTAGGTGTTGTTGTAATTTCACCAATAGTATCATGGAATCTGATTGCTTTATATCCAGTTTTACCGATTGCAGCCTTAGGTAAGAAGTATTTTACTGCAAGTGGAGCACCTAATTTTGTTACACTATTTTTATTTGTTGGTTCAGTTGCTCCATCTGGTGTGTCTGAAACTGTTCTTAAGAAATCAATTGAAATATAACCAGCCAATTTCAAACCTGATTTTTCAGCTAAAGCAACTTCAGATTCTAATGCTGTAGTCTCAGTCGTATCTGATGTACTGATATTCAACTTAGCATTTACATATTTACCGTCTTGATCAGATTTTGCAACATCTAAAACATCGTTTGCATCAGCTGCAGCATCTCCTTTATTTTCAACAGTAGCTTTAGAACCTTTATCAGTTTTTGCTTTTTCTAATCCATCATTATCAAGACGACCTGAAACTTCAATTTCAAGTTCCTCATCTGTTACACCAGTTGTATCAATTGAATATGTAACAACACCATCTTCAGGTGTCCCCTTAATTTCTGAACCATTAGCTGTTACAGTTACATCACTTTGCTTTGCACCTTCAGCAAGAGTAACTTTTAATTCAAATTTCTTTCCTGGTTTAACTGCTGCTGTTGATGTTAATTCTGCAGTACCTACTTTACTTGAAAGAGTACTAGATAGTTTAGGAGTGATTAATAAGTCTTCTTCTTCTGTAGAAATCAAAACTTTTACGGTGTCTTCTGTTGCAGTTACAAGCAATTCATAAGTATTTTCTGTTCCGTCTACTTTTGTAGCAGTAATGTCAGAACCGATTTGTTTATTTGTAGCAGCATTTATAACTTTTGCAATTACACTTTTAATTGTTTGACCTGCTTCTGATGTTGTAACTTGTACAGTGATTTCTGTAGGTTTATTTTTATCAATAACAACGGGCTTACTTGTATCACCTGCTCCGATAGTTGTTGATCCTATGGTCTTTGGAGTAACAGTTGATTTGGTATCTGTTGATTTCCCAACTGTAACTCTAGATTTTGTGTTGTCTTTTTCTTTGGTGTAGACATCTGCTTGTTGTGTATTTGCAGGTTCACCTAATAAGTTGTCGACATTTCCTGCTGTTATTTGAGTATATACTCCCTCTTTTAATGCATATTTTCCAATTACACTAGCTGGCCAATGAGCTTCTGTTGAGTTTTCAGTATCCTTTACAGAATTGCCATTAGCTTCTTTTTTGTAAGTACCGTCAGCAGCTTTAACATATCTCCCGTTTACTAAACTATATTTTTCTTCAGGTGGATCTTCAACAGCAAATTGCGTAAAATTATATGCATCAATATCAGCACTCTCGGGAGTTACAACAAGAGTGTAACCACTATCGTCATCACCTACCCAATGCTCTCCTCCAGTTGTCCATTTAAAGACTTCTGTAGCTGGTTCAGGGCTAACTGTAGACTTTGTATATTTATACATACCCTCAGGTAATTCACTGTTTGTCGCCTTAACCTCCTGAGCAAAGCTTCCTACAAGTGGTACACTTGGTGCTAAACTAGTGCCAACTACAGTAGCACTTAATAAACCTATTAGTAATTTTTTCTTTAAACCTCTTACCATTTTAGATATCCTCCTTATTATTAAAAATAAATTATTTTTCCTCGTTTTTGCTTTTGGATTTCAAGTATATTTCCCCTTCTCCAAAATAAAAACGTCTAAATATAACGATAAAATCAGGTTTTATCCCTATATCTAGACGCTCTCTGCAAAAATCTAGGATTCAAGATAACTACAAGTGTCAATGGATAAACCCATTCAAGTCATTCAATTTTTAAGTACTACATACAATTACTTTCTAAAGCTGATGCTTTCTAAAATAACTCTTAAATGTAATTCCTAAGCTGTTGATTAACCTTTACATTTTCTTTTTCGAACCAAATTCTTAAAAACTTTATAGATAAATTTTATTTTTTTTATAAGGTTTTTAAAATTTTTAATGAAAATTTAATGTCATTTCACTTTTAGTTTACCTTGGTGGTCATATATGAAGTAGAAATTAAGTTTGAATTAAGTTTTATTAAGTCAATAAATAAGTTCTAACTTTTTTGTCTATTTACTTTATTAAATCTTTAGATTTAATATACAATTAATTATAATCACATTTGTTTTTCTGTCAATAGCTTTTTTAATTATTTTTTAAGAGAAAACAAACGAATTATTAATATTGTGAATTAATGTTTTCAATTTTGTGCCTGGTTTGATGTTTCCAATGTGCCCTATAAGCGTTCATTTTACAGGCTTTTTTAAGTTTACCTTTACAATCATGTATTTCGTTTCATTGCAATAAAAAGTTTATAAAGAATTCTAAAAAATTTTTAAAAAAATATATTTTACCTAAAAAAAATAGGATTTTTTTCTGCTCTAAATAAACGATTTATAAATTATATTTCTTTTATCTTTATAAAATCGATGTTTTTAAACCACAATCTTTATTCTATCCCGTAGTGTATTCTGCGCACTCTAGGTAATTCTTTGCAACAAAAAATCCCCAACTATCGAGATGTTTCTACATTTCTGCGGAAACATTTCTCTCATTGGGGAATTTAAATCTTATATTAGATTATATATTTCTCGATCTATAACTCAATTCCATTCTCGATTAGCAACTCACGAGCTGTTTCAACTGAATCAACGCCCTGTGCATTCTTAACTGGAGCAAATTCTTTTTTACGATCTACCTCGAAAGATAAGCAATTATCCATCATATAAACCATGTCGAGAATTAATAACTCAAATTTGTATGCGTTAGGCTCTGTCGGCTTAACTAAATGGCCATCTTCTGCCATGTATGGAACTTTCTTTTTAACTACGTGGACAGGAAATTTATTGTCTACGATTTTCCAAAGTTTATCAACTCTGAATAAATAATTAAGAATAACTCCGAATCCGTATAAAAGTGTTCCTTTATCGTCTGTTGAGTATGCCATCTCTTTAGTGAGCTCGTAGTATTCGATGATTGATGGTTTGCCATCTTCTAAGCAAAGCGCTCCTACTCTCTCTTCTGGATCTGCTTTACGAACTACTTTGGCACCACACTCGTTACCTGAATCTATTGTTGCGCCGATGAATACTGGATCTGCGATTTTCTGTAAAACATTATCAACTGCAAATACGTTCAACCACTTGATATTTCTGTTATTTAAATCTTTGTCTAAGCCAGCTCTTACCATTGATGAGAACCAACCACCATTACCGTTTGGTGACATTGCAAGTGATTCTTTGGAATCTAATAAGATATTACCATCGAAATCCACTGATGGAACCATATCCTGTACAAAAAATTGAATATATCGCTCATCATATCCAAAATAATCGTGCTCTTTAAAAAACTGCTTTGTCTCTTTATCATTTTTCTCGCTAGTCATAATGTAAAGTGGCACATAAGCTTTTGCTTCATCTGTAACTTCTTTTAAGTTGCTGATAAGCTGTTCAAAAATGTAAAGTTCTCTATGGATTCCCATATTGAACATTCCCTTTGCTTTGTCAAAACCAAGTCTTGTTCCTTGTCCTCCTGCAAGAAGGATTGCTCCAACTTCGCCTTTTCTGATTGCTTCAAGACCTATTTCTTTATAATGATCTTTGTTTTTTTCAATATCTGAAATCTCCATTGCACCCAATGGTGAGAATTTACCACGTTTTTGACCTTTACCATTTATCAAATCTAGTAAAGACCAATCCATGTCATCAAGTTGGTGATCTAATTTATTTGGGATATTGTTTATATCTATATTGCTTAAGTAATTTTTTAAATATTTCTGATTAGAACTATTAAGCTTTTCTAGTATTTCCTTTTTCATTTTTTTCTCTCTTTCCTCAATTAATACTTAGACTAACGTAACTCTGTCGGTAAATCTTCCTTGATAAAACAAAATCACATCAATCTATAAAACATGCCGTTTTACGGTTTTTTTTAATTGTGCAAAGCAACATTCAATATACAATGATAACAGATTTTCTATGATTTTTCTATATGTTTTATGGATTTTATAAAATATATAAAAATTACATAAACTTTTTCTTAATAAATTGACACATTATACAACACCTACTTTAAGAATATATTTATTTAAACCTCTGCAAATAATAATTCGAGTACTTTGATAGTTCATTATCAAAAGAATCAAATCCCATTTCTTCAGCAATCGTTTTCTTATTTGAGAACAAATTTGTTCCCAATCCGAGACGATCACCTTTAATTTCAAAGCCCAAAGCTGCTAAAGTTGTTGGAAACATGTCCATTATTGTACCTTGTCTATTTTTTTGTCCCAACTGTGGTTTTAAATCAGAATTAATAATACAATTGTATACTGTTCTTTCTTCAGGAGTAGCTTTCTCAACCAAGTATTTATCCATTCTAGGGTGGTCACCTTGAATTATTATAACTGTATCATTGTAAAAATCTTGCTTCTTGCACCATTCAACAAAATCTTCTAATTGGTCATCTGTACATTTAATTATATCAGCTGTAGTTCCGTATGCATATTTTTCATCTTGTACAGACTTAGCATGAAATTTATCTACATAAGTATATCCACAAAGGTGACATCTATAGCCTACTGGAAAATGCGTATCACTTGTTAACATTGTAAAATTAAATGGTTTGTCTTTCTTGGAAATTCTAGTTAATTCTTTTTTTGCATATTGGAATAACTTTTCATCCTCAAATCCCCAACCAGCTTTATATTTTTTAGAAATATCTCCTTTTTGTTTTGCAGTTTTATAATCATAGATATCATAATTACCATGTTCTTGATAATATCTTCTTTTTCCGGCGAAGGTCGCATCAGATCCACACATAAATTCTTGGTAATAACCCTCTTTTTCAAGAATATCACCTAACGTAGTGACATTCTGAGCAAATTTCTTTAATTTATCAACTTTATTGTCCATATTTGGAAATTTAAAAGGTATTCCACTTGTTGCTGCAAACATTGAACCAAAAGTATAATCTGTACCAGTTGTATTTCTAATTCCTCTCATTTTATTATTTGTAGAAAAAGAAACATTCTCCTCAGCCAAATTCACAAGATTTTTCATCAAATCAAAGTCTTCTCTTTGAATTCCACCTTGACTTTTCTTTTCATAAGAATTTTCCATACTTTCTGCATAAATATATATCAAATTCTTCGTAGAAACTTGTTTTACACATTGATCAGGCATATTTCCTCCATCATTATATACAATGTCAATTTTTGAATTTTTTGTAATTTCTACCTTTTTAGGGTCTATATATTTTTCTTGATATATTTTCGTTGTTGACATTTGGTTTTTTACATATGCCATTATTTCGATCTTATCATTTGCAAAAAATAACGAAGCTATTAAATATATAGCTGTAAATGTAGATACATAAGTATGGAATTTCTTTTTTATTTTTTTCATTCTTTCTTCTGTATCTATGAAAATCAAATTTCGTTCACTTTTTTTCTTTATAATAGTCTCAATTACGACTATCAAAATAATAGCAAAAACAGCAAATACTATCCCCGGTATAGCCGCATTAACTACATCCCATACAACAACATTATTTGTACCTTTCATTGGTGATTTGAGCGTAAAAAGTGCTGCATCCAAACTTACCTTAATATTTTTTTCATACCATATACATAGTGGGAATATTATTGATGCCAAAAATATCATAATAGGTATCCATATATAAAATCCTACTGATAATATTTTTTTTACAATTCTATTTTCTATTATTTTTTTCCTACGTCTTCTGCTTTTCATATTCCTTATTACCTCTTTTACTTACTATCCTTGTATTGTAAAAAATAATAACATTACCTTTTTTAACTTATTTTAAGGCTAATAAGTGCTTTAACAGCACATACTATACTCAAATATTTTGCCAGCTGTATCAAACTATATGCTCCAGCACCATAAAAAACAATTGATGACTCCGCAAGCCATATCGTAAAGAATGTCACTCCAAACATAAGTACAAATGCACTTAAGATAATCCCTGTAATCATTAACCATATCTCAAAATTACAATATTTTTTCTTCACTAACTGATATAAAGTAATAATTGTTAATACAATATAGCTCAAAAATGATATGACATTAATATATTTAGAATACTCTTGGTACTTCTTTATATTGTCATTAGAAAACTTAGTTATGTTCTCTGCATAAGACACTTTAGGATCACCGCCATTTAATGAAAGATTTGCATATACTCCATACTCAGCTTCATATCTTCTAATGTCTACTTGGTTCCCATATGATTCAATTCTTGGGTCCATATAACAAAAACTATATCTTCCAACCTTTATTAAATTTTTTACTGTTAATTTAAAAAATCTTGGCATTTGAGATATTTCTATGCATCTAGCCTGTTTCGTAAAATAAATCCCTGATTTTGTTTTTATCTTACCTGATTGCTCAGCCTGTTTTAATTCTTTATGAACATTGCTCCAATACTTATTTGCAGTATTAGCATCTTTATAAAAATTTTTTTCTTCCGCAGCCGATCTAAAAATCCATGAGAACAAATCTCCCGAAATATCTCCTCCGTTTCCCCATCTATCATATATTTCTTTTAGTGGAGCTTCTATTTCCCTTAAAGACTTACTATTATTTAGTGCTATACTGATTGCATCTTTCGAAACCCAAATTATATCATTTTCATTTTTAGCATCAATTCTGTAAATATCTTGCATTGCATCTGCAAAATAAGATTGTGATCTGTCATTCACTACAAAAATGCCATAATGTTTTTTATTAACCACCATAATAGATAGTGTATATCCCATCAAAATACAAATAGGTACTAAATAAACTAATATTCTTTTACATAAGCTTTTAAATGATTTATCTACATTATTTTTTTTATTATTAAAGCAAAAAAGATTAATTATTTGCAATAACGTAACTACTATTACAAATGGCATAATCCAAATAGAATCTTCTCTTAAATGATAGAAAAAACCAAGGGCAATTCCTGCACTCACCGCCCACTTCAGCTGTATCTTAAGTCTATCATTTCTTCTAAAAAACAAGCCGATTAGCAATGAAAATGTTAAAACTACCATATCCGGAACTAATGTATTTCTATACATTCTTTGTCGAATTGAGTTATCTAAATTTACTGGATTAAACAAAATCAAAATATACATAACAGCTAGTACAAATTTATTAGGTATCTTCTTTTGAAAGGCCTTCACAAAAACATATGCTGATAAAACATCTAAAATACTTAACACCATAGAGTATGATAATCCAGATATACTATTAAACGCTAGCAAAAGGGAATATGAAATTCCCTTTACTAACGTTCTTGAATTATAATCTCCCAGATATTTACTTTCTTTTATTCTATCAGCAAACATATATAATAATCCATCATCTTCAACAAAGGCTGGGTTGATAGAATAAATTATTTTAAAATTTATTAAGATTCTGAATATAGTTACAAATGCTACTATAACAAAAAACAACTTTTCACTTTTTTCAAACACCTTGTTGCATTTAATATTCCTATATTTAGCAACAATCTCTTCAAATATATTCATTTCTTTCCCCTAAAAATAAAAATTAATGTTTTCTAAAAATAAAAATTTTACTTATAACATAGTTAAGCAAAATAACAAATACCTGAGCCACTACTTTTACAATAATGCTACCAAACCCAAGTATGTCTATAAACAATACAAGAATAGCTTCCTCAATAATTAATGTCACTATTCTACCTGAATAAAACGAAAACATTTGTATAATAAATTCTTTTATATTATTCGTTGGGGAATCAAACACCCATACTCTGTTAGTTAAAAATGCAAACATCACCGTTATTACCCAAGACAAAACATTTGCTAAAAGAACATTAAATCCTAATGAAACGTTAAAAAAAGCATACGTTGCTACACTAACTATAAAACTTAAGCCTCCAAAAAATAAGTATAACAACATTTCTTTGTTTTTTTTATAAAATGGTTCAAATATATTTAAAACAGGTAATCCCATAATTTTATCAAATATATCTTTTTTACCAATAGGAACCTTATCTTCTATTCTCATTTCTCTATCCATCATATTTTTCCTTCTATTGCTTATTGCAAGCTTCTATTCCCTCTTTAGTTACTCTGTTAAGATCCATTTCAAAATCTTGTCTATTTTTTGCATAGATAGTCTGCAATATCAAACCTGTAAATAATGACTGGAGTGCAGCAATAACTACGAATCCACAAACAACTAATGTTGGAATCTTTGGAACTAATCCAGTCTGTGTAAAGTTTACAAATATTGGAACGAAGAAAATTCCTGCAATTATCGCTAAAATCAAAGCTATAATTCCAAAGAAAGCCATTGGTCTATATGTTCTAAACAATCTTATAATTGTTCTAATAACTTTAAATCCGTCTGAATATGTATTTAATTTAGACTCACTTCCTTCTGGTCTATCTCTATATTCGATAACTGAATTTTCTACATACATATTTTTATCAATAGCATGGATACTCATCTCTGTTTCGATTTCAAATCCCTTAGATAATACAGGAAATGTTTTTACAAATCTGTAACTAAATGCTCTATATCCTGTCATTATATCCTTGATGTCGTTTTTAAATAAAAGATTAATACTCCCTCTAACTATTGAATTTCCAAAATTATGGAATGGTCTTTTGTTTTCTTCAAAATATGTTGATGATAATCTATCGCCAACAACCATATCTGCTTTTTTATTTAATACTTTATCAACTAAAGGCTGAACTTGATCTGCAGGATATGTATCATCCCCATCTACCATTACATAACACTCTGCATCAATTTCAGCAAACATTCTTCTAATAACATTACCTTTCCCCTGCTGATATTCGTAGCGAACTACAGCGCCAGCTCTTCTAGCAATTTCATCTGTTCCATCACTCGAGTTATTATCATATACATAAATAACTGCTTCTGGTAACTGTTTCTTAAAATCTGATACTACTTTTTCAATTGTTTTTGCCTCGTTATAACAAGGAATTAACACCGCAATCTTATCCATTTTATTTTACCGCCTTAAATTTATTTTAATCTTTTTACATTACATATTGTAAAACACGTCCAAATATAACAACTTTTTAATTATACATCAAAAAAATTTATCTGTAAATATCATAGCTTTCACATAAAAGGCCGTGAATTTTTATTCACAGCCCTTATTAATTAATTTCATGTTTCTATACTTTTTGAAACATATGCTTCCTACACATAGCAATACCATATATTTTGACATTTGCATCAAACTATATGTGCCTGAACCGTAGAATAATAATAATCTCTCATCTAAAAAACTTGTGAAAAAAGTCACCCCTAGCATTAAAACATATCCACTTAATGCAACTCCAGTTATCATTAACCACATCTCAAGATTTTCAAATTTCTTTTGAAAAATTTGATAAACCACTAACACTGTAAGTGCGATATATGATAAAAGCGCCAATGGCGAAACGACTTTTGAAATAATTTGATACACTTTTATTATTTTATTTGCCTTATCTGTAACTCCCATACTTGTTGCTGCCTTAGCATCTCCAGTTTTCATTGGAAGTTGTGCATACACTCCGTACTCTGTTTCATATCTTCTGATATCTGAAAGATTACCTAAACTATTTGCAATTGCATCCATCTTACAATACTTATATCTAGAAGACGCACCTACATTTCTTACTGCATCCTTCAAAAAAACTGGAACTTCACTAGGCTTAATTCCTCTGGCTTGTTTTGATATATATATTGCCGATTTTTGCTTTATCTTACCACTTTTTGCTGCTTCTTTTA
>Ga0256404_1012463_pt1 | contig 11055 bp, 7 predicted proteins | sample RumenRJG_01DNA_FD_185990 | JGI IMG/M metagenome (GOLD analysis project Ga0256404, IMG submission 185990) | Bovine rumen microbial communities from Lethbridge, Alberta, Canada - RJG_01 | ecosystem: Host-associated > Mammals > Digestive system > Stomach > Rumen | place: Canada: Alberta | collected...
AGCACATGACACTGGAAGCGACGCGCGCACCGTTTTCATTGAAGTGGAAGGATTTCGTTCTGTCCAGTGATTCAATCATCGTCGAGATGAATTATGGGAAGAACAAGAAGGTCATCGACCAGGTCAACTCGATCCTCGATGACGCGGATGCGTATTTCGAGAAGCTGTTGCACCGGGCGTACACGGTCGGCGGCATGACGGTGTTCCCGATGCACCGTAGCAGCATGAACCAGATGCGGGGCATGAACATCCTTATCTCCGACCGCTGGGATCTGACGCTGGAGTGTATCCGGAGGCATTACGCAGGGGAGATTAGCCCGCTCACCAAGGTCATAGAGAGCGACAGGGCTTTTTATGATCTGTTTGTGGATTTCAAAGGTTACGTCGACTATTTCTTTTTCCAGGACTGTGTTTCTGAGGACTACTCACGAGTCGACGTCTGGATGGGCGATGCCACTTTCGCTAAGAGTGGTCTGCCGACGAGCGTCAACGATTTTTTCGAATTCATCCGCAAGGAGCATGAGTTCCTCGATAAGCGGAACCAGCGTATCCAGAACTACTGTCTGGAACACGGGCTGTGATCGCCGAACATTTTTTAAAGAGCAGGTGCGCACTTTCCTCTCGGGAAACGGGACCCCGACAACAAAGCATGCAACGCCTACTTTATCATATTGATATATACATTTAGTGTCACACAAGTTCCAACAGGAACTCTTAAGAACCTGAAATAGGAGACAAATTAGGGGAATCACAGAATTAAAACGCTGAAACCATTGAAATTACAGTAGTTCTTGAAAACCAAATTGAGATACCCTAGCCAAATGCAGAGCTCCGAGGAGAAATCCCCGGAGCTTTGTCATTTAGCGGAAAACCCAGTAATACCAACGATTCCAGCCGTTTCAAAACGACTGACCCAGAGGCCGCTCCTACTGATCGAAACTACGTTTTCAGGAGATTTATCTCCCAAATGGGAGATGAAATAGGAGATTTTTGAGCCTGCTTTCCGAAGCAAAAATACCAGTACATCATCATCATTTTTTGAGGCCTTTCATGCTCGAATCGACTCATATCTGGATCGGCGCGGTTCGCATAATTGTGGATCGCGCTTTTTTCATTTACACTGCAGAAAAAGGGACAGGATAAGGAGGTGCAGCCATGTCAAAGACGAAATACCGATTCACATATGATGAAGTCAGAGTTATCGTGATCGCCCTGGTGGAACTGAAGAACCAGCTGATCGCCGAGGGAAGATATACTGACGCAGTAGATGAGCTTCTTGTGAGGTTCGTTGATTAGAAATCCTTTCAGCCGGATATCGGAATACATTGCTCTGCATGCTCTATGCGGAGCTTTTGTTATTTCAGAATACCGGAATTACGGAGAAAGGATTAGTTATGGCAACTACAAATGAAACAATGAAAGTTATTGCAAACGGAGTCGATAAGAAGGAAGAACCGGAAATCATCATGGGCGGCAAAGTAATCGCTGTAGAGGTGCCGGATGAACTGGCGGAGATCTTTGAGGGAATTATCGGATCACTGATTGAGAAGAGTGAAAGCGCAGAGGCAGAATCCCCAGAGAATAACGACAGCAACGGTGGAGACTGGGACGATGATGAAGAGTTAACAGAAGCAGAAGAACTGGCAGCAGACATCGCCTACTGGCTCGCACATCGTGCATCAGACAATTTGATGAAGGTTGCGAAGGAAGAACAATTATCTACAGAGTCGATGCTGGCTATCGTGAAATGTTTTGAGAAAACGGACTCTGAGAGCCTTGTTTCCATGTTATTGTGATTGACTGGTACGCCAATGGGACCAGAGATCATGTGGGAATCGTGGAAAGCTGTGATGGGAGGACCGTGCATACCATCGAGGGAAATCGGACAGATCAGGTCGGGAGGGGGTCGTATGCTGTTGGGAGTGGGACGATATTTGGGTATTTTGTTCCGAAATACTAGCGGGTGCCAGACATTGGAGATTCAGATCGAATAGACGGCGAATTCTTACCGGCTAGTGAAAGGACGATTGTAATGCTTTCTTGAATAACGTATAATATAAATACCTGTATTTATCTAATGGTTTAGCAATAATGAGCAAGACAAATACCGCATTAATGCTAAAAGTTGAGAAAGGTGATATATGCCAAAGATAATGAATAGTCCCTATAAGGGATCCGCTCAGATAACCAGAGAGCAATTCCTGTTTTATGAGATGAGAACGACGGCAAAGCTCATGTGTGAAGGACTTAAAGATGAAGAGGTAATAGATCGTATTGTAGAGAATAACCTGTTTCAGTATCCCACGGAGAAGTCTATCCGTCAGATGGCAAAAGTCTGTGTCAACAGACTTAAGGCTATGGGGGATGAGGATCTAATCAAGGCAGTAGCGTCGCAGTCATCGGAGACAGCGAAGCAGATTTGCATGTATGCAATGATGAAGCGGTATCGGTTGGTATGGGATTTCATGATTACGGTAATTGGTGAAAAATACCGGATGCAGAACCTCTCATTCAGTCAGATGGATGTGAATGTATTCTTCATGCAGCTGCAGGAACAGGATGACTATGTGGCCGGATGGAGTGAGACTACAGTAAAGAAGATTCGCCAGATCCTGATCCGTGTGTTGGCGGAGAATGAGTACCTGGATAATATCAAGGCGAATCATATCAACCCGGTATGGCTGAATCCCGTACTGGAAAATGCAATCAGAAGTAATAACGATGACCGGGCACTCACGGCGTTTAACTGCTTCTCATAGGAGGAAACATGAGCAAGATAAACGAGAGACTGGACAGTCTTAAATTAGAGATACAGAAGCCGGAGTTTCTGGAAGGTAAAGGCTTAAGCAATGAGGTCAATATCCGTATCTTCTGCTATGACCCAGCGGAGGAAATGGCTGTGCGCCATTTCACAGAGCAGCTGATTGTGGATCAGTCGTTGGACTGTCATCTGATCGAGAAGAACCTGTATAAGGTGTTCCTGTCCATCTGCGATGACAAGAGGATTACAGATAAGGCTTCTCAGATGGAAGAAAAGAAAGGGAAGGATTTTCTTTTCAAGAATCTGCAGAAGATCGCCAATAATAAGAACTTCGTGGAGAAGATGCAGTACGAACCACATGAGCCGGGTGACGTGCTGTTGCTGACCGGTGTGGGAGAAGTTTTCCCGTTCATGAGGATTCATTCTCTTCTTGAAGCTCTGCAGCCGGAGTTTCCAGACATTCCGATTCTGGTGATGTATCCAGGCAAGTATGACGGCAGGTTTGTGAGACTATTCGATAAGCTGGAGGCGAATCCGTATTATCGCGCATTCAATATTGTAGGAGGTAGTGACAAATGAGAATACAGCAAATGTTCCATGACGACATCGACAGAAAGATCAACGGCGTCGTCAAGGTCGATCAGGATACCGCAGATGTTCTGAAGCAGGAAGTGAAGGAATATGTCATTACGCGCGATATCCGCAAGCACATGATTACCTTCTTCAATAACTATGGTGAATCCTTCCAGGAGCCGACAGCGGATGTGGGAGTATGGATCTCCGGATTCTTTGGAAGTGGTAAATCTCACTTTCTGAAGATGCTGTCCTATCTGCTGGAGAATAAGGAAGTGGATGGCAGGAAGGTCGAGGATTACTTCCGGGAGAAGTTTGACGATGAGGCGACATTCATGCCGATCGCAAGCGCAATCCGAGGAGAGACCGACACGATCCTTTTCAATATCGATATTGAGGGATCCATCAATAAGGACAAGACAGCAGTGCTGCGTGTCTTCGCAAAGATGTTCTATAACTATCTGGGCTTCTATGGTGAGAATCTGAAGTGCGCGAAGATGGAGCAGTTCATTGATAAAAAAGGCAAGACCGAAGAGTTTCGCAGGGCGTTTGAGGAAAAGAACGGTTCTCCGTGGGTAGAGTCCCGTGATGCCTTTGCGTTCTTTGAGGACGATGTGGTGGATACGCTGGTGGAAGTGCTGGGAATGAGTGAGACTGCTGCTCATAACTGGTTTGACGGCACAGAGACCATTGAGACATCCATCGCACAGCTTGTATCAGAAATGAAAGAATACGTGGATAGCAAGCCGAAGGATTTCCGCCTGTTGTTCATGATCGACGAAGTTGGCCAGTATGTCGGTGATAGCATTGATCTTCTGATGAACCTGCAGTCACTGGTAGAGAAAATCGGAAGCGAGTGCAACGGCAAGATCTGGGTGGTCTGCACCGGTCAGGAAGCAATTGATGAGATCATTAAGACCAGACAGGATCAGTTCTCACGAATTCAGGCTAGATTCAAGACCAGACTATCTCTGACCTCTTCTTCTGCGGATGAAGTTATCCAGAAGCGTATCCTTCAGAAGAAGGAAGAAGTCACACCGCAGCTGGAGGGGGTCTACAACGAAAATGATTCCGTGCTGAGAAATCTGTTTTCCTTCACGGATGCCATTCTGGATATCAAAGGATACAGTGGGCCGGGAGAGTTTGCAAGGAACTTCCCGTTCGTACCGTACCAGTTCATCATCATGCAGAAGGTATTCTCCGAGATCCGCAAGCACGGCAATTCCGGAAAGCATCTGTCCGGCGGTGAGCGTTCCATGCTCTCCGGATTCCAGGAAGCTGCACAGAAGATCGAGGATAAGGACGAATATGCACTGGCACCTTTCTATCTCTTCTATGATACGGTTCACACATTCCTTGACAGTTCTATCCGCCGAGTTATCGAGCGCTGCCAGAAGGCGGCTGACACGAATGCCGGCATTGAACAGCAGGATGTGGCCGTGCTGAAGCTTTTGTATCTGGTTCGTTACATCGATGATATCAAGGCAAATCTGGATAATATCGTCATCCTGATGGCAGATGATATCCGCATGGATAAGATTATCATGCGTGAGCAGGTGAGAGGATCCCTGGATCGTTTGATGAGCCAGAACTATATCGGACGTACCGGAGATACCTATAATTTCCTGACGGATGAAGAGCAGGAGATAAAGATAGAGATACAGAAGACACCGGTAGATACCGCGACAATCGTAGAACGTATCGCGCACATGATCTTTGGTGATATCTATACGGCAAAGAAGTTCCGCTATGGCAAGTATGACTTCGCCTTCGATCAGATGGTGGATAATACCACAGTCGGCGCTGTGACCGGCGGCATGAGGCTGAAGATTATGACCGTAGCGACGGATTCTGCTGAAAAGGCAGAGCTTCGTCTGATGACGGAGTCTTCCGGTCAATCCATCGTAGTACTGGCGGACACTCCGTATTATGAGTCCCTGGAAAATGCTATGAAGATCCGGAAGTATGTGAAGCAGAGAAATGTGGCACAGCTTCCGAAGAGCGTGAGAGATATCATTGCCAACTACCAAAGCGAAGCGGACAAATATGAGCAGTCCGCTCAGGGTGAACTAGCAGATGCTATCTCCAAGGCTCAGTTCTATGTAGACGGAGAAAAGATTGAGGTTAAGGCAGCAGCCGTTTCCTCCAAAGAAGAAGATCCGGTCAAGAGAGATTATGAGATCAAGAAGGGCAAGGCAAGAAGTGTCATTGACCAGTCTCTGGATTATCTGGTTTCCCATGTGTACAGCGACCTTGATCTTATCAGGGAGAATGCTGAGTCCGATGCAGATATCATCGCGCTTCTGACCGGTGCCAACAATATGATCCCTGGCACGGAGCCAAACAGGGATGCCGCTGCCAAGGTGGAAGAATATCTGGAAATGCAAGACCGCAAGCACTTACCGACTTCTATGGCGGATGTACAGAGCAGATACCAGGCGATCCCTTACGGATGGCGTGAGATAGACATTGCTGCCGTTGTGGCTCTTCTCATCATCAATCAGAAGGTTACAATCAAGTATGCCGGATCCACCGTGCAGCCGAACAATCCAAAGCTGCCGGATATGCTCCGTAAGAAGAGTGAGATCGGTAAGACACAGATATCCAAGAGACAGGTGGTGTCTGCTACAAGAATGAAGGCGGTCAAGGATCTGCTCCGTGACTACTTTAATCTAATGGATGTGCCGGCGGATGAAGACGGCCTTATCCAGTTTATCATTGAAAAATTTGAAGGCCTGCAGAAACGCTATGAGGATCTGTTGGCAAAATACGAGGGACACAAGTATCCGGACAAGAATGTGGTCAGCAACTCCATTACTGTCGTTAAGGACGTTTTGTCGCAGCAGAAGGATAATGTGGCTCTGATTGAGCATGTCCTGCATAAAGAAGATGACTTGTATGCTGTTCAGGAGGATATACAAAATGTAGAGGAATTCTTTAAGACACAGGTAACGGTCTTTGATGCCGCGGTGAAGTTTGATCAGGATTTGCGAAATGATCTGGACTATATCAAGAAGGATGAAGAAGCGAATCGGGCACTGAACACGATCCGCCTGATTACCATGATTCCAACAAACGAGAAATATGATTACAAGAGGATTCCGGAGCTGAATGGCCTGATGGCAAAGGTGAAGGCATCCCATGATGTCATGCTGGAAGAAAAGAGGTCAGAGCTCTTGGAAGTAGCACGTCAGTGCATGGCTGAGATTCATCAGGCAACAGATGGAGGTAATCCGACAGCCAAGGCGATCAGTGATAAGGCTGATACCTATTATGAACAGCAGAAGGAGAAGATTGCAGAGACAACCAGTTTGGCATTGATGGAAGGCTTCCCAATCCCGATGTGGAATTACAGGGATGACGCAGTTTCAAAGATTGATTTCACAAAGCAGCCGCCAAAACCGGTAGTTCCAGTGAAGCCTGTTGATCCTGATAAGCCTGTTGTTAAAAAGACATACAAGCCTATCTTTCGTCAGTCTCTTCTGAAAGCGGCAAGATTGGAAAGTGATGCTGAGATCGATGCATATGTGGACAAGCTCAGAGATCAGTTGAAGACACTGCTGAAAGGATCTGACGGTATTGAACTTAAGTGAAGGAGAGTCAATCATGGACAAGAATGCAATAAAGAAATATGCGATCTGGGCACGTAATGAGCTGATTGCCCGTGTCACACAGAAGGCTGAGCAATATGAGATTACAGAACAGAACATCACTCCAGCGGATGCAGATAGCATTGGTGGAAGGGTACTTACTGCGACAGAAAAAAAGCAGAGACAAGCATTGATCTCCAAGATTAATCATGATGGTTTTGGACGGGTTATGGAAGAAGTGGCTTATACCTGGTTCAATAGGCTTACAGCGCTTCGTTTCATGGAAGTAAACAATTATCTTCCAAGCCACACGAGAGTATTCACAAATGATGCAGGAGAATATAAGCCTCAAATTCTTGCTGATGCTATTCAGTTGGAATTTGATGGTCTTGATATGAATAAGGTGTTTGAACTGAAGGACGAGAATAAGACAGAAGAATTGTATAAGTATCTTTTGATTACTCAGTGTAATGCATTGTCTTCAATTTTGCCACGTATGTTCCAGAAGATTGAAGACTATACTGAATTACTCCTTCCTGATTATCTGTTGCGTGAGGGCAGTGTAATAGAGCAGATGATTTCCATGATTCCGGAAGAAAACTTTGACGTCAAAACTGAAGGTGGACAGATTGAAATAATAGGATGGCTTTACCAGTTTTATATTTCAGAAAAGCATGAGGAGGTTGTAGATCCACTTCATGGAAAGGTTGTGAAAAAGGGTGAAGTTCCAGCGGCAACACAGCTTTTTACAACGGATTGGGTGGTTCGCTACTTAATTGACAATTCCGTGGGAAGATATTGGATTGAAAGAAATCCTGATAGTCAATTGACTCAGACATTGGATTATTATGTTAATCCAAAAGAGTATGATTTAGAAAGAAATGATGAAAAGATTGTGCCGCAGGATGTTACAGTGTTTGATCCGTGTGTTGGGTCTGGACATTTTCTGGTTTATGCTTTCGATGTATTAATGAAGATTTATAGAGAATTTGGCTATACGGACAGAGACGCAGCATCAGAGATTGTGAAAAACAATCTGTTTGGTCTTGATATAGATGGACGCGCAGCGCAGCTGGCATATTTCTCTGTGATGATGAAAGCTCGTCAATATGATAGACGATTCTTTTCACGTAACATCCAGCCTAACATTTATGAAATAATGGAGAGTAATTCTGTGGATACACTTAGCATAGAGCATTTCTGTGTAAATGAATCCATCAGAAAAGATGTTGAAGGTATTTTAACAGTTCTTGATGATGCAAAAGAATATGGTTCGCTTCTTGAAATCCCGACAGTGGATTTTGGCCAGATCAATAAACGCTTTGAGGAAATTAGTAATGATATCAGTATATATAGTTCTTACTTATTAAATGATTTAATGTTGATTATACGTCCAGCAGAGGTGATGAGTAGAAAATATGCAGTCGTAGCCACGAATCCGCCTTATCTAAATAAATATGACGCAAAACTAAAAAAGTATTTACATGACAACTATAAGGATTTTTGGAACGATTTGTTTAGTGTATTTATTTATAGAAATGGTTTATATTGCAAATCGGAAGGATACACTGGTTTCATGACACCTTTTGTCTGGATGTTCATCAGTTCATATGAGAAACTGAGACGGTATATTCTTGACAAGAAAGAAATTACTACGTTAATTCAATTTGAATATTCAGCTTTTTCCGATGCCACCGTACCAATTTGCAGTTTTGTTTTATGCAATCATAAAAGAAAATCGATGGGAGATTATATAAGGCTCTCTGATTATACTGGAGGAATGGATATTCAAAAAAAATATTTTCTTGATGGTATAAAAAACATCAGGGAGTGCGAGTATGTTTATAGTGCAAACCAAGAGGATTTTTTAGCAATCCCAGGTTCTCCGATTGCATATTGGGCAAATAAGAATATATTTAGAGACTTCCAAATAGGTAAGCCTGTTGGTGAAATTGCAGATGTAAAACGAGGCATGACTACATCCGATAATAAACGTTTTCTTAGATTTTGGCCCGAAGTTAGTTGGAATAAAGTGAAAATAGATGCTCATGATAAAGAAGAAGCTTTACAATCAAAGGCAAAGTGGTTTCCCTATAGTAAAGGTGGCGGATATCGTAAATGGTATGGTTATCAAGAGTTTCTGATAGATTGGGAGAATGATGGGGAAAATGTCATTGGTTTTGCGAAAACAATTAACAAATCCTATACACGGACAATTGTTAATATCTCCTATTACTTCAGGCCTTCAGTAGGGTTTTGTTATATTACTTCAGGCCCATTTAGTATGAGATGGATACCGGAAGGCTTTTTGTATGACTCCGGTGGGCCAGGAATGTTTGCAGATGAAAAAACAAGAATAAAGCTTATTGCTTGTATGAATAGCAAGCCAGCGCAAGTAATCTTAAAAATGCTAAGTCCTACAATAAATCTACAAATTGCAGATGTTGTCAGAATGCCATTTATTTTTGATGAGAAGCGGTTTGAAGAAATTAAAATGTTAGTGCTTCAAAACATAAAAATATCAAAAGATGATTGGGATTCGTTCGAGACATCATGGAACTTTGCGACACATCCTTTTTTAGAATCCGGGCGCTGTTTTTATCAGAATGGAGATATAAAAACGATCAAGCAGTCTTTTGCTGTGTGGAAAGAGGTGTCAAATGAAAGGTTCAACAGACTTAAAGAAAATGAGGAAGCATTGAACAGTATTTTTATACAAACATATGGCTTAGAAGACGATCTCACTGCAGACGTGGATATAAAGGATGTAACAGTATACAGGGCTGATCTTCAGAATGATATTCGAAGCTTTATTTCATATGCAGTTGGATGTATATTTGGCCGGTATTCCATAGACTCCCCAGGGCTGGCTTATGCCGGTGGGGCATGGGATGACTCGAAGTATGTGTTATTCAAGCCAGATAAAGATGCCATTCTTCCAATCTGTGATGATGAGTATTTTGACGATGATATTGTAGGGAGATTTGTGAAATTTGTAGAAGTCGTTTACGGATCGGAGACGCTTGAAGAAAACTTGAAATTTGTAGCGGATTCACTCGGTGGAAAAGGAACTTCCCGTGAGGTTATTCGCAGCTATTTTATGAATGACTTTTATGCTGATCATTTAAAGGTTTACCAGAAGCGTCCGATTTACTGGCTCTTTGATTCTGGAAAGAAAAACGGATTTAAGTGTTTGGTATATATGCACCGCTATAAGCTGGATACCATAGCGCGAATTCGTACGGATTATGTTCATGAACAGCAATCCCGATATCGTACCGCCATTGATGATTACAATCAGAGAATAAGCAACGCATCTTCTTCTGATAGAGTTAAGCTAAACAAGCGGCTGCAGGTATTACAGGCACAAGCTATTGAGATTAGAGAATATGAAGAAAGAATCCATCATTTGGCGGATCAAATGATTTCGATTGACTTAGATGACGGGGTTAAGTATAACTATGAGATATTTAAGGACGTCCTTGCAAAGATAAAGTAAAAATTGGAGGAAGGCATATGAAGATAAAAGTGTATATCAATAAATCTGAGTTTAGTGCCATGGGATTCTATAGTAATGGAACAATTACCGTACAAAAAGGGAGCACTATTAATCCCGCTTTTGCACCGTATATAAAGGGTATTTCATTTGCAAGGAATAGTCGAGAAGATAAACAAATTGTTGATGAAAACTGGAAAGTACAAAAAGACCATGAATTCCCCAGTCCATCTACAGCGGCACAATTTGTAATGGGTCAAAGCAGGGATGGTTACGATGCGTGGAAAGTTGAAGACGGAAGGTCATTAGGACAGTACCTTGAGGAGCACGGACTTCGCGAAAGAAAACGTAGGAAGAAGGGTTAATCTATGGAATTAGATAAGACTGTTCGGGAATTAAATCAGAGATTTGCGGCACCACTACCGGAGTTCTATAAACGCCGTATCGTATTCTGGTACGACGAAGATGGAGAGTTCCAGGACAGACTGGATGAGGTGATGCTGAACAATGCAAAGATTCTGGCACTGACAGGCACCAATAACTTTGCTGTAAAAAAAATGTTGTCAGTGGACGATACCACAAGTAACTATCTGGTGTATTGTCCGCTGTCCTATGAGAAACCGGAAGAAAACTGG
>Ga0256404_1012468_pt1 | contig 11051 bp, 9 predicted proteins | sample RumenRJG_01DNA_FD_185990 | JGI IMG/M metagenome (GOLD analysis project Ga0256404, IMG submission 185990) | Bovine rumen microbial communities from Lethbridge, Alberta, Canada - RJG_01 | ecosystem: Host-associated > Mammals > Digestive system > Stomach > Rumen | place: Canada: Alberta | collected...
CGCTCCGCGCCCTGCCACGTGATGTGGAACGGATGGCGCACGGGCACCGTGAAGTCCGTGCGGCCCATGTGGATCTCGTAGCCCGGGAGGCCTTTCGCGCAGAGCGCGCCGTCCAGGAACTCGAGCGCCGGGCAGTCGGCCTTCACCTGCACCGTGCGCTTCTCGGCCGCGAACGTCGTGACCATCGGCAGGTAGCCGAGGCCGCGCACGGCGTCGTTCTCCGACTCCGTGTGGAGCGGGTCGCGGACCTCCTCGCCCATCATCTGGTAGCCGCCGCAGATGCCGATGAGCGGCGTGCCGCCGGCGACGGCCTCGGCGATCGCGCCTTCGAGGCCGTGGCGGCGCAGGTGCAGCAGGTCTTCCGTCGTGTTCTTCGACCCGGGCAAGAGGATGGCGTCCGGGCGCGCCGCGCGCAGCTCCGCGACGGTCTTGACGTAGACGACGTGGGCGTCCGGCTCGTCCGCGAGCGCTTCGAAATCCGTGAAGTTCGAGATTTTCGGCGTCTCGATCACAGCGAGCGTGAGGTCTTTTTGGATGTCCGCGCCCGCTTCTTTTTCCTCGAGCGAGACGGAGTCCTCGTCGTCGATGCCGAGGTCATCGACGTGCGGCACGATGCCAAGCACGGGCTTGCCCGTCTTCTTTTCGAGAAAATCGACGGCCGGCTGCAAGAGCGTCACGTCGCCGCGGAACTTGTTGATGACGAGGCCGCGGACGAGCGCGCGCTCCTCGGGGGTCAGGAGCGCGAGCGTGCCGACGAGCGCCGCGAGCGAGCCGCCGCGGTCGATGTCGGCGATGAGCAGCACCGGCGCGTGCAAGTAGCGCGCGACGCGCATGTTCACGATGTCGTCGGCCTTCAGGTTGATCTCGGCCGGGCTGCCCGCGCCCTCGATGACGATCGTGTCGCAGCGCGCCGCGAGGCGGCCGAGCGCCGCCGTGACGTTCTGCCAGAGCTCGACGGACTTGCCCTTGTGGTATTCCTTCGCCGAGAGATTGCCGATCGGCCGGCCGTCGACGACGACCTGCGAGCAGGCGTTCCCCGTCGGCTTCAAGAGCACCGGGTTCATGTCGACCGCCGGCGCCAGCCCCGCCGCCTCGGCCTGCGCGACCTGCGCGCGCCCCATCTCGAGGCCGTCCTTCGTCACATACGAGTTCAGCGCCATGTTCTGCGCCTTGAACGGCACAACGCGCCGCCCCCACTGGTGGAAAATCCGGCACAGCGCCGTCGCGAGGATGCTCTTCCCCACATGCGAGCTCGTGCCCATGAGCATCACCGTCTGGGGACGAGCAACCATCGTTTTGTTCTCGTCGTTCGAAATGTCTTCTGTCATGTGTTCCTCCAAATGGCCTTCGCCGTTACAGTCCAGCGAAACCTTACGGCGTACCTTCGCCACACCCCCTGCCACTTCGTGGCCCTCCCCCCTCGGAGAGGGGGGCAGAGATTTGAGAGGCAAGTTTTTTGATATCGACGGGGATGCCGCTGACCGTGAGGTAGACGGCCTCCGCCGCTGCCGCGACCTGCTGGTTCACGAGGCCGGCGATGTCGCGGTAGAGACGCGCGAGATGATTCTCCGGCACGATGCCCGCGCCGACTTCGTTCGTCACGAAGACGCACGTCATGCCGCTCTCTTTCGCCGCCGCAATCAGCCGGCCGGCCGCGCTGTGCGCGAGCTCGTAGACGCGCGCCTCGTCCGCGAGCTCGTCCTCGGAAAGCTTGCAAACGAGGTTGCTCAGGTACACCGTCAAACAGTCGAACAGCAGCGCGTCATGCGCCTCAGATGCCGCGCGGATCGCGCCCTCGGCCGCGAACGGCGCCTCGTACGTCGTCCACGCGGCCGGCCGGCGCTTCCGATGCAAGGCAACACGATACCGCATCTCGTCATCGAAAATCTCTGCGGTCGCGACATACGCGATCCGCCGCCCGTGCGCCGCGACGTATTTTTCCGCAAACGATGACTTCCCGCTCCTGGCGCCGCCGGTGACGAGGATGATGTGGGAATGATTGTGAGACATATCTATCTCCTATACCGTAACTTTCTATTGCCAATCGCGACTCATACAGCAGCCTCTCCCTCCGGGAGAGGGGGACCGCGAAGCGGTGGAGCGGGTGTCGGAGGTAGGGCATAGCTATGTGCAGGATTGTAATGTCGAAGGATGGCAATAACTGAAAATTTCCTTCGCCGTTACAATCCTGCGAATTGTTATGTCCTACCTTCGCCACCCTTTCCACCGCTAACGCGGTCCCCCTTCCCCGTAGGGGAAGGCTTTCGTACGCGCTCTTACGGTCTATCGTTTTTCTCGATACACCTTACATGCCCGTACAAACCGTTCCGCCGCCCCAGGACACCCGGCAAAATGAATATGCAAGTAGCTCCCGAGCACATTCTTGTACCTCTGCCCCGCGCCATACGTCGCGCCATTCCGCAGTTTCGTGAACATGAATGGGCGGCTCGGCGGATCGGCGTCCGCCGTTTCCGCTGCCACCCCCGACTCTGCGGGCGAATCCTTCGCGGTCGTCGGGGGCGTCTCCGCCGCTTCTTCCTGCGAAAAATGGAATTCGTGCCCCCGCAGCTCCGTCCCCGCCGCGCCGAGGACCGTGTCCTCGTTCATCCGCGCCGTCACGTAGCCGACCATCTGCAGCCGCTTCGTCATGACCGCGCGCCCCGGGAAGACGCCGCACATCGCGTGAGCTCGGCCGTCAAAATCGACGAGCTCGTCCATGAGATACATGTACCCGCCGCACTCCGCGTAGATCGGAAGGCCTTGCTCCGCTGCCTGGCGGATGCTCGCGCGCATGGATGTATTTGCTGCCAATTTCTCTGCGAACATCTCCGGGAAGCCGCCGCCCAGCAGCACGCCCGCGATGCCGTCAGGAAGTGTTTCATCGTCAAGCGGCGAAAATGGCACGAGCTCCGCTCCAAGGCGCTCGAGCACGGCGAGGCTCGTCGGGTAGTAGAAGGAAAACGCTGCGTCCTGGGCGACGGCGATACGGAGAAAAGGACATTCCCTTCGATGCAAAGAAGGTGGCAGATAGCTATTGCCTACCTTCGCCACACCTCCAGTCACCCTTCGGGTGCCAGCCCCCTCGGGGAGGGGGCCAGAAAGACGCGTACCCATTGCCCCCCTCTCCGAGGGGGGGCGGACCGCGAAGCGGTGGGGGGTGTGGCGAAGGTAGGACAAATCAATCTGCACCAAATTCTCGTCGAAGGAAGCGCCAATCTCAAGCGCCTTCGCCGTTTCCGCCAGTTCCACCATCTTCTCGACATCGACCTGTGCGAGGGCGGCCTCGCCCATCCTCCGCACCGTCTCCGCTGCCGCGACCTCCGTCGTCGGCGTGAGGCCGAGGTGGCGTTCCGACAAATGCAGCGAATCATCGCGGTGCACGGCGCCGTAGACGGGCATGCCGATACCGTCCATCGCCGTGCGGATCATCTCTTCATGCGTCGCCGAGCCGAGGCGGTTCAGCAGCACGCCCGCGATGTTGACATCCGGGTCGTACGCGCGGAAGCCGAGCGCGATGGCTGCCGCGCTCGCGCCCATGGACTTGCAGTCGATGGCGAGCAGCACGGGCGCATCGAGGAGCTTTGCGATCTCCGCCGTCGAGCTCACGCCCTGGCGCCCGCCGTCATAGAGCCCCATGACGCCCTCGATGACCGCGATGTCCGCGTCACCCGCGCTCTCCGCGAACAGCGCCGGTAGCTTTTCTGCGCCAACGAGCCACGTGTCGAGGTTGTGCGCTGGCCGCCCGCTCGCGAGCCGGTGAAAGCCCGGGTCGATGTAGTCGGGACCGACCTTGTACGACTGCACGCGGAGGCCCCGCGCCTTCAGCGCCGCCAAGAGCCCCGTCACGAGCGTCGTCTTCCCGCTGCCGCTCTGCGTCCCGGCAATCACGACTCTAGGAATGTTGTTCCTCATTCCACATCCCCTTCTTTTTTATTGCGACCGTAACTCGTAAAGAAGCCTCTCCCTCAGGGAGAGGACAGGCGCGGAACGTAGTGCAGCGCCAGGAGCGGGTCGCTTGTAGGCCATATGAGCAAGCAAGCCGTTTGATGTCGCCGGTGCGCGCACACGCCCCCAAACGTCACTTTCACATTCGCACCCGCGGAAGATTTGTCTTACGAAATCTTCCGCCCTACAGGGGACCCTCTCCACCGCTAACGCGGTCCCCCTCTACCTAAAGGATAAAGCGACCGCATCGGCGCTAAAGCGCCGTGCGTCTGCTTTTCCCTGAGGGAGAGGCTGCCAAGGTTCACACCCGCTCATCGTCAATATCGTACATCAGCGCATTCACGACCGCCGCTGCGATCGGGCTGCCGCCCTTCGTCCCCTCGACGGTGATATACGGCACGCACGTGTTCTGCCGCAGGGCCTCTTTCGAGTCCGCCGCGCCTACGAAACCGACGGGGATGCCGACGATGCACGCTGGGCGCACGCCTTCCTCCGCGGCGAGCCGCAGCACTTCGTAGAGCGCCGTCGGCGCGTTGCCGATGGCGACGATGCCGCCCGTGAGCGCCTGGCCGAACGAGCGCATGGCCGCGATGGATCGCGTGATGCCCTGCGCCTTCGCCGCCGCCGCGATGTCGGGGTCTGCGATGCGGCAATGCACGGTGCCGCCGAACGCCTTCAGCTTCCTTTTATTGATGCCCGTCCGCACCATCTCGACATCCGTGTAGATGTCCGCGCCAGCCCGGAGCGCCCGCTGCGCCGCCCGGATGGCGTCCGGGTGGATATGGATGAGCGGCGCGTACTCCACGTCGCCCGCCGCATGGATCATGCGCGAATACACTTTCGTCTCGACCGCGCTGAGATGCAGCCCCGCGAGATGCGGCGCGATGATCTCCATGCTGCGGTGCTCGATTTCCATCGGTTTCTTTATGTAGTCCATCGAAGTTCCTCCTGTTGCCGAACGTCTCTCCCATAGCAGCCTTCCCCTACGGGGAAGGTGGCGCCCGAAGGGCGACGGAAAGGGTGTCGAAGGTAGGCCATAACGGATTCGTCAAAAATGATCATCGAAGGGATAAAAAACGTTCCACCTCTTCAGACGTCCGCGCGACCCTCGGATAATCCAGTTTCGGCCGGTCGATCACGACGACGTCGAGCCCGAGCTCGGCCGCTGCCGCGAGTTTCGTGTCCGTGCCGCCGACGCTGCCGCTGTTCTTCGTCACGACGACGTCCGCGCCGTAGCGCAAAAACAGCTCGCGGTTCAGCGCCGTCGAAAACGGGCCCTGTAGCGCAACAATCTGCCCGGGCGCGATGCCGAGCGCGATGCACTCCACGAGCACTTCGGGCGTCGGCAGGACGCGCGCAACGAGCGTTTTCTCCGCGAGCGCCGGCGCGGTCGCGAACGCCTTCAGGTTGCGCGAGCCCGTCGTGAGGAAGATCACGTCGCCGAGCCGCGCCGCCGCCTCCGCCGCTTCGTCGTAACTGTGCACGACGTGCAGCTTTTCCGCCGCAAGTCCCTGCGCCGTGAGTTCCGTGAGGTCGCGCTCGTACCGCACATACGGCAGGCCGAGCGCCTTGGCCGCCGCCATCGCGTTCTGCGAGACGTTCACGGCGTACGGGTGGCTCGCGTCGACGATGGCCGCGATCGCGTGTTCGCGGGCATACGCGACGAACGCCGCCTCATCGAGCGGCTCGTCATTGATGACGAGGTCGTGCCCTGCCGTCTCGGCCGCCTTCAGCAGCTGTGCGCCGTAGCGGCTGAAGGCGGACGCCGTCACCGCACAGCCCTGCGCCAAAAGCGCCGCGACGAGCGCCCGCCCGTCCGCCGTCCCGGCGAAGACGAACACGCGCCCTTTCGCCGTGCCGCCCGCAGCCGCTCCCGTCACGCTGCCCGCGTTTTGCAGCTCGCCACCGTCCGCGCTCACAGCCCCGCCTCTTTGTTGCCGTAGCCGCGTGGCGTGATCATCCAGCCCTCTTTGACGTACGTCTGCGAGTTACCGATGATGACGAGCGAGAACATATTGATGTCCTCTTTCGTGAAGTCCGCGAGCGTCGAAAGGACCTTCTTTTCGTCCGGCCGCGTCGCCGCCGTCACGATGCCGACGGGCGTCTGCGGGTCGCGGTATTTCAGCAAAATTTCGCGCACGCGCTCGATGTTTTCCACGCGCTTCTTGCTCTTCGGATTGTAGAGCGCGAGCACGAAGTCGCCCTCTGCAGCCATGTCGACGCGCCGCTCGATGAGCTCCCACGGCGTCAGGAGGTTCGACAGGCTGATGACGGCGAAATCATGCATGAGCGGCGCGCCGAGCACGGACGCCGCCGCGTTGACGGCCGAGACGCCGGCGATCGTGCCGCCATAGCCCGGGCGTTGTTCTTTCGGCCGTTGCAGCACGAGCTCGAGCACGAGCCCCGCCATGCCGTAGACGCCCGCGTCGCCGCTTGAGACGACGACCGTCTCCGCGCCTTCGGCCGCCCGCGCGACCGCCATGCGGCAGCGGTCGATCTCCTGCATCATGCCCGTGCCGATGACTTCTTTGCCCGCGAGCAAAGGCTCCACGAGCTTGATGTACGTGTGATAGCCCGCGACGACCTGCGCGCGCTCAATCGCCTTGCGCGCGCGGGGCGTCATGTCTTCGAGGCTTCCCGGTCCGATACCGATGACTGTGATATTTGCCATACGAGTGCCACCGTCACTTTCTCATATTTTGTCTTGCCGAGGGCGATGCGGCTCGCGCGGCCCGCCTCCGCGAGCGCGGCGGCCTCCGCGACGTTCCCCACGCCGATCGTCTGTTTCACAAAGGAAGATTCGCGCAGGCCATACGCTGTGATGACCTTCGCGAGTGTTTCGTTATCGTAAAAAAATATTGGAACGCCGAGTGCCTCTGCGGCCGCACGCAAACCTGCCTCGTCGCGCTTGACGACCGTCGACGCGAGCGCCGCGACGGCCTCCTGCGGCACGCGGATGCGCGATGCTGCATCCGCGAGCGCCGCCAAAATCTCCGCCTGCGCCGTCCCGCGCCGGCAGCCGACGCCCGCCACGAGCCGCATCGGCCGCAAAAACAGGCCGCCATGATGCTGATGCGCAGGAAACCACGCAGGGTCTTGCGTGAGGACGACGTCCACCGTCGCCGCGGGCGCAGCGCCCGCCGCGCCGCCCGCCGCCAGTCGTTCGCGATAAAATGCCGCGAGCGGCAGCGATGCGTCGACGACATAGCGTACGCGCGCGCCATCGAGCAGCGCGCGGTTCACGTTCAAAATCGCCCCGTGCGGCCACGGCATCAGGCCGAGCTGCGCCGCCACCGCATCGGGAGCGGCCAGCCCCTCGACATCCGTCGCCGTCGTGATGACAGGGTCTGCGCCGAGCGCCGCCGCGAGCTGCCGCGCGAGCGCATTCGCCCCGCCGACATGGCCGGACAGGAGCGAGATGACATGCTGTGCCTGCTCGTCGAGCACGACGACGGCCGGATCGGCGAGCTTGTCCCGCACGAGCGGCGCGATGCTCCGCACGACGATGCCCGCCGCCATGATGAAGACGAGCGCATCATACTGCGCGAAAATCTCCGCCGTCACCTGCGCGATGCGGCCGAACGTCCGCATGCCGCCATTTTCTGCAGCCGCGCCGTCCGACGCATGCACGCCGTCCGTCGACACTTCGCCCGCCGCATCTGCCTGCGCCGCAACGCGCCGCGACACGAACACGTCCGCGTCCGGCAAAGCCGCCCGCACGCGCCGCGCCGTCCGTGCTCCTTGCTCCGTCAGGGCAAGGATGGCCGTCCTCATTTCGACGCCTGCCGATAGCCGTGCGAGAACTCCGGCGCGTAGAGCCGCGACAGGTCATAGTCCGCATCGAGGCAGCGTGACACGACGATCATCGCCTGCCGCGTGATGCCCGCCGCCCGCACCTTTTCCGCGATGTCCGCGAGCGTGCCGCGCACGATCTGCTCGTCCGGCCACGATGCGCGCTGCACGACGGCGATGGGCGTCGCCTTTTCGTAGCCGCCCGCGATGAGCTCTTTTGCCACCTCATCGATCATCGAGACCGACAGATAGATGCACATCGTCGCGCCATGCTGCGCGAGGCTCTTGAGCCGCTCCGGCTCCGGCACCGGCGTGCGCCCGGCGCCGCGCGTGATGATGAGCGTCTGGCTGATGCCAGGGAGCGTGTATTCTTGCCGCAGCGCTGCTGCTGCCGCGAAGCACGAGCTCACGCCCGGCGTCACATCGTACGCGATGCCCTTTTTGCGCCACGCATCCATCTGCTCCTGGATCGCGCCGTAGACCGCCGGGTCGCCCGTGTGCAGCCGCACCGTCGTCTTGCCCGCGGCCTCCGCCGCATCGACGACCGCGAGCACATCCGCGAGCGTCATGCCCGCCGAATCATGGATTTCCGCGCCCGCTTTGCAGAGCTTGAGCAGCGCCGGATTCACGAGCGACCCCGCGTAGATGACGACATCCGCCTCCGCGAGCAGCCGCGCCCCCTTCCGCGTGATGAGCTCCGGATCCCCCGGCCCCGCGCCAACGATATGAACCATGGAAATGCCCCCTTCGCATCGTTTCGAATCATTCCTTTTGGCTATGCCCATTATACAAAGAAAGCGGCAGGTTGTCCACCTGCCGCCGCGATTTGTCAAAAACGACCGTCCGTTGCAACTTCTGCGCTCGCGCCGCCTCAGCGCCGCGTCGCCGTCACGATGTAGATCGGGTTCTCCGCCTGCGCCATGTCATAGGGGCCGACGTGGCGCAGGCGGTTCACCTGCAGCTGCACCGTCTCGTAGTCGTAGCGCAGTTTGTGTGCGCGCAGCCATGCGAGCGCCGTCGCGAGCGTCTGGATCGTGATGAAATTCAGCACGATGCGCCCGCCGTCCTTGAGCTTTGTATCCATGAGGTCGAGGATCTCCGCGAGATGCGAGCCGCTGCCGCCGACGAGCGCCGCGTCGCACGGCGGGAGGTCCGCCATGCCATCGGGCGCCTCGGCCGCGACGACCGTCACGCGCTCCGCCACGCCGAATTTCGCGGCATTCGCGCGGATGAGCGCCACGGCCTCCTCGTTCCGCTCGATGGCGTACACCCGCCCGCGCACGGCCTGCTGCGCCGCCTCGATCGTGAGGCTGCCCGTTCCCGCGCCGACATCGTACACGACCGCATCCTCCGCGATCCGCGCATCCGCGATCGTCACGATCCGCACCTCGCGCTTCGTCATCGGCACATCGCCGCGGAGAAAATCGTCATCGGAAATGCCTAGCATGGTCTCGCTCCTTTGCATCGCAACAGATGAAACGTCACCCTTCGACAACAACAACACAGCTCCCGACCGGCGCGTGCTTCATCGCCGCAGCGAGCGTCATCGTCTCAATGGTTTCGTCGTCATACGACAGCCGCGCGCAAATGGAAAAACGCGCATCCTCCGGCCAGTCGTAGAAATGCAGCATCGTCGCAACATACTGGGAGTCCTGCCGTTCGTCCGTCAAAAAACCGACTTTCCGCCCTGGACGATACGCAAGGTCTTTCGCCTCCGGCACGCGCCCGTGAAAGCTCAAGAGCTCCGCATCATGCCACGGCAGCGCCAGCCGCGCGAAGGCGAACTGGATGGCGCTGATACCCGGGATGACGTCGATGAGCTCTTCCGGGAACGTCCGCCGCAGCGCATCGAGCAGCGAAAAATAGCCCGGGTCACCCGACACCATCACGACGACATCCGCGAACGCGAGATGCGTGCGGATGAACGCCAGCACGCCGTCGATGTCCCGCGTCACGGCGCAGAGCGCTTGCCCGTCCGCCGCCTCGCGCTGTTTTGCTTTCCGCGCCTGCGTCACCGTCCGCTCTGACGGCGGGTCGACGCACGCGATGCCCTCCGCCCGCAGCACGGCTTCCGCGCCGCCGCGCGCGAACTGTGCGAGCGCCCGCCGCCCGCCGACGAGCACGCGCGCCTCCGCGATCGCCTGCCGCGCCGCCGGCACCATGTAGTCGGGATGCCCCGGCCCGATGCCCGCGACAATGATGCGGTGCGGCTCCCGCTCCTGCGGATTCACCGCCAGACATGCCTCTTTCATACCGCCACTTCCTCCGATTCCCGCCCGCCGCATTTTTCCATGCGTCCGGCGGGCTGCCCACGATATTTCTGCAGTGCCGCGTTCATTCCAGCAACCAGCCGAGCCGTCCTCCGATCTCCTTTGCCGCGTCATCCATGCCGAGCACGCGCCCGTCGTACGCGAGCAGCACCGTGCCGACGCAGAGCTTGCCGAACACATGACGGACGCTCCGTGCGCTCGCCCGCGCCGCGATCACATCGTACACGCGCGCGAGCCCCGCCGCGTCGATGACCGCGAGCGCATCCTCCGCCGTGTTCGCCGCGAGGATCGCCCGCACGCCGTCGCTGCAGAGCCCCTCGGCTGCCGCATACGCCGCCAGCGTCTCGAGCCGCGCGTCCGAGATGCGGTTGTGCGTGTAAAAATTCCCCGCCGCGACCTTCACGAGCTTGCCGACGTGCCCGTAAAGCAGGACGCTCCGCGCCCCGCGCTCCGCCGCCGCATCGAGCAAAAAGCCAATAAAATTGCTCGTCTGCACGAACGCCGCGCGCGGCAAGCCGACTTTCACGGCGAGATTCTCGCCAATCTTCCCCGGCACGAACACGAGGTCGCGATACCCCGCCGCCAGCGCCACATCGATCTGCGGCACGAGCGAATTTTTGAAGCCCTCCTCCGACATCGGCCGCAGCACGCCCGTCGACCCGATGACGGAAATGCCGCCCACGACGCCGAGCATCGGATTCAGCGTCTGCTGCGCCAGCTCCACGCCCGCCGGAATCGCGATCGTCACGACGAAATCGAGCCGTGCAAACAGCCGCGCCCACCGCGCCTCTTCCGCTGCCTTGGCATCCGTCGCGCTCTCCTGCGCCGTCGCATCCGCCTCCGTCGCGCTGCCATGCATCGCAGCCGCATCCTCCGCAATGCCGAGCTCCCGCGCCAGCACGCGCGCGATCAGCCGCCGCGGCCCCGGATTGATCGACGGCTCGCCGACCGGCACCTGGAGGCCCGCCTTCGTCACGCGCCCGACACCGCGCCCTGCGCGGAACACCAAGCCGCTGCCCGCCGCGCCGCATTCGAGCGTCGTGA